>MDSZ01073385.1_pt1 | contig 12190 bp, 13 predicted proteins | sample 811201 | NCBI WGS metagenome assembly MDSZ01 (sample SAMN05326647, study PRJNA326480) | marine metagenome | isolation source: seawater | place: Indian Ocean: North | collected 2010
CTATAGAGTAAGATATTTTTATTATTCTAGTTTTTAATTTAGGAAATCTTAAATTTATACATTTAGTAATATCGTTTGAATAAGATAAAATAAATTTTTCTTTACTATATGCTTTTAAAATTTTTTTTTCATTATTAGTAGATTGAATAACATAACCATTTTGAACAAATATTCCGTAGTTTGTTCCTTTTTTAATCAAAAGGTCATCGGCCAAATGAGCAAAAATTTCAGGTAAAATAACAAAATCTTTATTGTTATTAAAATTAAAATTATTTCTTGTTTTAATCTTATGATTAAACCATTTATACTTAAATTTTTTTACTGGCATTAGATCATTTAGTTGCCATCCATTTTCAATATTATCATTAAAATTTATTTTTTTTTTTATTGAGCTTTTCAATTTTGATAGTTTGGTTTTTTTAAGGTGTAAAACTTCGGATGAGAAATTTTTTAAAGAATTTATTTTTTCAGAGTGTCGATAAATTATTTTAGCACCACCAGATGGACCTTTTTCTGCGTGACTAATATAAATTATATTTTTAAACATTTAATAAACAATCCACTCTTTGTATTTATCCTCATTCATTTTAATATATTCTGGTAATGTATCCAATTTCACAGTTTCTAAAAAAAATTCATTTTCATATTTTTGATTGATTGATGTCTTTGAATCTACAAAATGATCATAATTAATAAATTTTTGATTAATTTTCTTTTCTATATCTTCTATATTCATTTTCTTATTCTCAAATTCAGCATGCATTTCATCATTTAAATATTTTCTGTATAGTTCCTCTGGAGTTTTTAAATTTGTAAAATGCCATCCACCATTCCCTATAATTTTTAAATCAATATATTTTGAATTTGAAAATAATGTATCTAATCTAAAAAAATTGTATTTTTTTGTCTTAATATTTCTTAACCAAGAAATATTTTTTAAATTTTTTTTTTTACAAGATTTACTTCCATACCAATCGAGTTTTGGATAAGCTAGATTAAATTTATAATAATATAGATTTTGTTTAAATAAAATTATTTTTGATTTATTTTCTGAAAATCTTAAATTCTTTAAATTTGGTATCTCATCATTATCGCTATAAATAATGTAATCTTCTTCTTCTGCAAAATCTAATCCTCTTATAATTTCATTTCTTTGAAATTCTATTCTTTTGATGCTATTTAATCTTTTCACACCAAGATCATTTGTCTCTTTTTGGGATTGCTCTATTGGGTCTTTATCTACAACAATATGAATAATCTTATCTTTAAATTTTTTAAAATTATTTGGATCAAAATTAATTTTTTTACTATTACCACTATGAGTAAATACCGCTTCACTAACAATAAATTTATCTACGTAATCATTAAGGATATTGAACCTCAAATCCATCATTAAATCTTCTTCATAATACGTAGTGCAGTCAATTATTCTCATAATATTAATTACTTTTTATATTAAAAATGATATTTTTAATTATTACTATCATTATTAATCAAATGAAAATGAAAAAACAAAATCTAGAAAAAATCTTAACTAATATATTCATGTCCCATAAACTAAGCAAAGAACACTCAAAAATAACTTCTCAAGCGCTAATAAATGCTGAACTAGTAGGAGCCTACGGCCATGGGCTTTCGAGACTAAATATGTACTGTAAAAGAATACAAAAAAAATTAATTAATCCGAAACCAAAAATTAAAACTAAAATAATTTCTAAATCTATATCGCTTATTGATGCTGATAATAGCATAGGTTTTGTGGCTGCTGATATAGGTATTAAAAAAGCGATTCAGAATGCAAAAAAAACTGGTATCGGTTTAGTTGGAATTAAAAATAGTAGTCATTATGGTTTATCTGGTTACTATGCTGAGCAGGCTGTAAAAAAAGATCTTATAACTTTTATTTATACAAATGGCCCACCTGCGGTTGCACCGCACGGATCTATAAAAAGTTTATTTGGAACTAATCCAATTTGTTTTGGTTGTCCCTCTGGCTCTAAAATTCCTTTTATTTTAGATACTTCAATATCAATGATTAATAGAGGAAAAATAAGAGTTGCTGCAAGAAATAATAATAAGATTCCATTAGGCGTTGCTTTAGATAAACTTGGGAATCCAACTACTAATGCAAAAGATGCTTTAAAAGGTGTTCAGTTACCAATTGCTGAATTTAGAGGCTCTGGATTAGCTTGGATGGTTGATATTTTAAGTGGAGTTTTAACTGGGGGCAATCATGGAGGAAAAGTTAAAGATCCTTTTGATGATTTTACAGGACCACAAAATATTGGTCATTTAATAATTACGTTTAAATCAAATATTTTTGCTAACAACTTTAAAAAGAGAATAAAAACAAACATAAAAATGATTAAAAAATTACCAAAAATAAAAGGGGTAAGACAAATTTTTTACCCTGGTGAAAATAAATATTACAGATATAAAAAAAATTTAAATAGAAAAATTACAATAAACGATAACATTAAAAAAGATATTCAGGAATTATCAAATCAAATTTAAATACCAATTATATGTTTTTTTTAAACCATTTTTAAAATTCGTTGAAATTTTATAATTTATCGCTTTAGTAATTTTTTTATTTGAGATTTTAATAATTTTTGGTGATCCTTTTAAAAAACTTTTATGTTTCTTTATTTTTTTTCCTGAAAGTTTTGAAATAATTTGAACCATTTTGCCTAAGGTAATCATTTTATTATTATTTATATTAAAAATTTCTCTATTAAATCTCACAGTACTTTTTATAATCATATTTATAGCATCACTTATATATAAATTTGATCTTAATTGATTTAAGCCACCATAAACTTCAATTACTTTTTTTTTAATTGACCTTAATAATAATAAATTTAGAATTCTCTCATCATTTAGTTTAGCTCCTGGCCCAAATACTAAACATACTCTGTAAATTAAATAATCATTTTTATTGTTAATTAAGTAAGACTCACCAAATCTTTTACTTTCTATATAGGCTGATCTAGGGTGATTGGGAGTAGTATTTCCAATATCATTTTCATTACATAAACTTGTATTACCAGAGTATAATTCTGTAGTACTCATATAAACAAATTTTCCGTTTTTTTTTAAATTATTTTCTAACCCCATAATTGCTGTTGAATTCAGTCTATAAGTCGATCTAGAAAATCTTAAAAATTTACTTGGTTGTCCATAACCTGCGCAGTGAAAAATAAGATCATATTTTTTTTTTAAATTAATTTTTTTTTTTTGATAAATCAATCTTTTTAAATTTAACTAATTTATTTTTTTTAAAATAATTTTTTACAAAATTAAAAACTGAATTGTTGTAGATTCCATCAATATAAATCTTAATATTTTTTTGTTTAATGAGAGTGTCAAAAAAAAATAAAAGATTAATTCCAATAATTCCAGATACGCCTGTAATCAAAATTTTTTTATTTCTAAAATAATCACTTTCATTTTTTTTTATATAGTCTAATTCAACAGATCTTAAAATATTCAATAATTTTAATTTTTTGTCTGTCATTTGTTTAAAAAAAACTATTTATCCTTTTTAAAATGTTTCTTTTATCAAATTTTAAATATCGATCTTGTTCAATTTTGTTTCCATATTTATGAATTATTGTCTGTTCATAGCTTAGTGTAGAGATATAGATTTCTTTTTTTATTGAATTCTTTATTCTTCTCTCTAATACATTTCCGAAATATGGCTCAATTATCATAATTTTATTATATCTACTTAAAAATTTAAAATTCATTTTTTTAGATATTTTATTAACATAATAAATATCTATATTATTTTTTTTTATGTCTTTATTATCAAAAGAATTTCCAACAATTATTAATAATGATTTTTTATTATTTTTTTTTATAAACCCATTTCTTTTAATATCTAGATAAAACTTTTTTTCTGATAATCTAAAATAGTTTATTTGATTATTATTATAATGTTTTTTATATAAATGTTTAAATTCTTTTTCATTTGATGGAATAAATAAATTTATATCTTCATAATTTGAAAGGATATTTATGTCTTCAAAACAATGATGAGTAGTACCTAATTTTGTGTAATCATTGGATGCTCCAACAGACACGATATTGCAAGCTAATTTATTGTAAACAAAGTCGATTTTAATTTGATCTAAAGCTCTCAGTACTAAAAATGGAGTAATAGTATGAATTATAGGAATAAAACCGGCCTTAGACAATCCAGCTGCAAAACCAATCATTGATTGTTCCATTGTACTCATATTTAAAATTCTATTTTTGTATTTTTTAAAAACATTTCTAAATGAAAAAATACCAATATCGCCTAGTAAACAAAAAATTTTTTTATTTTTTTTCATTAATATTTCAGTCACCTGAGGGAAAGTTTTTCTCATATTTTTAGCTCTAATTTAAAATTATTTATTTCTTTCTTTGATGGTGCTTTGTGATGCCATGCTGGATTATTTTCCATAGATTTAATCCCTTTTCCTTTAATTGTGTTTGCAATCAAAATATGAAATGTATTTTTATTTACTAACGCTTTATTAATTGTTTTGGTTAACAATTTAATATTATGCCCATCGACTTCTAGAATTTTATCACAAAAAACTGAAAGTTTTTTTTTTAATTTTATAAACTTAATACTTCTAAAATCTGAGTGATTTCTGTCTATTATAATAAGAATATTTTTGATCTTATAGTTGTTTATAATATGAAGACTTTCCCAAGTGGTTCCTTCCATTAATTCTTGGTCTCCCATTAAACAAATTATCTTGCGTTTATCTTTTCGTAATTTTAGACCGTATGCTAAACCAGAAGAAACTGGCAAACCATGTCCAAGAGAGCCAGTAGAAAAATTTAAATTAGGTAATTTTGTGGAGTCAGGATGACCTCCTAATTTTGAATTCAATTTACAAAAAGATTTATAATCTTTTTTATTTAAAAACTTAAAATGATTCATTACCGCATAAACACCTATGGCTGCATGACCTTTACTCAAAATAAAATAATGTTTTTTGAAATATTTTTTAAAAATTACAAATAAAATTTCAAGTACAGAAAATGCACTTCCAATGTGTCCCTCTTTTGTTTTTAAACAATTTTCTAAAATCGAATATCTAATTCTATTTAATTCATTTTTGAACATTAAATAATTTTTTTAAGATCAGAGTCTATCATTTCAGATATAAGTTGATCAAAATTAATCTTTGGTTTCCATTTTAGTAATTTCTTTGCTTTTTTGTAATCACCAACTAAGTTATGTACTTCATTAGGTCTAAAATATATTTTTTCTTGTTTTACTATTACTTGTGATTTTTTTATATTTCCAATATTGTTTAATGCTACAGCATATTCCAAACCGTTTTTATCTTTTTTCCATAAATATCTGATTTTTAATTTTTTTAAGACTAGGTTTACCAAATCTTTAACAGAATAGTTTTTACCAGTCGCTATTACAAAATCGTCTGGTTTTTTTTGTTGTAAAATTTTCCATTGCGCGTTCACAAATTCTTTAGCATGACCCCAATCTCTCTTAGATTTTAAATTACCTAAATAAAGACATTTCTGATAGCCTTTTAGAACCTTAATAATACCTATAATTGTTTTTCTAGAAATAAAGTTTTCTCCTCTTCTTGGTGACTCATGATTAAATAAAATTCCATTAGACGCAAACATTGAATATGCATCTCTATAATTTCTAGTTGTCCAATACGAATATAACTTTGCAGTACCATATGGTGAAACTGGTTCAAATTTACTTTTTTCATTATATGGTTTGTCCGGACTGTTTCCAAATATCTCAGATGTGGAGGCTTGATAAAATTTTATTCTTCTTTTTTTATCTATGATTCTAATCGCCTCTAAAATTCTAAGAGTTCCAATAGAGTCTGTTTGAGCAGTATACTCTGCTAGTTCAAATGAAACACCAACATTACTTTGAGCTGCTAAATTATAAATTTCATCAGGCTTTATTTCATTAATTAACCTAAATACATTTGAAAAATCAGTAACATCTCCGTATTTGAGTATCAAATTAGTTTTTAAATGAAAATCTTTATAAATATGATCAATCCTTGTAGTATGAATTAAGCTAGTTCTTCTTTTTACTCCATAAACTAAATAATTTTTATTTAATAATAACTCAGCTAAATATGAACCATCTTGACCTGTAATTCCAAAAACTAAAGCAATTTTTTTTTTCATGTATTTAAAATTTTCTATATTTAATTTTTAATGCTGTCTATCACGAAAAGATAATTTTGGTTTTTTAATAGGCCAATTAAAGTTAATTTTTGCATCATTCCATTTTATACTTATTTGATTTTTTACGTCACTATATTTTCCTTTAAAAGAATAATCATATGAATAAACACAATCTTTACTTAAACAAAGCCACGAATTTAAAAACTTTGGTGGTATCAAAATTGATAATTTATTTTTATCACTTAAAATAAAAGATGAATATTTAAGATAATTTTTTGATTCTTTTCTATAATCCACGACTACGTTCAAAACTTTTCCCTTAATGCAAGAGACCAACTTCCAAGATTTTTTATCACCGTGAAATCCTCTTAAAACATTTTTTTTGGATATTGTATACTTGCTTAAATTAAATTTGATATTCTTAAAAATATTTTTTTCCCATTTTGTCCAAATTTGCCCTCTGAAATCCTTGAATACATCTGGTTCAATTATCTTTATTTCATTTAAATTTTTATCATTAAGTATTTTCATTTAATTTTCTTATATTTTATTTAAACTATTGCAAAGATTAATTATTTTTCTTTTTTCTAATGCTTGATGATTTCCAATATATACAGAATAAAAATGCATATGTTCTGTATTTTTAAGAGATTTTAAAACTGATTTTTTTTTATATTTTTTCAAATATGGTTGTCTAATTTGATTCCCTAAGCTACCAAGTCTATATTCAATAAGTTGATTGTCTAAAATTTTTAATATCTTTTTGAAAAGCGTAGAATTTTTTTTCTTTAAAATTAAATGCAAACCGTAATTACTTGATCCTTCTAAATTAAAATCTTTAAAAAAAATATCGCTTCTTAAATTTTTCAAAAAAAATTTATGGTTTTGATTTCTAATCCTTATATTTTTATCAAGTCTTTTAAGCTGTTCTATCCCAATGACTGCTGATAATTCTGTATTTCTTAAATTAAAACCTTCTGTATAAAATATAAAATCATTATTCAAATCATTACTCTCGCTAATAATTTTTTTATTAAAAGAATTATCTTGTGAGTCTCTAAGTAAACCGTGTCCTCTTTTCATTTTAGCTAATCTATCAATCTGTTTAGAATTAGTAGATATCATTCCTCCTTCAACTGTAGTCATATGGTGACCATAATAAAAAGAAAAATTAGAAATAGCTCCAAATGTCCCTATTTTCCTATCGTTCAATTTTGCTCCATGCGACTCACAAACATCTTCAACTAAAAATATTTTTTTTTTTTTAATAAATTGAGTAAATTTTTTTGTGAAACCAGCGAATCCCATAGCGTGAGTGATAAAAATAGCTAAAGTTTTTTTATTTATTTTTTTTTTAACTATTTTTTCATCTAGTGCTAAATTTTGAAAATTTATATCTACAAAAACTGGTTTTAAGCCAGCATTAATGACCGCAACTACATCAGAGCTCCAAGTGAAAGCGGGTAAGATAATTTCTTTTTTATAAGAGTTGAGTTCTTTTAATATATTTATTGATATCAAATTAGCTGATGCTCCTGAATTTACAAAAGTACTATATTTTACACCAAGCCATTTAGACCACTTTTTTTCAAATTCTATTACTTTTGGTCCATTAGTGAATTTGTTGCTTTTTTTTATAAAATTAATGAGAGTATTTTTATCTTTTGGCAATATATTATTAGACATTAATTGCCATTTAAATTTTTTCATAATTTGCACATTAAATTAATAATCGTTATAATCAATTTATTTAATTTCAACTAATATTTATAAATACAAAAATGAAATTATTATCAATTGTTTTTTCGTTCAGAAATGAAGAGGGTAATATTGAGCCTCTAGTAAAAAGAATATCTTCAACAATGAAAAAAATAGATAATTGGGAATATGAATTAATTTTTGTAAATGACGACTCTACTGATAAATCTGAACAAATATTATTAAATCTTCAAAAAAACCACCCTATTAAAATTATTAATATGAGTAGAAATTTCGGAATTGACCCATGTGTTTTAGCAGGTTTTAGAAATAGTTCAGGAGATGCAATAATTTATCTTCATACCGACCAACAAGATCCACCTGAACTTATAGAGGAATTAATTAAAAAACATGAAGAAGGAAATGAAATTGTACATACAGTAAGGACAAAAAGAAAAGGTGAAGGAAAATTTAGAATGTTTTTAACTAAAATTGCCTACAGAATTATAAATTCACTTTCAGACATTAATCTTCCTGTTCAAGCTGGAGATTATAAATTGATATCAAAAAAAGCTCTTCAAGAAATACTTAAACAAAAAGAGTTCAGACCTTATGTCAGAGGTTTGTCTGTATGGGTTGGATTTAATCAGGATTTTGTATTTTATGAGAGAGACCCAAGAGGTGAAGGTGAGTCTAAAATGCCTTTATTTTCAGCTGGACCAATCACAGATTTTATAAATGGAGTAACGAGCTACTCCTTAAAACCACTTTATCTTGGAATAATTTTTGGTTTTATTTCAATGATAATATCTTTTTTGCTTATTATTTATGCACTATATTTAAAATTCAATAACTTAGCTATTCCTGGATCGACTAGTATAATAATAGCCATCTCCTTTTTTTCTGGAATAATGCTCTTAACTCTAGGAATAATTGGAGTTTATTTAGCTAGGATATTTGAACAAACAAAAGGTAGAGATCAATACGTAATCAAAGAAATAAAAGATTATAAGTAAAATACTCTATGAAAAAATCGTTACCTTGGTTATTTTTGATTATTGGTATAGTTCTTTCTTCTGTTATATGGAATTTTATATCACTGCCCTATGACAGTTCTAATAAAATTATAGGTCAATATTCGTTAAATAAAATTAATCCTCTAAACGATACAATTAGAGGCCTTTTTTTTATTTTTTTTCCAATTGTTTTATATTTAGGATTTTTTTTAAACTTAAACAAACAATTAATTTCGACAAAAATATTTCAAAAAAATAAATCTTCCTCAAATAGAAATACTAAATACTTATGCTATATTCTTATAACATTTTCTATATTAGAGTTTTTTAATCTAAATTACAAAAATTTTACTGGAGGACTTGATGTTCACCATGAAGGAACTTTCTTAACGGCTCAATTAAATTTTTTAAATAAAAATGGTATATGGACAGGAACATTATTTGACTATGGTTTTCTAGGTAATTCAATAGGAATTTTTTTTAAATTTGTATTTAATGATTATAGTATTGGCATTCAAAGATTTTCATTTAAATTTTTAATTCTTGTAAATAAAATATTAATTATCTTAATTTGTAGAAAAATTATTATTAATTTAAACTCATCGAATCAAAAGGAAATTATATTTCTTATATTAAGCTTGTCTGCTCTAACACTTGCGAATTTTTATGAAAACGTAACACCATTTCACCCTAGAATTTTTATATATTTAATTTTTACTTTATTAGTTTTTAATATTATTACTTGCGAAAGAAATAATATTTTCAATTTATTTATAATTGGTTTTTTTTCTTTATTTGGTCTCTTATTTTATTGGGATATTGGAACCTATATAAATATTTTATTAATCTTTTTATTAATTTATTTATGTTTAATAAAAAGATTTAATGATTTTATTAAAATTTTTTTAAGTATAATTGTATCGTGGTTAATATTTTTTATATTTATACCTAATAATGAATTTAAAGAATTTATATATCAATATATTTTTATAATAAATATTTCAGACTATTTAATTGGAATTGAATTTCCAAAACCTTTCTCTGATGGATCAACTAGACACACAAAAGCTTTAATATTAATCATTTTTTCTGGTGTTTTTTTGATCAATTTCATATTTGATAAATTAAAAAAAGAAAGTTTTGAGTCTAAAATTTTACTTTTATTTTTATTTCTTTCTTCAATAATTTTTTTCAAGTCTGGATTAATGAGATCTGATGGTCCTCATATAAAATATAGCTCTGGAATTTATACATTATTAATATTTTTTTTTATATCTTACTATTTAGTAAATTTTATAAGCAAATTCATTTTTTTTTCTAAATTTCAAACTTTTTTAAAAAAAACAAATTACTTTTCAAGTATATGCGTAATAATTTGTTTTGTATTTTTCTTTCAAAATAATTATTTAAACTTTTTCAATTTTTTAAATCCTGAAAAAAATTTTTTTAAAATAACCAAAATTAATGATAAGAAATTTTTGGGATCCGATTATTATAATTTTCTAAAAATATACGAAGGTTTAGTCAGAGAGCAAAATTGTGTTCAACAATTTACTGATGATAATGCTATCCCTTACTTATTAAATAAGCCTACCTGTACAAAATATTACGTCAATGCACATATAATTCAAAACTGGACTGAAGATGATTTTATTAAAGAACTTAATAATTCTGATCCTAATTATATAGTTTATTCATCAAAAATAAACTGGTTCAAAAATAGAAAAAATGCTCCAAAGGCTGATCGATTTATATTAGAGAATTATTCTTTATATAAAGATCTCTCACCATGGACAATTTATAAAAAGAATTAGCTTAAGAATTAATATGTGAATAAAGTTAGTGCGCCTATAGATGCAACAACTGTATAAAAAATTATTGATCTTTTCTTTTTCTCTTTTTTATTTTCTTCTAAAAGTCTTTGCTTTAGAACATCCACATCCACTCTTTTATAAGCATCAGAAAAATGAGAGGGGGTCTCAGCATTATTGGATGTTCTATTTAAGCTTTCAGTACTCATTTAGAAACTATTAAAACATATTACTTATTTAAATAAATCATCGTATTGTTCAAAATGGGTTGACTAAGTACATCCATTGGTTCAAATTGGGTTTTTTAGGTTATGGAGCTAAGAAATTTAGATTTTACAAATGTTGTAAATGAGGAACAAATTCATTCTGTTATTCTAAATCATTATGGATTAATAGGGAGAGAATGGGTAGCTCATCAATGGATTTGGTTAAATGGAATTTATAAAAGTTTTGATGATCATATAAAATTTTTCATAATCATTTCATTGGTTGAAAAAACTTTAGATTTTTACCGTCAGGTAAATATTACTAAATCATATGATGAGTATTATGCGTCATCATATCTACAAATAGATAAATTTACCATAATGGAACTTTGTGAAAAACTAAAGCTTCCTAAAGAAACTATCAGGAGAAAGGTTTTTGAGCTTGAAGAAGTTGGTGTTATTAAACGGGATAAAAAAAGAGTAATAATTGATAGATCTGCTTTTCCTTTTGTTCAACCAATAGAACAAATACCTCTTACTGCAAAATATTTATCTAAAATTGCCGAATTATTATTTAAGGAAAAAATATTAACTAAAGTAATTGATACAAAAACATTTGAAAAAATAATTAAAAAATATTTTTCTTTATGCTGGAGATGGTTTTATAAAATGCAAATTCCAACATTTATTACTTATCAGGAAGTATTTAAAGATTTAACGACATTTCATATTTGGGGAACGATTACAATGAATCAAGCTTTTAACTTAAAAAGCATTAATGATAAAAATAATTACGACAAATGGATTGATGAAATATTAGCAACATCAAAAGAAGATAATTATCCTGGTGTAAGCGCAATGTCTATTTCTGACATGACAAGTATCCCCAGAGCAACAGTAACAAGAAAGTGTAAATTCTTAATTAATAATGATTATATTGAAATCAATAATCGAAAGCAATATCTGTTACGTAAAAGTAATAAATATACAATTGGTCCTTTTCAACAAGAAGTATTTAAAAGAAAAGCTAAATTTATAACAAGAATATTAAATTTGATAACAAGTTCTTAAATTCTTAATTTAATATTTTTTAATTCAATTTTCTGAGAGAAATTACAAATATAAAACCAGTTAAATACATAATTAATGCGTAAGCAGCGGTTGGAGTTGCATATAATATATCTGCACCAAATATTTGAGTTGAAACAAATATTGCTAATGTACCATTTTGCAGACCACACTCTAATGAAATAGCTTTCATTTGGGCAATTCCTGA
>MDSZ01252397.1_pt1 | contig 12190 bp, 14 predicted proteins | sample 811201 | NCBI WGS metagenome assembly MDSZ01 (sample SAMN05326647, study PRJNA326480) | marine metagenome | isolation source: seawater | place: Indian Ocean: North | collected 2010
CAAGGAAGCGGGTAGTGATTACATCATCTCGCGCCGAGATTATTCCTTGATGACGCGCCAGGCGTACGTTAAGCTCCAGCGCACGTTGGCTTCAATCGTGACGGGTCGTCAGTTGGTCGACAATGATCGATTGCTTCTGCAGTTAGCAGATTCGAGAAAGCGTCTTGGTGTTGCTTCACAGCTTGATGTCGCCAAACAGATCACTGTGCTCCGCACAGATGAGGTCAACCTTGTCAACGCAAAGCGTGATTCGTTAGTTGCGCAAGCGGAGTTGGCTCAACTTCTGAATGATCCACGTTCCATGGAGATTCAGCCCAGTGAAGCGTTGAGTCCTTTGGGATCGTGGGCTTCCTCATTGCAAGAAACCATTGACTCTGCACTCGAATATCGGCAGGTCATTGTCAAAAATCTCTCTCGTGTGAAGCAGAATGAGTTGCAAGCGGAGATTGATCTTGCAATTTACAGGCCAACGATTGAGCTTGTGAATTCCTTGTATTGGACGAAGAATCTTGGCTATCCAAATAGCGGTGAACCATACATCGTTGATACAGGCCGTAGTGATCTTTGGAACTCAGAATCTGTGTTGCAGATTACATTGACTGGCTTTGATGGTGGCCGTGCTCGGATGGATGCAGCGGCGGCGAGAAAGCGGGCTGCTGCTGCACAGTTAGCGGCTCGTCAGTCGATCAATTCCGTGATTGAGGAAGTCCGCGAATACTTTGCGCAGTCCACGGATGGTCGCGAGGCCGTTCTTGTCGCCTCAGGGCGAGTGCAAGCCGCTTCGTCGGCTCTCAAGTTGCAGTCCCAGAGGTTCAATGCTGGTTACGGCACGATTACAGATGTTGTTCAATCTCAGCAAGATCTCACTGAAGCTGTGAGTTCCTACATCGAGCAATTGGCTGATTACAACCTTGCCTTGGTCAATCTGGCCCGTGCTAGTGGCTTGTCCTACCAAAACGACCCAGACTTGCTCGCCCAGGTTGGTGATCCACTCGCTGCAGTTGGTTTGAGTTCCGTGCTGCAGAGGGCCCAGTCTGACTCTGACGACTGAATCTAATTTTAAGACCCAGGTTCAAAACGGTTCCTGGGCTGATATCGAGGTAATCTGAAGCCCGACTCACACCCCATTTCGTCCTCAGGGCGAATTGATCATGACGCAGATCATTGCAATTCATTCGTTCCGAGGCGGTACTGGTAAATCAAACCTGACGGCCAACCTTTCAACTGCGTTGGCCCTTCAAGGCAAGCGCGTTGCCATCTTAGATACTGATCTGGCATCCCCAGGTATTCATGTTCTGTTTGATTTTTCTCTCTCTGAGGGTGATCGATGTCTGAACGATTATCTGCAGGAAGATGTGCAAATCCGTGATTGTGTGCATGAGGTGACACCTGACCCTGTGAAGTCAGCAAGGGGTCGCATCTTCCTTTTGCCTGCTTCTCTTGACAGTGATCGAATTGCTCGTCTTCTGCGCGAGGGCTATCAGGTTGAAAAGCTGAATGACGCAATGTTCTCTATTGCTGATGACTTAAAGCTTGATTTTGTCCTCGTTGATACTCACCCAGGGATTAACGAAGAAACTCTGCTTTCTGCAGCTATTGCTGATCATTTGATCATGGTGATGCGTCCAGACAGTCAGGATTATTTGGGAACTGCGGTTGCGATTGAGGTGGCTCAGCGTCTTGATGTGATGAATATTCAACTTGTGATGAACAAACTCCCCAGTCAATTCAGTCGTGATGAGGTGCGTCTGCGGATGCAGGAAAGTTATGAGGTTTCCATCGGGTCAATTCTTCCTCTCAGTGAGGATCTTCTGACGTTGGCAAGTGGCGGTTTGGCTGTTCTTGAGTTTCCCAACCACGCCTGGACTGATGCTGTCCGTGACCTGGCGACCGTTCTACTCGAGTCTCCCGGCAATTGATCACTGTGGATCAACTGGATTACGATGCCCTTCCACGGACGCCTCTCACCATGGCGCTGATGGTGGAGCTCGAGCCTGCTCCGCTCCGACGCCTGCTGAAGAAAGGTCTTCGTCGGGGCCTCAGCACCGATGGGTTGCGTACTTGCCTTGACAGTGATTGGGGCTTCGACTTAGAGAGCGAATCTGCTTCCGAACTTCTCTGCGCCTTGCGTGAGCGTCGTTGGTTTATGCAGTCTCAGGACGCAGACCTCTGGAAGACGCATCTCGGTCCCTGATCCATCAACGTTTTCATGCAGCTGATCCGTGCTTGGTATGCCGTTGAGCTCTCTTCGGCAGTCTCCGAAGGCAGCGTCCAGAAACTCCATTTCCATGGCGAGGTTTTTGCGATCTGGAGATCCCTCGATGGCAAAGTCTCGATTGTTCCTGATCGCTGTCCCCACAAGGGAGCCAGCCTGAGTGCGGGCAATGTCGGTGAACAGGGTCTGTCATGCCCCTATCACGGTTGGTGCTTCCAGTCAGATGGGGCTTGCGCCAAAATTCCCGCTCAGGGCGATGACAATCCAATTCCGCGTCGCGCAAAACTGGGTGGGTTGCCCTGTCGTGAGCAGTATGGATACATCTGGATCTGGTGGGATCCCACAGGGCAATCTGCGGCTGATGACTTGCCAGCTTTGCCTGGTGTTGGCCCCATTCCAGAATCAGATGACAGTGGCTGGCGCTCTCTAGAAGGAACCGTGGTCTGGCAAGCCCATTGGTTGCGGGGGCTGGAAGCATTCATGGATCTAACCCATGCACCATTTGTTCACAGCGGCAGTTTCGGGGCGATGGCCCCTGATCAGTTGATGCCAGTGGATCAATGGTGTCGCGATGACAGCGTCTACGAGCGTGTGATTGCACCTCGCGATCGTCACTACCGTGCCGACCAAGGGCGTGGTCTGCGTGCCTGGTTCAACCAGGCGGATGAGAAGGGTGTTGATCAGGAGTCCGATGATGCTGGTGAACAGCACATCCAGCTCTGGTTGGCCAATGTGTCCTTGGTTCGGGTGGTCTTTGGTGATTTTCAGATTTCGTTGATGACCGCCCATGTGCCCATGGGTGATGGCACCACGCGAAATTTATGGCGTCACTTCCGTTCTTTCCTCCGCAGCCCACTTGCCGATGGCAATGCTCGAGGACGTGTGGATCGGTTCATGGCTGAAGATCAACGCACTGTTGAAACGCTGACTCCAGCCATGCCTGATCTTGATGGTCATGGGGATCTCTTGGTGGCCAGTGATGTATCGACCTTGGCTCTTCGTCGCATGCTTCGCCAAAAGCGTAACGATGGTCTGCTGATCTGATTTTGATTCTGCAGGTTTCTGATCTATCAACGAACACGAATCAATGACCAAACGTCTTCCAATTGAAGCTCTCGACCATGTTGCGCTTACGGTCAGTGATCCTGATCGTTCGATGCAGTGGTACCAGGACATTCTTGGTTTCAAGCCTGCATCGATGGAAGGTCTTAAGCAAGGCCCTCCTTACCTCCTTCGTGTGGCAGAAGGGAATTATTTGAACTTGTTTCCCTCTGATTCCGTTCCGATGAAGTCTGTTCCGGATCACAGCACTGTTGCCATGCGCCATGTCGCCTTTCGCGTGACTTATGAATCGATGGCCAAGGTTCAACAATCACTGGAAGAGCGAGGTCTTGCAGTGACAGGGTTTGATTATGGACCTCGTTGTCGCGCCCTGTTTATTTCAGATCCCGATGGGCATCAAATTGAATTGATTGGCTATGCCGAGGGTGTTTTCACCTCTTGAGGGTGAGTTTGTGAAGGGATCCTCGGCATCGAGATGAGTAGTGCAATGGCTCCAATCACCAGGTAAGCCTGAACTTGAAACGTCGCGCTGTAGCCAGCACGTTCGAACAACTGTCCGGCGAGCAGAGGTCCGACGAGGGATGTCAGGCTGACCACAGATTGGGAGAGCCCACCAAGCACACCCTGTTGATCTTCTGAAACGCACAGCGACATCGACGAGCGAAGCCCAGGTGTGCTGAGACCGACACCACCAGCAAACAGGAGTTGTGTGATGTAGAGACTGCTGCCTTGTTTGATCACTGAAACGCCAAACATCGCGACGGCAACCAGCGTGAGGCCGATCATGGACAGACGATCAGGTCGCAATCGCTTCAGCAGACGAGGGAGCAGCGCTCCCTGAACGATCACAGCCACGACTCCGACGTACACCAAAACTAGGGACGTGGGTTGGGGTCCCCAGTTGAAGCGATCCTTTGCTGCGAGCACGAAAATTCCCGAGAATGCGCTGAAGCCGAGATAGAAGAGGAAATAGATGGAGATCAGTTTGCGCAGGCGGCCCGATCCGCTCGTCAGCAGAGGGTTGGGTTGGCGCTGTTGATCAAGCTCCGTTGGAGATTTGCGTTGACGTGATTCTGGAAGGTGGAGGCGGATCAGGATCACGTTGATGATGCAGAAGGCTGCCGCCACCACAAACGGATAGCGCGGATTCAATGCCCCGAGAGCACCTCCCAGCCCTGGTCCAATGATGAATCCCAGCCCAAGTGCAGCCCCGATGGCTCCGAACCCCACCGTTCGTTGGTCTCGGTCTTCAACGGCGTCGGCCACCATTGCTTGTGAAACCGCAAAGACGCCTGATGAAGCACCGTTCAGAGCTGAAAACAGCAGCAACATCGTGAGTGAAGTGGAGAGCCCCTGGCCAATCAGTGCAAGGGCACTAATGCCGACTGCGACGGTGAGGATTCCACGACGACCCCAGCGATCTGAGAGCCGGCCGATCACGGGGGCACCTAGGAACTGAAGCCCGGAATAGGTTGCTGTCACACTGGTGACGGCGATTGCATTGAAGGATCCCGTCAGCTGATCCACAAAGAACGGAACAACAGGGAGAAGCAGGCCAAAGCTGGCGGAGTCGACGGCCACCACCAAGCAGAGAATGATCAAGACGCGCTTGTTCATTCGGGTTTTCCTGTGGTGTTGCTGATTGCGGTGCAGAGCATATTGATCAGGATCGGGTTGATCTGGTCTGGGGCTTCGTCATGGGGGCAGTGGCCCAGGCATGGGACTGTTTTCAGTTCATAGACACTCTCAAAAGCCGTCCATCGTTGGGCCTGTTCCACCGGCTCCCAGGGATCAGCTTCTCCCCAGATCACACGCACAGGCGTTGTGAGCCTCTCAAGAAGCTCAGGTGCAAGGTGATCCTGGAACAAGTTGATAAAGCCTCGGAATGATTCCAGCGCTCCTGAGTCTGTGGTTGCCCGATGGAGAACGGACACCAGTTGGTCATCGACGCCTGCTCCGGTGGGATAAGCCAGTTCCAGAACTTTGCGGATGATGGATGGTCGCGCGAGGCTGCGAAACAAGGGACCGGTGATCCAGCGTTGTCTCACCAGTTGTTTGAGCAACGGTCTGCCCAGTGCACGGAATGGCGGTTGTTCTGCCACACGTTTGTCGTCAATGGCGCGTTGAGCGCAGTCGATCAGAACGACACCTTCTGCGGGTGTGGATCGGGTCTCAAGCATTTCAGCTGCACGCAGTGCGACGACGCCACCGATGGAGTTGCCGACAAGCTGCACGTTTTGAAGCTTGTAAGCATCGAGAAAGCTCACCACCTGCTGCGCCCATAAATCGATGCAATAGAGCGTGCTGCCGCCAACTTCCGGCTCGGATGCAAGTCGGGATTGAGGCTTATCGCTTGACCCAAATCCCAGAAGATCGACCGCTGCCACATTGAACTGCTCTGTCAGTGCTGAGACGTTGTGGCGCCAGTGCTCCTTGCAAGCTCCAAAGCCATGGATCAGCACAGCGGTTTGGGCATTGGTGGTGTTTGACGTTCTGACGAAGCTGATCCTGTGATCGCCCCAGTTCCACTCATTCAGCCACTCTTGAGGATAAATGGATGGTGCTGAATGGGATGTTGTGTCCTGAGCTGGCATGAGGTCTTGTGTTAGTGGGCTGAGCTGTTTTTGGATTCATCCCAAGGATTGATGCGGCCGTCTTCGATGGCCCAGATACGATCAGCATCTTTCAGAAGACGCAGATCGTGGGTGACGAGAAGCACAGCACTGCCTCGATCGCGTGCAAGCTTGCCGAGCAGTTCAACCACGTCCTGACCAGACTGACTGTCCAAGGATGCTGTCGGCTCATCAGCCAAGATGAGATCAGGCTCTGGTGCCAAAGCCCGTGCAATCGCAACGCGTTGACGCTGACCGCCGGAGAGCTCTTCTGGGTAGTGATTGAGTCGATGGCTGAGTCCGACGGCTTCGAGTAATTCACAAGCTTTATCACGACGTTTCTGCGGATTAGCTTCAGTGAGCTGAAGCAGAATTTGCACATTCTGTAGAACCGTCAGTGACGAGACGAGGTTGTGGCTTTGAAAAATAAAACCAATGCGACGTCGCGTCTGCATCAGCACGTCTTCACTGGCTCCGTTCAATTCTTGGTTGAGAACCTGAATGGACCCTTCTTCGACGGATCGCAAGGCTCCAAGCAGCGTCAAAAGCGTGCTCTTCCCACTGCCTGAGGGCCCCACAAGCAGTGTGATTTCACCGCTGTAAACATCAAAATTTAAGTTGTGCAGAATTTCTGTTCTCAGCTCGCCTTTCCCATAGCTGTGGCAGAGATTTTGAGTGCTGATGACGGGTTTCATCGTGATGTCGTCGTGCATGTGGCGTTAGAAGACGGATGCGGGGTCGGCATCACTGAGCTTGCGGATCGCGATTGCAGAGGCAATGGCGCAGGTGCTGATGGTTAAAGCGCCAACCAGTAGAGATTTGTCAGGCGTCATTTGCAGTTCAATGCCTGAAACAGCACTCAAGCCTGCGTAAAGAGCTGCACTCACAATGGTCGCAGGGATGAATGCTGACACGCCCAAGAGAATGGCTTCTTGAATCACCACGATGAGGATGAATTGGCTTGAAAAGCCCATCGCCTTCAAGGTTGCATATTCCTTGAGGTGGTCGCTGACATCGGTGTAGAGAACCTGGTAAACAACGACACCCCCTACCAGTAAACCCATGATGGTTCCGAAACCAAAGATGACGCCGAAGGATGAAACATTGTTCCAGTAGTCTCTCTCTTGCTTAATAAGCTGCGGCTTCGTCAAAACTTGGATTTCATCGCCGTATAGCGCGCGAAGATCGGCCTGAACTCTTGGAACATCAGTGGGTTTGTCGACTCGAATCAGACCTAGAGAAATTTCGCCAAGATTGATTTGTCTTGATGCAAGTTGTAGCGCTGTTGCTTCGCTGCCAATCAGATTGCTGTCGGCGACGAAGGTTGAGCCAAGTGAGAATAAACCTTTGATTCTGAACGTCTTTTCAAAGTCTGATGAGATCATGTCGAGAGGCCCGTCAGCTTCAAAAGTTTTCCCAACTGGGCCTGTCTTAATCCGTGATCCAAGGGTGTCGAACAGAACAAAACCAGGAGTCTTCAGTTTGCCGCTTTGGTCATTAATGGCTTGGACATTCAGAACCTGAAGATCGGGGTCGTATCCAATCATCCGAAGGGATGTTGGCTTGATCCCGTCAAGTTGTTGTGCATTGATGTTGGCGATATAAAGCGGAATGGTTTCGCGAATGCCTTCGATGCCCAGTGCTTGAAAAAGCTGTGATTGAGGAAATTGCTGAAAACTGCCGCTATTCACTGTCGCAGGGCTAATTAGCACGAGATCTGTTTCAAGTGCGTTGTAGAACTTGGTGGCGCTTTTCAGAAGGCCGGATTGAAAGCCGAGCTGCATGTACATCAACAAGGCGGCAAATCCGATGCCCGTGACGGCAACCAAGTAGCGCACTGGTTGTCGTTTGAGTTGCAGCCAAGCTAGAGGTAGGTCGTTGAGGTTTAACCTCTGAAACCAAGATGTGATTTGGCTCATGGCTTGAAGCGAACGATGACGTTCAAGCCGCTCAGATTGGACAGCTGCTGTTGGAATTCAGGTGCGATGTCAAGTTTCACCAGAATGACGCGAGCATTGACATCGTTGTTGGCTGCTACTGCAAATAAGTCTCTCTGGGATACTTTGCCGATAATCGATTTCAGCGTGGCCTGCACTTCACCTTCAAAACCTCCGGTTTCGGCTTTGACGGTTGCTAATTGGCCAATGCGCAATCGATTGACGTCGGTCTGAAAAACCTGCGCCCAAACTTGCATCGAACCGGTGCGGCCGATGACTGCTAATCCTTCATCGGTCTGCTTCATTCCTGGCCAGCTGTAGATCCTGATCAGCTGACCGTCGAGCGGAGAGCGAACCTCCGCTGACGCCAATTGGCTGCGGGCCTGCTCGACTGACGCTTTAGCGGCAGCGACGTCAGCTTGCCGTTCCAGGATGCTGGCGGTGGTTTTGGCCAGTTCTTCCTCAGAAATGGCACCGTCCTGGAAAAGTTCTTTGCCGCGGTTTTGGCTGACCTTCAAAAAGGGCAACAGCGCACCTGTCGACTTCAATTTGGATTCAGCTTGTGCCAGTGCCGATTGCAATTCGTCGTAGCTGCTGAGTCTGACGAGCACTTGCCCCTTGGTGATCGTGTCGCCCTCGCCGACAAACCAACGCTTAACGATCTCATTCCCACCAGCGGTTCCGGCCGGAATGGAAAGAGGAACAAGGCTTCCCTCAGGTGTCAGACGGCCGAGCGCTGTGACTTCTTTGGGTTGGCTGACAACCGGAGGAGGGCTGGGCTTTGGCTTGAGAACGCTCCAGCCGATGGCACCAGCAGCGACAACCCCAGCAATGATGAGACCTTTTCGGAGTGCGTGGCGATTGTTGGGCTGGCTCGCCATCGTCGGTCCTACGTCAGGTTTGGCGCAGCACTTTAAGCTATGTCTGGATAAGATGGGCGCCGCTTTGGTCCTCGGAAATGCGCAAGTTCGCTGTCGATAAAGGCGATTACATCTACCACTCGGAAGATGCCAGCAGTGCCATCTATCTCGTGAAAGCGGGCATGATTGAGATGACGACGCAATATCCCGAGACGGGCGAAGGCGTCGATTCAACCCATGGCCCCGGGCATGTGTTTGGAGAAGTTGAAATTATTGATAGCCGTCCTCGAATCGCCAGCGCCCGCGCTGCTAAGGCCTGTCAGCTCATCGAGATCCCCAGAGAGGAGCTCATGGAAATTCTCTACGTCAAGCCAGAGAAAAGCTTGATGCTTGGGAAATCAACGTTTGAGCACCTAAAGGCTCTGTATGACGATGCTTCTCTGGATTCTGACCTCGAACGTCTTCGCGAGGAGATGCACGTCAGTATTCGTGATGCCGTCGTGGCCCATGAATCTCGCGTGGTGAAAAGCCACAACGGTATGGCTGCCATCGCCGTGCCGATTATTCTGCTGGTGCTCTTAGCTGGCGCGTCTTACTGGTTCTTCCACCGCGCCTAGTCGGCTCACCATTTGTCCCTTGTCAGCGAAACGATGCCTCGTCAGATCCCCAGCGACGCCGAAAAGTCGAAAGCCATTGATGAGTTTCGCGCCGACCTGCAAGAGGCAGTCGAGGAAGGTGTCGATGACCATGAATCCAAGATGACCAAAATGGGTTTTCTGTTTCTTGGGATTTTTGTTGGTGTGATCGGAATCGCCGCCCTGCTTCCTTGAGCCACCAAAAAAATCCCGTAAAAAAAGCAGGTCAGTGATGACCTGCTTTTTGATGGAGCGGTCTACTCGTCTCGCTCGTCAGACAGCGGTTTTCTGATTGGCCAGAAGATCTTTGAGCTTTGAAAGTTCGCCAGCCCAGCGTGGGTCGGGGGCTTCCTCAGCTTTGGCATCACTGTGAACAACCTTGTTTACGGCTTTGCGCGCGGAGCCCGGTGCATGGCCGTTGTTCTGACCACGGCGACCGCCGCCAGCGTTGTTGTCGCGCCGCTCAGAACGCTCGACGCGAAGAGCATTGCCTCCGAACTCCTTGCCGTTGAACTGTTCAATCACGGCGTCAGCGACCTTCTCGTCGTCGATGTTCGCGAAACCAAACCCGCGACAAGCGCCGGTTTCGCGGTCGAGAACGGCCTTGAAGCGAATCCCCTCCCCGACGCTGGCGAGCTGAGCTTCAAGCTCTTTGCTCTCAAAATTCTGCGGCAGATTGCCGATGTAAAGACGCACGCTCATGAAACGGGGAAGGGGAAAGAAAAACTGCGTGTCAGGCCGATCGTTGTCGTCGCTGCAAGGGCAGTTAATCACAGGACCCATTCGTAGCGGTTGAAACCGAGTGATGGGAAAGCCAGGATCGCGCTGCGCTGAGCGCCTGCTCGCGGTTAGTGAGACGACCATACGCGCGCTCCAGGGTCAGGTGTCTGATCAGCGCGCCCAAGATCGGGCCTGGAGTCACTTTAAGGTCTTGCTGGAGGCTGTTGCCATCGATCGGTGGTTGTGGATGGAATAGCGGGTCCTCAGTATTTCTCCAACGCTTTAGCCAGTGCTGTTGCTCAGATCCCGGCAGGGTGAGAATGAAGGCTGGGAGATCGTTTTCAAGATCTTGATGAAGCTTGAGTCGATCCTGTTCCGACAGCTGATCGGGATGGACGCAGGGCTCTTGTCCCAGCGTCTGCGCCCACCAATGGCGAAGCCGCTCACATCGATGCATTTGTTGACGGCTGCAGCGGAGCTGCTTAAGTCCAGCGTCTGTCACCAGGGCCGTGAGTCGAGCCAAGGGAAGTGCTTGATCGCGTTCGTTGGCTGTCAGCAGTGCAGAGCCAGCGCTGATCGCTTCTGAACCCTGGGAGAACGCCATGGCGTTCCTTGTGCTCCAGGGGTGCAACAGGTCTATCTCCCTTGCGGTTCGAATCGCGCAATCTGCGGCGGGTGCCGCGACCAGTCGGAGCACTTCGGCCTGAATCCTTTCGGGGGCTGCATCTTTGAGCAACTCTCGGTTGCGCTGAATCATGTCCAGCGTCCGTGAGTCCATCGTCATGTCGAGTTCCGCCATCAGCCGAATCCCTCTGAGCAGTCTCAGGGGGTCGTCTTGAAGGTTTTTCTCCTGAACGGCGACGATCCTGCCCTCCCGCAGATCCTTCAGTCCTCCCGTGGGATCTTGCAGACGAGGGATCGCGTCGTCCAGCTTGAGACCGATGGCGTTGAGGCGGAAATCGCGTCGGTTCAGATCCTCGTTCAGCGTTGCACCGTCTTGTCTGGCCAGGTCGATGGTCCATCCCTTCAGGGCGACGCGAGCCATGTCTCGTCCGGCATCCAGCACGATGCAGGCTCCTCCATGCTCCTCAGCCAACCGGCGCGCACTGGCGAGAGCCTGTTCGGGAACGATGAAATCAAGATCTGGAGTGTCGGGCAGCCTGCCGAGCAGCCCGTCGCGCACCGCGCCTCCCACCAGTACAGCGCCGGTTGGAAGCTGGTCGATACCCAGCGGCCAGCGTTCTGGTTGGAGACTGCTCCAGAGCTGAGAAGCCATCTGGGTGAGGTCCCCCGTCAGAATGGGTGCCGATCCGGAACGGGGAGGCATGTGCATTTGCGTGGACTGCCGCTGGGTGGACCGATGCCAGGCCTATCACGCGGTGGAGAGGCAGCATGGTGCCCCTCACCTGGCGGAGACCCCGGATCTGAAACCCGTTGATCCCAGGATTCACATCAGTGTGATGGATCTCCCTGATGCACAGGTCGGCGTTGAGTGGGATGTGCGCGCCTGCGGCTCGTTTGAGCGTGATGCCGGCCGCTGGCTTCGGCTCAGGCCAGGACAGGAGTTGCCGCGATGAGCGAGTGGTTGCTAGCCCTGCACAGCTCCACGGAAACTCTCGGGATGGCTCTCGTGGATGCGCGTTTGTCCATCGATCATGCCCAGGTGCAATGCCGCTCCTTGGGGCGCGCCCTCACCAATGAACTGGTGTGCTCTGTTCAGGACCTGCTGCCAACGCAGCAGTGGTCGCAAATCACCAGATTGGCTGTCGCTACCGGACCCGGAGGTTTCACAGGCACCCGTCTGACCGTGGTGCTGGCGCGGACCTTGGCCCAGCAACTCAATGTTCCACTGCATGGCATCAGCAGCTTTGCGTTGATGGCCCCGCGACTGTGCCGAGCGCTGCCAGAGTCTGAGCGAAACAGTCCATTCTCCATCATTCAGACGTTGCCCCGGCGGGGGCAGGTGGCAGGCCGCTATCGCATCGTTGATGGGATGGCAGATGAACTTGAGGTGCCGCGATTGCTCGGTCCTGATGAGCAGCCTTCTCCTGCTGTATCCATGACGGTGGATGTACCGGCTGATGTGTTGCAGCTACTGCACTGTTGCCGTTTTTTCCATGACGCGCAGCGTGCCGGTCCCTGGGATCCA
>MDSZ01073659.1_pt1 | contig 12189 bp, 14 predicted proteins | sample 811201 | NCBI WGS metagenome assembly MDSZ01 (sample SAMN05326647, study PRJNA326480) | marine metagenome | isolation source: seawater | place: Indian Ocean: North | collected 2010
AAACAAACAAATTGAATCAGAAACCAAAACTTCAATAGGTGATCTTATTCAAGAAGAATTAAGTGATTCTTCTAGTGATTAAATGAAGAAATCTGATTTTATATATTTACTCTCTAAGAACCTTAAAGATTACAGCGAAATAGATATAAGTCTTTCTGCTGATCTGATCCAAAAGTCGATTATCGAATCCTTAAAAAAGAGAAATAGAATTGAAATTAGAGGTTTTGGGTCATTTTGTGTAAGAGATAGAAAGTCTATAAGAGCTAGAAATCCCAAATCAGGTGAGTCTATAGAATTACCAAAAAGATCCATACCTTATTTTAGAGCTTCAAAGTTATTGAAACAAAGAGTCAAATAGGTTGTGTTAAAATAATTAAATGAAATATTTTTATTTCATCCTCTTAATCCTTTTCACTTCATTCCTTTTTATATTTTCGAACCTTAATCCAGACATAATTGTTTTAGATTTATTTTTCATCAAAATCGAAGGTATATCAGTCGGATTTTCGATGATTTTTTCTGTTCTTTTTGGAATTATTATTTCCATAATCCTTCAGTTGCCTAGGCTACTTAGACGAAATTCAAAAGTCCTAAATGTCAAAGAAGATGGAAATCCTTAAACGAAAACAAATTATTGTTGCTCTTGATTATGATTCCTACAAAGAAGCAAACTCGATTGCAAAACTTTTAGATCCAGAGATTTATAGAATAAAGATAGGAAAGCAATTATTTTCTGCTGAAGGACCTAAAATTATAGAAAATTTCAATAAACAAGGTTTTGACATCTTTTTAGACTTAAAGCTTCATGATATTCCAAATACAGTTTACAAGGCATTGAAAAATTTACTTAGTCATAAGGTTTGGATGACAAATATACACCTGCTTGGAGGAGAAGAAATGATACAAGCTGCAAGAGAAGCTAAAGAGAGCATAAAAAGTGAAGCTCTTTTGATTGGTGTTTCGGTTCTAACTAGTCTTAGTGAAAAAAATATCAAAAATATGGGTTTTGATATGCAAATTCCTGAATTAGTAAAAACCCTCTCTATGAGTGCCAAAGAAAATAAAATTGATGGCGTAGTGTGTTCAGCTAAAGAAGTTTCTGAAATTAAAAGAAATTTTGGTGAAGATTTTATTACAGTAACTCCAGGAATTAGAATTCAGCAGAAAAATGACGATCAATCTAGAGTTGCAACATTAGAGGATGCAACAAAAAATGGTAGTGATTACATTGTTTTAGGAAGAGAAATAACTGCTTCAGAAAATATATCTAAAATGATAAAAAAAGTTGAATCATATATAATCTAACACATGGATAATAATTGGCATGTAGTTAAAGAAGATGAAAGATATGTTGTGCTTGATAATAGCTCTTTGACAAATCTAGTTCCTAGCATTACTAAATTGAATCCAAAAAAAAGTACATCTGGCCATAAACATGAAGGTCAAGAAGAAGTTTATGTTTTTTATAAAGGGATAGGAATAATGCAAATTGACGATTCAAAATTTGAAGTTAAGCAAGGTGATGTTATCCCAGTTCCAGATGGTGCATTTCACAGAGTCTTTAATGAGTCCGGTGAGATTTTAGAATTTGCTGCTATATTTAATGGTGAAAGGCATACTGAAGATAAGCCCAATTAAAAAAATCTTTTTCTCAAAATATTCATTAATAGCGTTTTTCCTGACTTTATTATTTTTTTTCTCTACTTTTTTAAAGTCAGAGTCTTATGCAGTCGCAACAAGGCATCATCTTGCTACGGATATTGGGATGAAGGTTTTAGAAGAGGGCGGGAATGCTGTTGATGCTGCTGTTGCAGTAGCTTTCGCATTAGCTGTAGTGAATCCATCAGCTGGCAATCTGGGCGGAGGCGGATTCATGCTCTTACATTTAGCAGATACAAATGAAACTATTACCATTGATTATAGAGAGCGAGCTCCCATTAGATCCTTTGAAAAAATGTTTCAAGATAAGTCTGGAGAGGTTATTAAAGGATTGAGTTTGGATTCTATTTTGGCTTCGGGAGTTCCAGGTACAGTTTCGGGTATGTTTTTTGCTTCAGAAAAGTTTGGATCACTTGATATTAAATCATTAATCCGTCCTTCAATTAATTTAGCAAGAAATGGTTTTGTCTTATCAGATTTTCAAGCAAAAAATTTAAATAAATATAAAAAAAAGTTCTCAAAAAATAAAGAAGCAAAAGAAATTTTTACAAGACCTGATGGATTTTCTGAAGGTGATGTTTTGGTGCAGGCAAATCTTGCTAGGACTTTAGAGAGAATTTCTAAAAATGGAAAGAAAGAATTTTACTCAGGAGAAACGGCAAAAAAAATTGCAAATTTTTTTCGTCTCAATGGAGGCATTTTAAGTTTAAAGGACTTGGATCAATACAAATTAAGAATACTTAAACCTATTTGTGGAAGTTATAGAAATTACGAAATTTGTTCCATGGCCCCACCGAGTTCAGGTGGAATTGCCTTGATACAGATTTTAAATATTCTTGAAAAAGTTGATCTGCGAAAACTCAATCATAACTCAGAAGAATATTTAAAAATGTTAACATCTGCTATGGATTTCGCCTTTAACGATAGGGCTAAATATCTCGGAGATCCAGATTATTTCAAAGTACCTCAACATCTTCTTACATCAAAAAAATATGCTGATTCTATTTATAAGCAAATAAAAGAAAAAAAATTACCTTCAAAAGTAAATGTGAAAATATTAGAGGGGGAGGAAACAACGCATTATTCTGTTCTGGATAAATGGGGTAATGTGGTAAGCAATACTTATACATTAAACACCGCCTATGGATCAGGGATAATTCCGACTGGTACAGGGATTTTGATGAATAATGAAATGGATGATTTTTCGTCAAAACCAGGCTATCCAAATGCATATGGCTTAGTAGGATCGCAGGCTAATAAAATTGAACCTAAAAAAACTCCTCTCTCATCAATGTCTCCGGTAATAGTATTTCTTGATGAAAATCCTTACTTAATAACAGGCTCTCCAGGTGGTTCAACAATTATTACAAGTGTGTTGCAAGAGATTTTGAATGTGATCGATTTTCAAATGTCACTTGAAGAATCCTCCAAAAAAAGTCGGATACATTTTCAACATCTACCGGACATATTATTTCATGAAGACTTTGACAGAAGTCTTATAGAATCCTTAAAGGAGGAAAAAAAATTAGTAAAAAGAAAATTAGGTGAAATACACTCTATATTATTAAAAGAAGGTGGTATAGAAGCATTCTCTGATAAAAGAAGACCAGATGGAAAAGCAAGCTCAGTTTACAAATAAAAAAATATTATTTAGCAAAAATGTAGATTTTCCAGAATTACCTGGAATCTATAAATTTTTTAACTCAGAAAATGAAATTCTATACATAGGAAAAGCTAAAAATATAAAAAATAGGGTTAAAAGTTACTTAAATGTAAGAAAGGGAGAAGGAAAAAGAATCTCTAAACTTAAATCATCGATAAAGTACATTGAAACAATTATCACCAAAACAGAATCTGACGCTTTAATTTTAGAACAAGGGCTTATTTCAAAAATGAGACCTCTATTCAATATTCAATTCAGAGACGACAAATCCTATCCTGCTATACACATCTCATCTTCGAAGGATTATCCAGCAGTTTTCGTCTCAAGGCAGAATGACTCTTCAAATACCATATTTGGTCCTTTTGCTAATGTTGGAGCTATGAGGCTAAATGTAGACTTGATAAGGTCCATATTCCAAATTAGAAACTGTAAAGACATAAATTTTTACAATAGGTCTCGTCCATGCATAGAATATCAAATGAACAGATGCTCGGCTCCTTGCGTAGGAAAAATTAGTAAAAAGGATTATTCCTCCGAAGTTAAAAATGCAATTAACTTTCTTTCTGGAGATACAAAAAAAATAATAACAGATCTCAGTAAAAAAATGGATTTTTATTCCGAGAATAAAGACTATGAGAGGGCAGCTATATTTAGGGATAAAATTCAATCCATAAGAGATACACAAAAAAAACAAAATGTTTTGACAGGATTTAATAACTTAGATGTTTTTGTTTTAAAAAGAAATAAATTTAATTGTTGCCTCAGCGTTTTGAGAATTGAGGATAGTTGGATTGTAAGTTCTCAGAATTTTTACCCAGATGTAAAAGATGAGGTAACTGATCAGGAACTTTTATCAACCTTTTTAGAAAGTTATGTTACAAATAATCAAGACAGAAAAGAAATCAATTTGCTTTTTAAAGGAAATATTTCAAATGAAACTAAAAATTTTCTAAAGAAATTAAATTCTCCAAAGATAAATTCCCATAAACCAGACAATCATAATAAAAACTTATTAGATATCTGCACTTCTCAGGCAGAAGATGCGCTATCAAGGAATAGGAATTATTCTTGGATTCACAGCTCTTTTGAATCTCTTTCTAATTTTTTGAAACTAGAAAAAATTTTCAACATTGAGGGTTTTGACATTAGCCATACATCGGGCAAAAGTGTTACTGCATCTTGTGTAACTATATCGAAGGATGGTCCTAATAAAAAAAAATATAGGGTAATGAATATTAAAAAAGACTCAAATAATGACTATTTGGCATTGAGCGAAGCCATTCAAAGAAGGTGTAAAAACTTACAAAAAAATAATCTTTCTCTGCCAGACGTAATTCTGATAGATGGAGGAAAAGGACAATTGAATACTGTTAAGAAATCTTTAGATAAGAAATTCTTAAATGAAATTAAATTTATTTCAATATCAAAGGGTCCAAACAGAAATGAAAAATACGACGTCCTGCATGATGGTAAAAACAGTTATGAGTTAAAAAATTCTGATGAGCTTTCAAAGCTTTTACAATTGATTAGAAACGAATCTCACAGGTTTGCTATTAGCCATCATAGGAGAAGAAGGTCTAAAAAACTTTTATCATCAAGTTTAGATGGTATTGAGGGATTGGGGCCAAAATTAAAAATAAACTTAATTAGATACTTTGGAGGAATTGATAAAGTCATTGATGCCTCCATAGACGAGCTTAGATTAGCTCCAGGTATTGGAGAGAATAAGGCTACCAAAATTTATAATCATCTTAAAACCAACTAAAATGAATATACCAAATATTCTTTCTAGCTTAAGGTTATTTTCTATAATTCCCTTTTATATAGCCTCAAGTAACGGCTTATTTATTACATCGTTTTTAATCTTTAGTTTTGCATCATTGACAGATTTTTTTGATGGTTATTTTGCAAGGAAATTTAATCAGGAAACAGAATTTGGAGCCTTAATTGATCTTTTGGCTGATAAGGTTCTAACTACAGGCGTGCTAATTATTTTAGTATCGAGTTTGGATTCTTTTTTATTAAATGTTTCTGCAATAATTATAATCTCTAGAGATCTTATAATTTCGCATTTGAGAATTTACATTATTTCAAAAAAACAAAATATAAATGAAGTAAAAGCTAGAATGAGTGGCAAGGTTAAGACTTTAATCTTGATGTTTTCTCTGTCATTTCTTATCCTCGCACCGTATAACTATTACTTAAGTCAAATAGGAACTTTATTGATTTGTTTATCAGCATTAGTTTCTATTTTCTCTTTGTTAAGCTATATTCAAATTGAAAAAAACTAATTAATTTAAAATTTCAAAGTCTAGAAAAGTTTTTTTAGATATTCTAAAAGATGAAGTCCTTATCCATAATTATTCCCGTTTTCGATGAGGAAGATTCTCTTCCAGAGCTAATAAAAAGACTTTTGTCTCTAAAAAAAATCTTTGACAGAGATAATGTGCTTATTGATTTTATTTTTGTTGATGACGGATCAAAAGACACAAGTTTGGAAATTTTAAAAAAAATATGCTCAGAAAATAATTTCTTTAAAGCTATTTCTTTAACAAGAAATTTTGGTCATCAAGTTGCAATTTCAGCGGGAATAGACATTGTAAATTCAGATTACGTTGCAATAATCGATGCAGACTTACAAGATCCTCCTGAATTAATTTATGATATGTATAAGGTTTTCACAAATGAGATTGACGTGGTATATGGACAGAGATTGGAACGAAAAGGAGATTCATTTTTTAAAAGGTTCTCTGCTAAAGTTTTTTATAGACTTTTAAATTATCTCAGTGGCACTAAAATTCCTTCTAATACCGGAGATTTTAGAATCATAAATAGAAAAGTTGTAGATGTTTTAAAAAATATGAAAGAAAAAAATAGGTTTGTAAGGGGCATGATTCCATGGACAGGATTTAATGAAGTTGCTTTTGGTTATGTCAGAGAAAAAAGATTTTCCGGAAAAACAAAATATCCTTTACGGCAAATGATAAGATTCGCCGTTAGCGCTATTCTTTCATTTTCTAGTAAGCCTTTAACCCTGACAATTAGGATAGGAGTTTTGATTACCTCTTTTGGATTTCTTGGAGGAATATTATTGTTGTATTTAGAACTATTTACTTCATATCCAGTTCCTTTTTTATCTTCAATTCTTCTTCCCATAATATTTTTTAGCGGCCTACAAATTAGCCTTATTGGCTTGATTGGAATATATATTGCATCTATTTTTGATGAGGTTAAGGAAAGACCTCTTTATTTAATTAACGAAAAAATTAATTTGTAAACTTTGTTTTCTAAATCATCTTTATTCACTTTAGCTAAAGCTTCTATTTTTAAGGAAGCTCCTACTTATGTTCAATTCTATATAACCGCTAGATGCAATCTAACTTGCGAACAATGCAATATTATTTATTCTAATGCCGATGTCCAAGAAGCAAGTTTGGATGAAATAAAAAAAATTGCTGATAACTTTAAAAAAATGGGTGTTGCAATTGTCTTGCTTACCGGAGGAGAACCTTTTGCAAGAAAAGATTTGCCTGAGATAATTAAGGCCTTTGAATCTAGAGGTATTCATACAAGGATGCAAACGAACGGGTTTGCCTCTGAAGAACAAATCGCACTTGCAGTTGAAGCAGGCGGAAAGGATATATCTATTTCATTAGATTCTTTGAATCCCATAGAACAAGACAAAATTAATGGTGGTTTTAACAATTCCTGGCATAAAGCTTTAAGGACAATCTCACTTTTCACAAAGTATTTACCATCTAAAGGTAGCTTCGCTTCTTTGGGATGTGTCCTTCAACCTCATAATCTTGGTGATATTGAAGATGTTATAAAATTTGGATCAGCAATCTCCTGGCACACATCTTTAGTTCCTGTTCATGTGTCATCATATGCAAACCCAAAAGGGTTTAGAACATTTGATAGAAATTTAAAATTCAAAAAAAATGAAATATATAAGGTAGAAATTCTTTTAAAGAAAGTAAGGGCTATGAGAGATGCAGGTTATTTGCTTTATGATAGTGACCAATATCTTGATGATATTTTTAGATTCATAAAAGATGAAAACTCCATCACTTGGAGGAAGAAAAATAATAATGTATGTGACTCTCCAAATTTATATTTTGCTCTTTTGCCAAATGGAGAGTTTTCTCCTTGTTGTGATCATCGACTGGATAAAAGCTATAGCTCTTATGATCAGAATTTTCCAAAAACCTACAAAGACTCATCTTTTAGAAAAGAGGTATTTAAAGTAACCAGTAACTGTGAAGGATGTATGTATGGCAGTTATCCTGAAATAACAATTTCAATGAGGTTTGCTGCTGCAAAACTTCAAAGAATAAGAACTTTCTTTTCTAATCCTCCAGAAAAGAAATGGCCCATTTCTTATGAAGATTTATTAAATATTGCTGAAAGAATTTTAAAAGAAAAAGAAAAAAATAATCTTTCTAGACCAGATAGAATTCAAACGGTAACCCTATAAATGCCAAAAAAAATAAAATTTGAAAGTTTTAAATATAGGTTTTTGGCTGAAGCAAAGCTAGCCAAGAACTTAATATCTAATCACGATATAAGTTGGATAGATTTTCTAAATGAACTTGAGTTCGAATATCGAAAAAAAGAGGTTGCCGTAATATGGAAGCTTCCCAATCAATCCGAAATATCCTTTGATTTAAATCTACCTAATTTTTATTTAAGAGGGGATATCAAAAATTCCAAAAAAAAAATTCACGCTGACTCGCATGATCAAGTTAAAAAAGACAATGAGAAATTTTTTTCTAATGCCGTCAACCTCGTAGCGCAAAAGGCTTTGTTTTTTAATAAGAAAAAATTGTGAAGAATAAAAAAATACAAGATAAAGAAAAAAGTTTTCATGATGATTGGGCAAAATCTGAAAATATTCATAATATTGATTTAGATAAGGTTAATACCTCTATAACTGCTCCTGAGATGAGATACATCGTTGAAGTTTTGGGAGATTTAAGAGGCAAGGACCTGTTAGATGTTGGCTGTGGATTAGGAGAAGCAAGTGTCTTTTTCTCTAAACTTGGTGCAAACGTTACAGCATCAGATATTTCGGAGGGAATGTTAGACAAAACAAAGGAGCTAGCTCAAGTACACGATCAAAAACTTAATTATCACTTATCTTCTTCCGTCGATATGGAATTGAAAGATAAAAGCTTTGATATTATTTATGCCGGAAATCTTCTTCACCATGTAAATATTAAAGAAACATTATCAAAAATTTCTCCTCATTTGAGAAAAAATGGCACTTTGGTAACTTGGGACCCTCTTGCCTACAACCCGTTGATAAATATTTATAGAAAAATTGCTACGGAAGTTAGAACAGAAGATGAGCATCCTCTTACCAAATCAGATATCAAGTTATTTAATGATTTTTTCCCAGAAGTAAAAGCAAAATATTTTTGGCTTACGACGCTTTTTATCTTTGTAATTATGGCCATATTTCAAGGAAGAAACCCCAATAAAGAGAGGTTTTGGAAGGTCATTTTGTTAGAGGGAGACAAATGGGCATGGCTTTATAGGCCCTTGGAAAGTTTTGATAGATTTCTTCTTTCCATTTTCCCTCCATTGAAATATTTATGTTGGAACGTCGTGATAATTTGTAAAAAAAAATAAAAAGTGTTTCCTAAGTTAAATACAAATATTTTACAAATTACTATATTTTTTGTCTTTTTCTTATACTTAGTTTTGAATGTATTTCTTGGTTTAGATCTAACTGATGAAATGCAATATTATGGCCAAGTAAAAGGACTACTAGACACGAATAGATTATTTTCAAATGATTTATTTATTCAACAGACCATTTATTTACTTTTTTTTCCTTTATTCAAAATCCATGAATACTTTTTTTTGGACAAAGGTTTGGTAATTTTTTCCCGTTTCATAGTTTTTATTATCAGTTTGTCTGTAACTTTTTATGCATATTTACAATTTAATAAACTTTCTAACAAAACTATTGTTAACCTGTTTGCAGCTTTAAGTTTGTGTTTGTCAATTTTTTTTACTGGCAATTTTTCTTTAAACTACAATTCTGCATCTCAAATACTCTGGATATTATTTTTACTGAACTTTTTAAATTGGGAAGAAAAAAATATAGTTTTCTTCTTGTTTCTATTTTTTTTGATGTTATTTATTAATCCTTTAATGGCTTTATCAATAGCTTCTATTTTGTTCATTAGGTACATTTTTGAAAAAAATTTAAAAGAAATATTATTTATAATTAGTTCATTCTTTCTAATTTTTATCTGTTATGTATTCCTTCTGATCAAGTTTTCTAGTCCCGAAATCCTTTGGACATCAATTGCCTTTTCCCAAGGATTTAATATTGGAAGTATCATTGAGTGGAAAGGAATAGATTTTTTCCTTTTATTTTTAATAATGTTCTCTTTTGTAATATATTTTAATAAATATTTAAATTTCAGACTTAGCAATTACTACAAATCGTTCTATTATTTATTTTTTTTAGCAACATATCTTTTAGCCACTTTTTTTCTAACAATTAATTCAAATTATTTGATTTTAATTTTTTGCATTACTTTTTTATATCTCACAGTCTCAAATATCAAAGTAAATGAAAGTGTCATTGAAAAAAATAAATTTAAATGGCAAATTTTTAGTATTTTTATTTTTTTTCTGTCTGCGATTCTTTTTAGTAGTAATGGTGTAAAACAGGGTTTATCGTCTTTATTGATAGCACTTCCACTTTTAATAATTTATTCAAATCAACTTTTGTTTTTCAAGTTAATGAAAAAAAATATAAAAGTAAGTCCAATTTTTTTCATTTTTATAATATTTTTTTTAAATAACTTCTTATACTCTTACAGGGATAACAATATTATGTATCAATCAGAGGAGGTTGATTTTATCCCGGCTTTTTATCAAATAAGGGTTTCTCCCGCGAGATATAATTTTTTAAAAAAGACATCGGAGTCTTTTGAAGACTTAAAAAATAAAGAAACTTTAATTGTTTCAAGATTTCCAGTAATTTATTTCTCTGGATTTGCAAAATATGAAACTTGCATGATTTTCATGCACTCTATTGAATCAAGTAGCTCTGAAGAAAGGTTATCTCAGTGTTTAAATTCAAAAAAACCTGAAAAAATTATTTTGGTCAAGGAAGACTCTTTCCCTTCAGATAAAAATCACAGAAGAATTAACCTATTATTGGAAGATTATATAGAGGAAAATTTATACCTTTGCGATCAAAATGAAATTAAATTTCACAATCACAATAATTTCAACCCATCATATTTGAATTATTTAAATTGTTCTTTTCATCAATAAAAAATCTAATAAAACAATTTTATTGTATAGTTTGTTTTTAAAATTATGGCTGAGTGGCAGAGTGGTCATGCAGCGGATTGCAAATCCGTCTACGCCGGTTCGATTCCGACCTCAGCCTCAAAATTTTCTTTTGAAACTATCTCGATTAGAGGCTGATGCGGATCTTCTCTTGATGTAAAAAAAACTATTTTTCTTTTTTCAAAACCAATTGTTTCTTTGGTTACCATTCTATAATTTGATTTTTTTAATGATTCTAAGCTTTTATAAAAATCTCCTGATTCATAAGCAAAATGATGCGGGTATCCTTCAGGAAATTTTTTCAAGAAGTTCAATACTGGACTGTCATTTGAGTTTGGCTTTATAAACTCAATTAAGAGATCACCTTTCAAAGAATAGAACTCAACATCTACCTTTTGAAAAGTATCTTTAAACCTTATCTTGCACTCTTTTGATTCTAGAAAGGGAAGAAAATAGCTTAAAGATTTTTCAATATTATTTGTGGCATACCCTATATGATGCAATTTAAATTCTGTAATACTCATGAGTTAAAGTTTGCCATAGAGTGATATCCCTTTCTCAGCAAGATTTAAACCTTCATTAACTAAAGGTTTTATCTCAACGCTATAACCCATCAAATTTGAGAGTTTTCCATTTTGATGAGGTACCTTTGTTAAATACTTATTAATGTAGCTTAATTTAGACTCTAATTTACGAACCAAGGTTATTCCATTACCTTCCTCGTCTTTATTTTTCCATCTATACTTAATTTTTTTATCATAAATTTCTTTAAATTTTTCATCTTTTTTATACATAATACTATCAACACAATGCCATGGAGTTCCCATGGAAAAGAAAAATCCACACCCAAGTGTCAAAATTTTTGCATTATCCTCATATAGTTTGTTGTATGGAGAATTTGTATCCCAAGCCATTAACGATTTCTCATGATCTTTTATGTAGAAATCAGCCTTAGGACCATAAATACATACGCTTGAATTTAGATGTATGCTTCTTTTAACACCTGGAAATCTTCTAAATAGTTCAGCAATAAGTCCAGCATTAGTTGGAGTCTTTTGTAAATCAAAAGTATGACCATTTTCAAAAAAACTTGTATTACTAGGCATTATGAGATTCCCTTTTTCTCCTAAAAAATCTTTTAAAGATTCAATAAGTGTTTTTATGTCATCACTATAGTTATAAAATTCATCCCAACTGGAAGAAAAAAACACAGTATCACCAGATTCTATTCCAAGATCTTCAATAAATTTCAAAAAAAATAAAGTGTCGTACTTCTCCCTATATACTTTTCTTTGCAGTACTCTTTTTTTTTGCTTAAAGAAACTTCTTAAATCTGGAGTGCCTGTTAAAAATTTAAAAAATTTTTTTGTAATTTTTTTCATAATTAAAATCTAATTTTAAAGTATAGTAATCCCATTTATTAGAATTAATTTTTTTATTTTCTTTGAGCCCGGGTGGTGGAATTGGTAGACACAAGGGACTTAAAATCCCTCGAAGGTGACTTCGTGCCGGTTCAAGTCCGGCCCCGGGTACCAAAAATAAAATTT
>MDSZ01010561.1_pt1 | contig 12188 bp, 14 predicted proteins | sample 811201 | NCBI WGS metagenome assembly MDSZ01 (sample SAMN05326647, study PRJNA326480) | marine metagenome | isolation source: seawater | place: Indian Ocean: North | collected 2010
TACATCTTCTTCTGATGATGGTGTAGAATTGAAGTCCTTGTTTATGCAAGGTGAGAATAAGATCTCTAGAAAGTATACAAACTCTCCATCTAAACCAACCATTGCTGGAAACCCTGGAGACATTGTTCTTAATTCTCAACCAGACAGTGGCGGAACTCTTGGATGGGTTTATACTGCTGATAATATTTGGGAAGACTTTGGTCTTGTTTCTGATCAAGGATTAGCCCTATCCAGAAACGTTGGACTCACAACTGATGGTGCAAGTTATGCTGGTATTGCAACCAACATTAACTTCGTAGGAACTGGTATTTCTATCACTGCTGATGTTGATATTAATTCTGGAGTTGGAACAGTTTCACTCTACTCTAGTTCAGTTGAACCCGAGTTCTTGGTTGTTGCTGGTGTTTCTACATTTAATGATGATGTAATTTGTAATGAAACACTATTCTCTCAAGGTGGATTTATTGCTACAACTGGTGTTTCTACATTCTTTGATGATGCTATCTTTAGAGAAGGTATTGCGGTATTTAATGGATTAGAAGCAGATACTGCTACTATTTCTGGTACTATTGTTGCTACAGAAGTAAATACAACAACATTCTCTAATACATCCTCTGCCTTTGCTGGAAGTATTTCCGCTGGTAGCACGTCTGATACATCAAACAGAACAATTCAAGTTCTAAGTGGTGATAATACTAATGCTGGATTTGAAGCATACGGTGCTACTCAAGGTACTGGATACTTACAGATAGGATCTAGAGCAGATAGGGGTGGTGGTATTTTCTATAATGGAAACCTTTCTCCATCATTTGCAATCGATGAAGAAGCAGACACAGTTTCTTATTACAGAAGATCTTCTGGTGTAAATTATGTAGTGTTCTCTCACCCATATAATAGTGATACGGTTACTTTTGAAGGAGATGTAAATCTTGGTAATCTAAGCGCATCCGATATAACCGCTACTGGAAATGTTTCTATCACTGGAAGTATTTCTACTGTAACAAATATCAATTCTATTGGTGTTTCTACACTACCTACGATCAATTCTGATACTGTTAATGTTAATCAGAAGTTGTCTATTCTTGCTCCTGTTGATCAAAATATAGTTTCTCTTGGATCTTCAAATATTATTGATTGTTCTCAAGGAAATTATTTCACAGTAAACGTTGGAGCTGCAACTACATTTGAATTTACAAATGTTCCATCTGGAGTTGTTTATGGTGCAACTTTAGAAATTACTCACAACTCTGGTGCAATTACATGGCCTACTTCTGTTAAGTTCCCAGAAGATCAAGCCCCAATTTTACAGACGGGCAAGACACATCTCTTCATGTTTGTTTCTGATGACGGTGGATCCAGATTTAGAGCAGCAGCACTGTTTGATTTTGAAAACTAAGACAGTTTGAAATCTGTCCACTTGCACCTCCACCTTCGGGTGGGGGTGTTATAATATGTGGGTAAACAGGAAAGTCATGAACTCTCTGGAGAAATTGATTTTCATTGCATCTTTCATGTTTATGATGCAGTGGGGAACCCGTGTAACTTCGCTTGCGATCAATGCACTGTATTGAAATGTCTGGTTACAACTACAGCAAAAACCGCTGTAGGGATACAGTTTTCTGGTTTCTGAGTAAGTACCTTCCCAATCATAAGATTACAGTTTCTATTCATCATCGTGGAATGGTTCGTGATGGTGTAAAGGGATGGATTTCTGTTACTGATTGTGATTGGAGACCTAGAGAGTTTGAAATTGAAATGCACAATAAGTTGACTATTGAAGATTACATAACTACACTTCTACATGAGTTATGGCATCTTTATCAGCATGTAAATGGATCTCTCAGGGACAAACGAGGTAAAAGATTCTGGAGAGGTATTGATCATTCTGATACCGAGTATTCAGATCAACCATGGGAAATCGATGCTTACAAAATGGAAAAAGTATTGTATAATGAATACTTAAACCCATATACTAAAAATACCTTCTTTTCTAACCGCCTAACTACTAATGTCTAAGAAAAAGTTCGTTTGCGTAAGTCCTCTCTCTAAAAAAGCAAAAAATCGTTTTGCTAATGAGATGGACCTATTTCATTCTTGTGAAATAGAAACAGAAGAAAATAATATGCTTTTTCTAGCATCTTTGAATAGAAAATACTTCTTTTGGGTTCCAAAAAGTGGTAATGAACACTGGAGAGTTGAAAAATGAGTGACAACATTAATTACAGCGAACACCACAACACTAGAAAAAGAACATGGAATAATCTTCATCCCGACTATGTAATAGATCCCGATGAAGATGTTGTTGTTTCTATGTTTCATGTTCCAATAGCTCACGTAAAAGTGAAAGATTGGCCACGTAAGAAAGCAAAATTACTAAAGATATATGAAAACACTTTATCAAACTTTAATAGAGATCATGATGATCCATTTGATGTAACAACAGATTTTCATTACAATGAATATGGAGATAATGGTTCTGGAGGTGAAACTTCTTATAGAGAAACGGTTAATACTCTTTTAGATGAAGAACTTGCTACACTAGAAAATCTATTGCTTCCTTCAGATCGGTGTATTGATAATTTTACTGAAGCTCTTGGTTTAGAAGAAGGAGTCTATTTTAAAATAACTAATATTTGGTTTGAAAAATCTGAGAAGTATGGACAACATACTCCACATACTCATGGGTCTCGCGGTTTTAGTTGTGTTTTATTTGTTAATTATGATAAAGAAGAGCATAAACCAACAGTTTATATGAATCCATTTACTAGTTATTTTTATGGAACTAATCCAGATTGGACTTGTCCTGAAGCTGAGGAAGGATCTTTGCTTTGTTGGCCAGCTCCCATCGTGCATTATACTTACCCAAATGGTTCGGATGCGAATCGTTTAGTATTGTCTTGGAATATGTCTATTATTGATGCAAATGGAGGAGTTTTAGAATGATTAGTTTTGATAAAACCACACAATCTGGAATATGTTACTTTCCCCCTCCATTCGTATCTTTTCAAAAAGTCGAAAAACATGAAGAAATCAAAAAACAATTAACCCCTCAGATTGAAGATCATCTTGAGAAAAATTCTGATATTATCAAAAATGAATGGGTCTGTGATGTAATATCATCATTTCATTTTGGTGAAAACGAATTTTTATTTCAAAATGAACTTTTGATTGAGGCAATTTGGAATGCATATAATAGTTGTCTTGATGGTTTAATATGCGATAATTGGATACCAGAAACTACTGATCTAAGATCAACTACACTAGTTGATATGTGGTATAACATATATAAACCTGGTGGAAATCAAGAAATTCACACTCATAAACCTTTTGAATTTTCTGGAATTTATATATTAGATGATACTGAAATTAACAATACACTATTTTGGTATGAAGCAAATATGTTTCCCTCAGGACTAAACTCCTATATGTGTTCTAACAATCCTTCATACAGTGATACGACGTTTGGTGAAGTTGGAGAGGGGTACATAGTTATTTTTCCTGGATCTTTGCCTCATTATGTTCCAACTGTAAAAAATAGGAAAACCTCCATCTCATTTAACTTTGAGTGTAATGATACATGTAATACTCATGGTGGAGATGAATGAAAAAGGTAAGAGTAGTAAAAAATTTTGTAAATTCTAATGAAATTTTACTATTGAATAAATGGTCTTTGCAAAATTATAAAAATAATCCTGGCAACTATATGGATGCTAATATGGATTCAATTCGTCCCAGAACAAGATTTACTACTAGATTAGAAAATTCTCGCAATCATCATAAAGAAAGGATTTCTATAGATTACCCGAAAGAAGCATATACTATTAGAGATAGAATTAAAAGTAAGTTTGGATTATGGAATTACGAATCTCCACCATCTTTTGTTGATGGTATTGTTAATGGTATTGGTTTTGGTGAAGGAGCTATTGATGAACATATAGATCCAGTATACTATCCAAACACTCATACTTTACATTGCAATGTAATCTCTCAGAAATCAGATTCTGGTGGTGTTACTATTATTGGTGGGGAAGAGTATGATGTAAATGTTGGAGATTTACTCTGTTATGTTGTTTCTGATGTAAAGCATAGAGTCACCGTTACTAAAGGAAAAACCAACAGAATTTTGTGGGTTTATGGATTCTGTATATCGTCCTATAAAATGGAAGAAATATTTTATGAAAAATTTTCTATTTAAGCTAAGAAAAATATATGATATTTTAGTATATCCTGGACCAGATTTAACCTGGGAGGATGAAGTTGCATTGTATGAGTGGGTTAAAACCTTTAATGAAAGAAGTGATAGAATAGAAGATAATCAAGTTTATATACGAGGAGAGATACTTAGACTTGAAAAAAAGATCGATAGATTGTATAATAAATAAGGTATCCTATTTTTTAAGGAGACTTATTATGCCCGAAGAAAACGTAAATCTTTCATTATCTAATGATGGAAGTACCGCAGAAGTTAACCTTTCCTTTGATGGAAATGTTGATATTGCAACCAGTAGTCCTCTTCCTACTTCCGAATTAAGAGAATCCATGAAAGAATTTGTGGATATTGTGTCGAAAGTAGTTGAGTCAGATATGGCTGATAAAGACGCTTTTGTCTTAATCCGAAAATCTTGGAGAGAACTCAGACAAGAAAAACTAAAATTTTACCCAGTAAAACAAAAAAAGAAAAAGAATAAACTTAAACTGAAGAATAAGAAAAAAGGAATTATTAAAGGCAAAAAGAGAAAAAACAAAAAACAAAAAAAGTAAACTAGTGTAGGTTTTATTATGAACATCTGGGAACACAATGATTTGTCTAATATCCAAGTAGAGGATTTTGAAGACTCAAAAATATACTGGATGGATGATTTTTATAAGTATCCAGATTTAGTTTATGAAGAAATAACCAGAGAGGAACCTCCTCTCTGGAAATATGGTGAAGGTTGGAATACTGAAGGAAGTCAAAACAACATTCGTTTTATTGATGCCAGATGGAGTGAAGAAAGAGAGGGATTAGATCTTCCATATCAATCCCTCAGTAAAATTTTTAATCAACCCTCTAGTGATGAAGGTTTTTTAGTTACAAATCACACTAGATTTTTTACTGATGAGCAATCTTTAGAATTTAATAATTATAAAGATAATTTCTGGTGGCCTCATACGGATAGTGGATATAATGCGATTGTTTATCTAAACAAATCTGAGGATGGATCTGAATATGGAACAAACTTATATAAAGTAAAGGATGAAGAACTTCTTCCGACTGAAGGTGAACCAGAACATGCAAATCCCTGGCATTCTAAAGATAACTGGGATCTAATAGCAGCATTTAAGTCAAAATATAATAGAATGGTTGCTTTTAATGGATTTATATATTATCATGGAATGAGTGTAGATTCTGATAAATGGTTTCATGAAACTAGAATAAATCAAGTTATGTTTTTTGATGACGAAAATTTTGAGAGATGAGGAGTTTGTATGGCGTATAATTTAGATCATTATCATGGAGACGCTGTTACTCCAGTAGAGTCTGAAAATATAGAATTTGAAGACTTTCAAAATGAAATTATTTTCTATAATAAGGTTTGGACGGCATTTCCAGCAGACGTTGATAATGAAGAAATAATTAAAGATTGTTATGATGCTCAAATACATCTTCCTGGAACACAAAGATCTAATGCTGGTGGATGGCAGAGTGAAGTTAGACCTCTAACAGAATCAGTTTTTAGAGCAACTCTTCCTCATGTTTATGATCTTGGCGTTAGAGCTGTAGAATTCTCTAATAAATGTTCTGAAGAACTTGGTTCGGATATAGAGTATAATTTAGATAGTGCTCATTTGTGGGTCAATATCAATAATCAGAATGACTATAATGTTATACATTCGCATCCACATTGTGATCTTATTGTATTATATTACGCTATCCATGAAAAAAGTATGGGAAATCTGCATTTAGTTAGAGCAGATGGATCATGTCATGTTTCTACTTTTATGGGTGTGAATGATTCTCATGAATATATTGTAGAACCAGAAGAGGGAATGTTTGTCGCTTTTCCTCCGCATCTTTTACATTACGTTGATCCAAATCAAACAGGAAACGATAGAATTTCTATATCTTTCAACATGGCTGCTGTGAATGGATAATAATATAAACTTCTGACTTATAAATAATGAAAAAGAAATGCCTAGAATATAATGTCGATCCTACAAGCTGACGGTATACAATTTGGTTCCGACTCTACCACTTTGGATTCATTATATGGAATTATACCCCAAAATTCTGTAACCGTATTTTTTGAATCTGCTGCTCCAACTGGTTGGACTAAGTTAACAACACACGATAATAAAGCACTTAGAGTTGTTACTGGAACTGGTGGAGGATTTGGTTCTGGTGGAACTTCTGGTGTCGGAGGAAATCCTTTTACCGATACTTTTAGATCTGTTCCTATTACTGGAACTGTAACTACTTCTGGAACTGTAGGTGGACATACTCTGAGTATTACAGAATTACCTTCTCACTCTCACGCTGCTGGTTCCGCTATTGGAATTAACCCTCAACCTGGATCTGGAGTGAACGGAAGAGATACAAATACTTCAGGACCAGTTACAGGTTCTGTTGGTGGTGGTTCAGCACATACTCACCCATTTACGGGATCTCCTTCTCCATGGACGGCAAGTATTGATATGAATGTTAAATATATTGATGTTATTATATGTCGTTTTAACTGATATTGGAGGAGATAAAATACAATGTCTATTTTACAAGCAGATGGCATCCAATTCAGTGATGGATCAGTCCTTAACAGTTTTTATGGGATAATTCCACAAAGTAAAAAACTAGTCTTTTACCAAGCTGCTGCTCCTGTTGGTTGGTCGAAAACTACTACAGCTAACGATGATGCATCGATGCTACAAGATCAGAGTATTGATAATGTTAGTATTAGATTAGTTAGTGGATCATCTGGTGGGCAAGTCAACACGCTCTTCGGCACCATCGGTGATTTTACAACAGCAATGCCTGCGACTCCTAAGTCGTTTGATCCATTTCCTGTATCACGAGTCACACAGTTTCAAGGTGCTGTAGAACCTCATACCTTGATTACTGATGAAATACCTTCTCATAGTCATGAGATAGGAAGTAGAGAAGTTGATGATGGACCTCCAGCTCCTACAGCATATCAAGCAACTTTACAAAGATCATATGCAGATAGATCTCCAACAAATCTTCAAACTGCATATCAACAACCAGTTGTATATCAACAACCTGTTGTATATCAACAACCTTCTGCATATCAGCAACCAGCTACTAGACGAGCAACTCAACCCGTACAGAATCCAAGCACCTATCAGCAACCTACAAATCCAAACCAACGAATAACAAGCCAACAACCCGATTCAACTAACCAAAGAGTTAATGTAACACAAAACCGTAATGAGAGAGTAAGGCAAAGAAATCCAGTAGCAAACTCAGCTAGAACTAGAAATAGTACACGAGTAAATAGACGAGCCTCACAACCAGTAAATAGAAGAAATAGAAATAATGCTCGTCAAAGAAATCCAAGACCACAACCAAATCCACAAAGCCGTAATACTAGACAAACACGTAGTGAGAGGGATCGGGCAAGAAATCGTAATAGACGTGGCCGTAGAAGAAATAGAAGAAGAGTAAGAAGACGCCAAAACCGACAAGCTCCAGTAAGTCGTAATGTTCAGGTAACTAATAATGTTAGAAGAAGGGTTAATGTTAGACGCAGGCAGCCTAATTCAACACAAAATCAGCAACCAAATACAACACCAGTCAACAGACAAAATCCTGTTAATGTGAACAGTAGAGTTCGGATTAGAACCCCTCAACAAAGAGGAGCACAAGTACAGCAACCAAATCCAGTCAACAGACAGACATCTATTCAAAATCCTAATCCAAATCCAATTCAAAATACAACACCATTAAGAACACCATCAACCGCACAACAACCAAATAATACCCGAGTCACTGCTAATACTCGCGTAAATGCAACTAAAAGAGTTAATGCTAATACAAATCAACCAGTAACTGTTCCAAGTAATGTTCAAAATCCTGTAGTTAATTACAGTCCATATCCACAACCATTGATTGTTCCTGGAGATACTATAAGAGGTGATAATACTAATGCTCCAGATACAGCACTGGTTGGTTCAAATCAAGCTCACAGTCACCCATTTACTGGAGGAGATATAGCTCCTCAACTTTCAGCTCCTTCTGGACTTAGTTTTCAGGTTCAGTATATTGATGTTATTATTTGCAGTTTAGACTAAAAAAAGTTATAATTAAATTACATTGAGGTAAATTATGTCTAGTGGAAAATGGTGCCCATTGATTCGTAAAAATTGTGTAGAACATAAGTGTGCATTTTATACACATGTTATGGGACACAATCCTAATACAGGACAACAAGTAGATGAATGGGCATGTTCTATTCAATTTCTTCCAATGCTTTTGATTGAAAACTCTCAACAACAACGAGGAACTGGTGCTGCCGTAGAATCATTTAGAAATGAAATGGTAAAGGCAAATCAATCAAACATAAATATTCTTGAAGCAGCTGCGAACATGTTTTCAACAACGCAGCAAGTTCAAGTTACTGATCAAACATCTGAACAAAAACTAATTACTGATTCTATAAATACAAACACAAGTCTTGGAGATAATCGATAATGAAAGTCGTAGTAATTGTTCCTGATAGAAACATTACAGTAGACAACAGAATGTTGGTGCTGGATCAACATGATTGGAACTTTGATGATTCTCATATTCATGCAATTCATTGGAATGAAACTTCTGGTGAATTAGAATATGTCGATACATCTGCAAATGAAAAATTAACAACTATTGATTTAGTTCAACCATATATTGATAAGTTTTTTGAAGAACTTCCTAGAATTGAAAAAATTAGAATTCAAAGAGAAGAAGAATCTCTTGCTGCTAGAGAATCTCGCGAGCAAAAAATGCGAGAAGAGGAGGAAGAGCAAAATAAAATTCTCCAAAAAATTCGTGAAACAGCGGAAGAAAATAGAAGATTAAAAGAACAAGCTTCTATTGCTTTTGAAAGAGAGCAAGAAGCAAAAAGAAAGCAGGATGAACTTGAAAAGCAAATTGCTTTCCAGGATGAAATAGATCGGAAAAAAGCAATTAGAGAGTCTATTGATCTTGAAATTGCTGATAAAGTGAAATTATTTGATGAAGATATAAAGCAAAAGAAAGAAGAATTGAAAGCTGTAGAAGAAGATATTGTTACTAAACAAGAAAGTCTAGAAAATACTTTTAATAATAAATTAGCGGATCTCTTTGATCAAAGAGGTTCTATGTTATCAATGATTGATGATGAAAGAGCAGAACTTGATAAACAAAGAAGAGAATATCTTGAGTCTAAACGAAAGCAAGATGAACGCGATGAACTAATGCGTGAGGAATTAAATGTACGAAGTGAAACTCTTAGACTAGAAAGAGAAGTCGATCAAAAAGCCCTAGAAGCAGAGAGAGAATCTTTAGAAGCTAGTAAAGTAGAAGCTATTAGATTTCGTGATGAGTTACATGCTTTGGCTGAACATCAAACAAATAGTCATAATGCAGAAGTGCATGAGTGGTTAAGAGAAAGAGAACTAGAGGAAGAAAGACTTAGAGTAGAAGAAGAAAATCTTCAAATAAGAAAAAACCAACTAGAGTTAGAAAAGCGCGAATATCAAGAAAATTTAGCAACTTATAATGCTAAAGAAAGAAATCTTGAAACCATTTTAGAAAATGAGCAAGAAATATATGAAGCCAGATTGTATGAAGAAAAAGCTAGAATAGAGGCAGATAAACTTTTCGATGAACATCAACGAAATGTATTACAAACTGAAGCATTAGACAAACAAGCAACTATGCTTCAAGAAATTTCTGAATCAGGTGATCCCTTTACTCTGTTCTCCGTACTAGATATGGATAACTTTGATGTTACAAATCTTCCAGTAACGGAAATTATAATGTTCTTTAGTAAGATGAAAAGACTTCAAGTTTTCTGCCAGAAGTATGATCTCACTTGGAAGCAGATTAAAAATGATCCAGAACTTCAAGAAAGAATCGAAGATTTCCTGGCTGAAGGTATTGAAGAAGAAGGTGGTGTTGATGGGGGAGACATTTAATAATTAAATTTTATGAATTGATTTTATATGAATAAACAATTATTAGAACAAAACTTTCTTGTTCTTCGTGAATTTATACCTCAAGAAGACGCAAAACGACTTGGAATAAAGTTCAAAGAAGACTGCGAAAAAGTAAATTTTCCTGGAGATACTCAAGCAGAAAACTCACATAGTGTCTATAATTATAAAGATGCACTAGAACTTCTGTGTAATTCTACTAATAGTGTTTCACACATTATAGAAGAACCTGTCCTACCAACTTATACTTATGGTAGAATTTATAAAGAAAATTCTGTATTGAAAAAGCATACAGATAGACCTGCTTGTGAAGTATCTGTAACTCTTCATTTAGATGGTGATCATGTATGGCCAATTTGGGTTAAAAATCAATCTGGAAGATCGCATTGCGTAGAACTTAACCCAGGAGACGCTTTATTATATCTTGGTTGCATAGCTCCTCATTGGAGAGATGAGTTTGATGGTACATGGTATGCTCAACTTTTTATGCACTATGTTAGAGCTAATGGACCAGCGGCAGAATGTTACTTTGATGTAGAACAAATAGAAGGAGTAAGAAAAAATCAAATTATTGATTCTTTAATTGATGAATCAGTAAATAAAACACCTATTCCTAGGCACTTAACTAATAGATACCTTAATGGTATACTTTTAAGTAACCGTGATACTAGAGAAATACCTAATACAGAACAGATTACAGAACAAATTGATCATGAAGAGGACGAAGAAATGAATTTCACAGAAGAAAAAAGTATTTTACAAATTCTTGAAGAAAAGAAAAATAGAATTAGAGGTAACTCTAATCAAGTAGAAGAGAGTAAACCAATAGAATCTGCTTTTGTTAGATTTGATAAAGGAGTAGAACTAAAGAAAGAATCTAATTCATCTTCTAAAAAACTTGATGATTACATTCGTGTTTATGAAAATGCACTATCAGACAGAGTTTGTGATGATATTCTGAATGAATATATTACTACAGATGACTGGAGTCATGCAATGACGGGTGGTGGACTAGATCAAAATGCAAGAAATTGTGATGTGATTGGTACATCGAATAGAGAGATTATGGATAGAAACTTTAATTATCGTAAAATGCTTGACGAAAAAATATATAATTGCGTCAATTCTTGCATGAAAAAATATGAATCAGATTGTGTAAGTAAAGAAGGATTATCTATATCTCAAGACACTGGATATGAGTTGTTGAGATATAGAGAGGGACAGTTTTATGTGCAACATACAGATCATTTCAAACAAAATCCTAGAGTTCTTTCTTGTAGTATTTGTTTGAATGATGACTATGAGGGTGGTGAATTTGCTTTCTTCGATAGATCAATCAAGATAAAGCCTAAGAAAGGAACTGTTATCATGTTTCCTTCTAGTTTTATGTTCCCTCATGAAGTTATGCCCATTATTAAAGGAAATAGATACGCAATTATTACCTGGTTAGTATGAACTATCAAGAGGAATATACTGATTTCATCGGCATTTATAGAAATGTTTTTACTCAAAAATCAACTAATGATTTAATTTCATATTTTGATAAATTAGAGGAGGATAAACATTCGGCAGTTTGGATTTCTGATAGCATGTATGGTGGAGGATGTAATAGACTCGATACTGCTGTAGCAGTAGAGCAGGTTAGTGAAAAGTGGTACGATATAATAAACGAAAGTGTTTATGAATGCTTGAAAAAATATAGAAAAAAATATTTTTCAATGAATTCAATGGACAGTCTCAAACTTACATCTCCTTTTATCAAAGTTCAGAAAACTTATCCTCAAGGGGGTTATCATATATGGCATTATGAAGTCGATGGTATAGACAATATAGCTCGTAGTTTGGCTTGGATTTTATACTTAAATGATGTCCCTGAAGGAGAGGGTGAAACTGAGTTTCTTTTTCAAGGTTTAAGAATACAACCTAAACAAGGGACACTTATTATGTGGCCAGCTCAATTTACACACACTCATAGAGGAAATCCTGTCTATAATTGTGTAAAATATATTGCTACTGGA
>MDSZ01248278.1_pt1 | contig 12187 bp, 12 predicted proteins | sample 811201 | NCBI WGS metagenome assembly MDSZ01 (sample SAMN05326647, study PRJNA326480) | marine metagenome | isolation source: seawater | place: Indian Ocean: North | collected 2010
AGAATTCCGGTTAAGACTAAAAAAGTACTTAACCATTTAAGGTATTTGTTTATAAATTCCATTATATGTTGAATTAACCCGTGGATTTAACCTTTTTCTCGATAAATTCTGGAATTTCATCATCTTTATCAAGAACATCTTCTTTTTGTCCCTTAGGTTGAAAAGCATAGAGAACGTGCAATTTACAGTAAGGAAATTCCTCCTCGGGTTTTCTGCCACAGAAATAAAAACTTTCTTCATTTGGATGCCCGATAGGCCATTTACAAGTTTCTTCGGTAAGCTCCTCAAGAGATTTTGGATTTTCAGACTCAAAATTCTTATCAAGTAATATTGATTGAAATTTTTGTTTTCTAGTCATTGGCTGAGAAGATTTAGAATAAACCTTATTGATTTTGTTATTTGTCGTTGTGTTGCTATGGGCTGCAGCTCTAGATGGGGCTCTAGCTTCTAGATTTAACCTATGAGCTTTACCAATTACTGCATTTCTCGTTGTGTCGCCTAGCGCAGCAGCAATTTGACTTGCAGTCTGACCTTTCTTCCAAAGATCTTTTAGTTTTTGCACTTTTTCATCAGTCCAGCTCATATTACAACTAATACTATATATAGTTTATTTTTAAGTAGTAAACACATTATTTAGTGTTTAATTTATTTAATCAAATACAAAATAGAAAGGAGTTGAGGGTAACTCTAGTTTTGCACAGTTTTTTCACAATTTAAGGATATAAGACTATTGATGGTTGAAATTAGATCAAAATACAAAATTGGTACAAGAAGATTTGGTAGAATAAATTGGATTGGTGCTTGGACTCTTTATAAAAAAGAAGTTTTGAGGTTTTTAATAGTCTGGGTTCAAACAATTTTTTCCCCACTAATCTCTTCGCTTTTATTTTTATTAGTTTTATCTTTAGCTATTGGATCAGGCAGAGAAGAAGTTTTAGGTGTTTCTTTTATTAATTTTTTAGCTCCCGGCCTGATTGCAATGCAGGTAATTCAACAGGCATTCTCACATTCGTCTTCGACTTTCATGATTTCAAAAATTCAGGGAAATATAGTAGATATTTTATATGCACCTCTTTCTCCATCTGAAGTTACAATTTCAATTATTTTGGCGGCGGTTACTAGAAGTGTATTAATAGCAATCGTTTCAATTATCACATTTCATATACTTGTAGATATAAAAATAATGAGTTATTTATATTTAATTCTTTTTACCTTTTTTAGCTCTTTTATTTTAGGATCAATTGGTATAATTGCAGGTTTGTGGGCTGAAAAATTTGATCACATGGCTACAGTCACCAATTTTGTTATAGTACCTTTATCTTTTTTATCTGGAACTTTTTATTCTATAAATAAATTACCTGAAATTCTTCAAACGATAAGCAAATTAAATCCATTTTTTTATATGATAGATGGTTTTAGATACAGTTTTATTGGGGCCGCGGACGGATCAATTTTTTTTGGAATTATATATTTATCTCTTTTAAGTATTGTATTGTGGTTTGTTAGTTATTTATTGTATAAAAATGGTTATAAAATAAAATCTTAGAATGAGCAAAATACTAAATACTTACAACAGAAAAAAAATTTCCTTTTCAAAAGGCAAGGGTAGCTTTTTAGTTTCTACTAAAGGTGTAAAATATTTAGATTTCGTTCAAGGAATTGCTGTTAACTGTTTAGGTCATGCAAATAAAAATTTAGTTAAGGCGATACAAAAACAATCAAAAAAAGTTTGGCATGTGTCAAATGCTTTTGTTATACCAGAGCAAGAAAAACTTGCTTCAAGATTAACTAAAAAAACTTTTGCAGATTATGTTATATTTCAAAATTCAGGTGCTGAAGCAACTGAGGTCGCAATTAAAATTGCAAGAAGATACTTTTTTAAAAAAGGAAAACCTAATCAAAATAGAATTTTATGTATAAAAAATAGTTTTCATGGAAGAACTTTGGCTACTATATTTGCAAGTAATAGTAAGAAAATGACTGAGGGATTTTTTCCGAAAGTTGATGGATTTGATCACTTTGATTTTGGTAATCACAAAGAATTAGAAAAAAAAATTACTAAAAGAACGGCCGCTGTAATGGTTGAAACAATAATGGGCGAGGGAGGTATTAAAGTGATACCAGATTTTTGTATTAAACACTTAAGAAAGTTGTGTGATAAAAAAAAGATACTTTTAATTTTAGATGAAGTTCAATGTGGAATTGGAAGATCTGGAAAATTCATGGCATTTGAGTACGCAAAAATAAAACCGGATATTGTTCCAATAGCTAAGGGCATCGGCGGAGGATTTCCAATTGGCGCTTGTTTAGTAAATAAAAAAGCTGCCTCTGGGATGTCTCCAGGATCTCATGGCACAACGTTTGGAGGTAATCCTTTAGCAATGAGTGTAGGAAATGCTGTTCTAGATCAAATATTTAAAAAAGGTTTTTTACAAAGTGTCAAGAAGAAAGGAAACTACTTTAAGTCAAAACTAACGGATTTAAAAAAAAATTATCCCAATATTATTTTAGAGGTAAGGGGTATCGGTCTCTTGCTCGGGTTGAAATTAAAAGTAAATCAAATTAAATTTATAAAAAAATTAGAGAATAATAAACTTCTTGTAGTGAAAGCTGGAGAGAACGTTATAAGGATATTGCCTCCATTGAATGTAAAAACAAGTGAGATTAATTTAGCAATAAAAATTTTGACTGAGGTTTGCAAAAGTTACAAATGAAAAATTTTTTAAATATTTCTGAAATTTCTTCTGCAGAATTAAGAATGATTCTTAATGAAGCTAAAGAAAGAAAAAAAAATAGAGAAGGCTTTGGGACAACTGCTATCGATAGCGATAAACCAATGAATGGAAAATCAATGATCTTGATTTTCGAAAAACCATCTACTAGAACAAGAATTTCTTTTGATCTTGCAACTAAACAACTCGGGGGCTCCAATATTATTTTAAATCCGGATGGTATTCATTATGGTAAAGGAGAAGAGACTTTGAAGGATACCGCAAAAGTCTTTTCAGAGTATGCAGATATAATTATGATAAGAACATCCAATCATCAGAACTTAATTGAATTTTCAAAACACTCGTCCATACCTCTTATTAATGGCCTATCTGAAAAAAGTCATCCATGTCAGATTTTATCAGACATTCTTACTTTCGAAGAAATTAAAGGAGATATACAAGGAAAAACTTTAGCCTGGCTAGGTGATGGTAACAATAATATGTCAAATTCATTTATAGAGGCGGCAGCTAAACTCAAATTCAAACTGAAAATCTCTAGTCCAAAAAAATATAGCCCAAATGTAGAGATGATAAAATGGGCAAAAAAAAATAATGCTGATGTAGAAATCATCTCAGATCCTATAGAGGCAGTAAATAATGCTGACTGTGTAATGACTGACAAATGGATTTCGATGAACGATAATGTAAATAAAATAAAAAAAAAGAAAGATCTAAGAAAATATCAAGTAAATAAAAAGGTTATGAACGCTGCTAAAAAAGATGCAATATTCATGCATTGTTTACCAGTTGGTAGAGGAGAAGAGGTTACTGATGATGTAATAGACGGCAATAACTCCGTTGTGTGGCAACAAGCGTTAAATAGAGTTCATATTCAAAAAAGTATTATAATTTGGTGTTTGTCTTAAGGAAGCGTTTTAGGACTTGAGCTTTTTGAGTTCATATACAATATAACGGAGGCTCTATCTTTTTCTTTTCTTAAGCCAGCAAATGCCATTTTTGTTCCCTTAATGTATGCTTGTGGTTTGATTAAATATTGATTCATTTCCTCAAAAGACCAATTTTTTGCATACGCTTTCATAGCTTTTGAATAATTATAATCATCTATAGAACCAGCTTGACGCCCAATAACTCCCCACAAGTTGGGACCTATCATGTTTTTTCCATCAACAGCAATTTGATGACATGCACTGCACTTCTTAAATACCTGCTCGCCATGTGATAAATCTCCCATGGCTAATAATTGTTTTATATCAACTTCTTTAGTTTCGATTGTCTTAACTTTTTTTATATTTGGATCAATAATACCTTCCTCAATACCTTCAACTTTGTATGCAGATTGCTTCGGCTTCTCTACATAAAATATAATGTCGGTAATTTTCCCAATTCCTATGACAATTAGAGCCGTTAAAAGCACAGCTGCTATAATTTTATTTATTTCAAAACTATCCATATATTTGATAAATGATATAGAGATATATCATGAGATTAAATAAAAAACTTTAATTAACTTTAAATTATTTGCGTCTTTGAGACGCATAACTATGAGCAAGATTGTTATTATTATACCCTCTAGGCTATCTGCGAAAAGACTACCAAATAAACCATTAAAACTTATTCAGAACAAGGAGATGATTTTGCATGTATACGAAACTGCAACAAAATCCAATGTTGATAAAGTTTTGGTAGCATCACCCGATGAAGAAATAATTAATTTAATCAAAAGTAACGGTGGGTTAGCTGTTAAAACAAATATTTCACATGAGACAGGCACTGACAGAGTTTATGAGGCTTTCGAGAAAATATTTAAAAAGGAACCCGAGTTTATCATAAATTTACAAGGTGATATGCCTAACATAGATAAAAACTCTATTAATTTTTTGATAAATCATATGAAGAAAAAGATTTGTGATATAGCTACTTTAGCTGGACAAATTAAAGATAAAAATGAGTTCAATGATCCAAATGTTGTTAAAGTATTGACTAAAGATGAATTAAATATTGATAAATTTTCAGAGGCTTTAGATTTTTTTAGATTAAAATCAGAACACAGTAATAATTTGTACCACCATATTGGTATTTACGCATTTACAAGTCAATCATTAAATAAATTTGTAAATATAAAGAGATCAAAATTGGAGCTAGAAAGGAATCTAGAGCAACTTCGAGCTTTAGAAAATAAAATGAAAATTCATGTTGGATTTTCAAGTAATATTCCTTTAAGTGTTGATACAGAAGAAGATTATTTAAATATAAAAAAATTAATGAACAAATAATGACAAAAAAAGAAAAAATTGCGATACAAGGTGAGTTAGGGGCTTACTCTCATATTGCATCCAATCAACTTTTTGGTAATTCTCCGGTCAAAACATGTTTAACTTTTGAGGAGGCGTTTAAAGTTGCGTTTAACGATGAAAGTTATAAAATTGTAATTCCTATAGAAAATTCATTAGCTGGAAGAGTTGCAGATATTCATTATCTGTTACCGAAATACAAATTACAAATTCATGCTGAGCATTTTCAAAAAGTAGAGCATAATCTTATTTGTAAACATGATACTAACTTATCAGACATAAAGTACGTAAGAAGTCATGCACAAGCTATAGGACAATGTCAAAATATTATTAATAAAAACAAATTTAAGACAATAATTTCAGCTGATACCGCTGGATCTGCAAAAGATCTCTCGTTAAGTAATGACAAGTCAATAGCTGCAATTGCATCAAAATTATCTGCTGAGATATATAATTTAAAAATATTAGAAGAAAATATTGAAGATGAGAAAGGCAATGTAACAAGATTCTTGATAATGGGAAAAAAAGTTCAGCAACCAGATTTTGATCAAAATAAAAAATTCATCACCACTTGTATTTTTCGATTGAAAAGTGAACCAGCTGCCCTTTATAAATGTTTGGGCGGATTTGCAACAAATCAAATTAATATGACAAAATTAGAGAGTTTCTCTGTAAAAAATACTTTTGAACAAACAAATTTCTATTTAGATTTTGAGGGCCATCTTGAGGATAAATTAGTGCAAAATGCAATGGAGGAGTTAAGCTTCCATACTGAGAATTTGAGCATACTTGGAGTTTATGAAGCCTCAAAATTCAGGCAAAATTAGTCCACAAATTTTGATTCTAGTCTTGTAGTAATTAAATTGATGTTGATATACTCATAATGAGGTTGGCATCAGGTGGATGTTTCATTAACCCGGTCAGGTCCGAAAGGAAGCAGCCGTAGTGAAAATTATTCAGGTTGTTGCCTGCCTCTAAAATTTATGCAAAATAAAATCTTAGCTCTAAAATATAGGCCTCAAGAATTTAAAGATTTAATTGGCCAAGAAGTGATAGCCAAGACTATTACAAACGCGATTGAAATTGATAAAACTCCTAATGCTTATTTATTAACCGGCATTAGAGGTGTAGGAAAAACTACCACAGCAAGATTAATTGCAAAAAAATTAAATTGCTTAAAAAACTCAGAAAATAAATCTGATTGTAACTTAAAAAAAAAGTGCTCTAGCTGTGAAGAAATTTCTAACTCAAACAACATTGATGTTTTAGAAATGGATGCAGCATCTAAAACAGGAATAGACGACGTGAGAGAAATAATAGAAAGTGCAAAATACAGCCCTGTAAATTCAAGATATAAAATATTTATAATTGACGAAATTCATATGTTATCCAAGCAAGCATTTAACGGTCTTTTAAAAACTTTAGAAGAACCACCCCCAAGATTGAAATTTATCTTAGCAACGACAGAAGTAAGAAAAATTCCAATAACAATACTTTCTAGATGTCAGCGCTTTGATTTGAAAAGAGTTGACTCAAATTTACTTAAAAGTTATCTAAAAACAATCTTAGAGAGGGAAAAAGGAAAAATTTCAGAAAAAGGTTTAGATTTAATTACAAGAGCTTCTGAGGGTTCAGTAAGAGATGGTATTTCACTTTTAGATCGAGCTTTAATAATTCAATCTGTAAATAACGGCAAAGAAGTCACTGATTTTCAGGTTAGAGAAATGCTTGGTGTAGCTGACAGAAGCAAAATGATGGATTTATTCAAATATGTTATTGAGGGAAATAATAACCAGGCCTTAATATTATTAAAGGAATTTATTAACGAAGGGTTAGATGCAAAAAATTTTCTTAATGACATGTTAGAGATAATTTACTTACTAACTAGAAGTGCAAATCTTGGTCAGATTAAAAATGATAAACTTATTTCAGAAAACGATATTGAATATATAAATAATTTTTCCCGAAATATAAATGTTCAAGATCTTAGTTTATTTTGGCAATTAACATTAAAAACTTTAGATGATTTAAAAATAATAAATAATGACACACTAGCTTTAGAAATGTATATAATTCAACTTACCCACTTACAGAGCATTGAAGAAGACGAAATATCAAGTAAAAAAACTTTAAACGATGGAAGTTTTAAAGAAAATCTTATACAAAAAAATCAAAAACCAAATGAACAGATGCTTGAGAGTAACAAGAACAATAATATTCAGAATCAATTGAAAAATACAGACCAATTAAAAGAAAAATTATTAAATAGCCCTCAAGAGGATTTAACTAAAAACCAACACTTCTTAAAGATCGAAAGTATTAATGATATTATTAAAGTAGCCACTGAAAATAAAGAATATGAACTTAAATATGATTTGGAGAGAAATGTTAAATTAGTAAGTTTTGCAAAAGGAAAAATTAACATTTCTTTTAGTGATAAATTAAACAAAAATTTTATTAAAAGTTTGACAGAAAAACTTAAGCTCTGGACTGGTGAACGTTGGATAATTTCTTTAAGTCAAGAGAGTGGAGCTAAAACTGTCTTTGAAGCTAATAAAGATGCGAAAGAAGCTGAAAAAACCGATTTCCAAAATAGCAAAATTACAAAAGAAATTTTAAAAAACTTTTCTGATGCTGATCTGGAGGAAGTAATAGATGACTAATTTTAGTGAGATGCTTAATAAGGCTAAAGATATGCAAGAAAAAATGAGACAAGTTCAAGAAAATATAAAAAAAATAGAAGTAGAGGGAAAATCGGGTGGTGATTTGGTTACAGTAATTTTAAGTGGTGACTATGAGTTAAAATCAATAATTATTAGCGAAAACGCAAAAAAAGAGGATCAAGCTATAATAAATGATCTTATAATTGCAGCTTATAACAATGCAAAAGAAAATTTAAAAAAAAAATCCGCTGAAGAGCTCTCAAAAGTTACTGGTGGATTAAACTTACCTTTTGATATTAAATTACCATTTTAATGATAAATAAGATACCAGAGTTAGAAGAGCTTATTAAACAATTCTCAAGACTTCCAGGGTTAGGTCCAAAATCAGCTAAAAGAATAATTTTAAAATTAATCAATAAAAAAGAGGAGATGGTCAAACCCTTAGCGAAGTCATTAGTTGAAGTCTATAAAAACGTTATAAGATGTGGAGAATGTGGTAATTTAAAAGTTAATAAAGAAAAATGTGTTTGTCAGAGCGACACAAACTACGATAAGATTTGTGTTGTCGAAAATCTCGCAGATATGTGGGTTATAGAGTCAGCAAATATTTTTAAAGGCCATTTTCATATACTGGGCGGCACATTAAATTCTAATGAAAGGTACGAGAAAAAAAATCTTTTATTAGACTCTCTTATAAGAAGAGTAAAAAAAAATAGTTTAAAAGAGGTTATTATAGCAACTAGTGCTACTATCGAAGGACAAACTACTGCTCACTATATCGAGGATCTTATTAAAAATGGTAAAATTAAAATTACAAAATTGGCTCAAGGTTTGCCTATTGGAGGGGAGATAGAACAATTGGATGATGGAACACTGTTTTCAGCTTTTAAAAATAGAGTTCCAGTTACTAGTGATTAGATTTCATTTTTAGTCTTCTCTCGTGTAAAAGAGGCTCTGTGTAACCAGAAGGCTGGGTTTTGCCCTCTAAAACCAAATCGCAAGCTGTTTTAAAGGCAATTGATTTTGAAAAATCCTCTGACATTTTCTTATATTTTTGATCTTTTTCGTTTTGTTTATCCACAACTTTTGCCATTTTTTTAAAAACTGAAACAACTTGATCCTTTGAACAAACCTTATGATGTAGCCAATTTGCAATATGTTGGGAGGAAATTCTTAGTGTTGCCCTATCCTCCATTAAACCAATATTATTTATATCTAAAACTTTTGAGCAACCGACCCCTTGATCTATCCATCTCACAACATAACCTAGAATACTTTGTGCATTGTTCTCTAACTCTTTATTAATTTCTTCAATTTGCCAGTTAGGTCTGTCAGCAACCGGAATATCAAGTATTTGTTGTAATTTTGCTTCTTTACTATTTTTCAATTCGTTCTGTTTCTTTAAAACATCCACCTCGTGATAATGAGTGGCATGAAGAGTGGCAGCTGTAGGAGACGGGACCCAAGCACAATTAGCTCCAGACATTGGATGACTAATTTTTTGTTCCATCATATCTTTCATTTTATCTGGCATTGCCCACATTCCTTTTCCGATTTGTGCCTTCCCAGAGAAACCACAGTCTAAACCTACCTCAACATTCCAGTTTTCGTAAGCCTTAAGCCAATTAGATTTTTTCATATCCCCCTTAAAAATCATTGGGCCTGCCTCAAAAGATGTATGCATTTCATCACCCGTACGATCTAAAAATCCTGTATTAATAAAAACTATTCTATCTTTTACTTTTCTAATACACTCTTTTAGATTAACGGTTGTTCTTCTCTCCTCGTCCATTATACCAACTTTAATTGTATTTTTTTCTAACTTTAAAACTTTTTCCACGTTTTCAAATATAGAATTAGCGAAATCAACTTCATCAGGACCATGCATTTTTGGCTTAACGATATACATTGATTTTTTTCTTGAGTTCTTTTTAATTTTAAAATCATGCAATGCGCACAATGTTGAGACAAAAGCATCTAAAATTCCCTCAGGTATCTCATCACCATTTTTTAGAATAATCGCCGGGTTGGTCATTAAATGACCAACGTTTCTGTTCAATAGTAAAGCTCTACCATGCAAAAAGATTTTCGAACCATCCGTTTTTTTATATTCCCTATCTGCGTTTAATTTTCTATGAACCAATTTACCATTTTTTTCAAATTTTGCCTCCAAATCTCCCTTCATAAGTCCTAACCAGTTTCTGTAACATTTTACTTTATCATCAGCGTCTACTGCAGCAACAGAGTCTTCGTTGTCAACAATTGTTGATAGAGCCGACTCAATAATAATGTCTGAAATATTTGCTTTATCATTTTTACCAACTAGACTATTTGGATTAATGTTTATATCGATATGAAGATTATTATTTTTAAATAAAATTGAACTAACTTGAACTTCACTACCTGTATACCCAACAAATTGGCTACCATTTTTCAAGAAATATTTTTTTTTGCCTTTTAAAAAAACTATATCCTTTTTCTCAATTTTGAATTCTGTTACATCGAACCAATTTCCATTATCAATAGGGATTGCTTTATTCAAAAAATTGCGGGTAAATTTTATTACTTTATCTGCTCTTGCTTTATCATAGCTTGCGCTTTTATCACCATCCACAACATCAGTTCCATAAACTGCATCATAAAGGCTACCCCAACGGGCATTTGCTGCATTTATAGCATATCTTGCGTTGTCCACTGGCACCACAAGTTGGGGGCCAGGAGTTAGGGCAATTTCGTCATCAACATTTTTCGTATTTATTTTGAAATTTTCTCCAGTTTCAACAACATAGCCAATATCTTTTAAAAATTTTAAATAATTATCATAATTATTTTTTTTGTCTGCATTATCCAAATGCCATCGATCGATCTTATTTTGAATTGATACTCTTGTTTTAAGTAATTCTTTGTTTTTAGGATTTAGATTATGTACAACCTCGCTAAATTCTCGCCAAAAAATATCTTTATCAATTTCCGTGCCAGGTATAACTTCCTGATTAATAAAATTAAATAAAGTATCATCCACTTTAAGCCCAGCAATTGAAGTTTTATTCATACTTTAAGTTACCTTATCTTTATTATTAATGAAATGGACAAATAAGCCTTTAAAATTTGCTTAATTTATTGAATAATTTAAATACTCTTAAAAAGAGAATTATGGTAAAAAAAAAATATGAAAAATTATTTGGAATTTGAAAAAGAAATTAAAGAACTTGAGCAAAATGTAGATAATCTCAAAAGTCCTTTCGGGTCTGAAGGCATCAGCGAAGTTGATACTCAAAAGATCAAAAATACCCAGGAAGAGATAAATGAAAAACTCCAGATGATATATTCAAACTTAAATAGCTGGCAAAAAACTCTTGTTGCCAGACATGAAGATAGACCTAGAGCAAATTATTATATAAAAAAAATTTTTGATAGTTTCACACCCTTATCTGGCGATAGATTATTTGGAGAAGATAAATCTGTGATTGTAGGATTTGGATTAATAAATAATAAATCAGTTTTAGTTATCGGTCAGGAAAAAGGTGAGGATTTAAATAGTAGAATTGAGAGAAATTTTGGAATGATGAAGCCCGAAGGATACAGAAAGTGTGTCAGATTAATGCAACTAGCTGATAGATTTAAAATACCAGTGATAACATTTGTTGATACTCCTGGCGCTTACCCAGGTATGGGAGCAGAGCAAAGAGGCCAAGCCTCTGCAATAGCAAACTCTATTGAAGTTTCTATGTCCCTTAAGGTTCCAAATATTTCAATTATAATTGGCGAGGGTGGATCCGGAGGTGCAATAGCTTTAGCCTCTTCAAATAAAGTAATAATGTTAGAAAATTCTATTTATTCTGTAATCTCCCCTGAAGGATGCGCATCAATTTTGTGGCGTGACCCGAGTAAATCACTTCAAGCAGCTGAAGCAATGAAATTAACTGCGAAAGATTTATTAAATTTTGGTATTATTGATGAAATTATTTCTGAACCTTTAGGCGGCGCGCACAGAGATCCCGATGAGATAGCATTAAATGTAAAATCATCAATAAAAAATAACCTTGAGTATTTTGATAACATGTCTAGAGAAGAAATTTATGACCACAGAAAAAATAAATTTTTAAAAATAGGAAGAGATAAGGGCTTCACTAAATCTACAAACTTAAATGATACAAGTTTGATATATAAGGAACCAAATCTCGTCAAAATTAAAAAAAATATATCCAAAAATAAATATTTTTATATAGGCGCGGGTCTGGCTATAATCGCTTTATTATCGTCATTATTCCTATAATTTAGAGTTGCAAAAAGGCAATTTTACACAATATTATCTTCTATTTAATAATGAGAACTTGACATATCTTAATCAAACATATTAATGGGGCTCAGTTGATTAATTTCAACATTAAGTAATAACTAATAAGGATAAGTAAATAATGAGTACACTAAAAGGTAAAGTAAAGTGGTTTAATGGAACTAAAGGTTATGGTTTCATTGAAAGAGAAGACAAAGAGAAAGA
>MDSZ01066676.1_pt1 | contig 12186 bp, 12 predicted proteins | sample 811201 | NCBI WGS metagenome assembly MDSZ01 (sample SAMN05326647, study PRJNA326480) | marine metagenome | isolation source: seawater | place: Indian Ocean: North | collected 2010
ATTATTGCAGCGCAGAAGCACATTGAGGCCATGGATGCTAAGCTACAAGCTTCTGCTCTCTTGTCTCCAGGCGACCCCGAAGGTAACTTTGTAAAGTCGTTTAAAAGCCTCGACGTCAAAGGTAAAACAGCAATGGCTAAGGCCACCGGCGTTTCAGTTGAAGACTTAGAAAAACTAGTTAAAGCGATCACCGCGGCCAAAGAACCCGGGGGAGATACTAGATATCTTACAGCAAGCGACTTAAAAAATATTACGCTTGTGCTTAAAATAGGAAAGAGCCAATTTAAAACAACAGTTGAGAAGGTAATTAACGGAGATCTATAATGGCCGAAAAATTTTTTCAATATGAGATTGCCAATCTAGGTGAATCAAAACTAGGGAATGTAGATTTCAGAAGCTCACCCTCTGCAGAAGCAGATGCTGGTCAGGTTATCGAATTTATGCCGGTGCACATAAAGAACGCCCCGGTTATAAAATTTATGGCTTTTATAACAAACTTTCAAGAAAGCTTTAATCAGACGTTTACAGATAAACAACCTTATGGTCGTTTAGACCCATACTATATCTGGAGAAGTTCTTCTAGGTCTATAACACTAGCCCTAGACATTCTGTCCTCATCAAGAGACATGGCTTTAAGAAATTTGAATAACTTAAATTGGTTTTTAGCTAGCCAATATCCAGCCTATGGTGACACGGAAAATGCAACTTCAATTGCAGCGACTCCTATTTTTAGAGTCAAGTATGCAAATATGATATCTTCTGTAAGAGACCGCAAAGGCCTTTTAGCAATAATCGAAAATGTCTCTGTCAATCCAGACTTAAAAGCTGGATATATAAAAGTTGATCTCGCAGGCGCAGATAAAGATGTCCGAGACGAGGCTGGCTTTCCGAAGCAGGCTGATCAAATCTTAGTACCAAAGAATATTGGGCTTTCTTGTAATTTAAATATTGTACATGAAAGTTCACTTGGTTGGGATGTTAACACTGGCCGCTGGCGCGGAAAGAAGAACGATGGCTTCCCCTACGGCTTTGGCGTAATAAAAGACTCGCTCTCAACTGCTGGTGCGAGAGGTGAAGAGCCTGCGACTAACGTTGCCGGCGCCTCTGCAGGATCGTCACCGGAAGCCCGAGATGTGGCCAATAAGCAAAAAAACATAGGAAAAGCTTAGAATGAGATATAGTAAGAATGAAATTTTTAAAAATGAGAGCACTTCTTATAAAAATTATTTAAAGGAAAGGGGTGACAAATTTATAGTTCAATATGACACTCCTACCTTTGTGCATCCGACAGTTGAGGATCTAGACAACTTTTCAGTTGATGAGCACGTGTGGCGAGTGGGAGATAGATACTACAAACTAGCCGACCAATATTACTCTGACGTTTCAATGTGGTGGGTTATTGCCTTGTACAACCAAAAGCCAACTGAAGCACATTTAAAGATGGGTGATGTTGTATACGTGCCTTATCCTTTAGAGTCTGTTTTGTATTACATGGGGTATTAAAAGCGTTATGTCTACGGAATCAGGAACCACAGACAGCGAAAAAAAAGCCAAGGCTGTCAGAGAAGCAGAAGAGAAAAGAAAAGCTGCTGCTCTTAAGAAAAAAGAACGCTCCGTTCGAAATCTCCAACAATGTCTTCTGGGACAAAACCTTGAAGAAGCTGCATCTTTTTTCAATAACAATCCAGATTTGTTTAATTATAGAACCTTTAGACAAATTAAGGGAAAAAGCAGCTCCAGTGTTATAAATTCGTTACGAGGCACACCTGATATGTCTTGTTTTTTTAACGTTCGACAATCAATTCTGTCTTTGATGCAGCCTAGATTGAGGGTTTATAAAGTCAGTTATGAAAAAATAGTTGTGGACGTTGAGTCTGGCGGCCGCAAATCAACAGCTAGGCGCGAGCCTGTCATGCGAGAAATAAAATTTTCTGATACTTTTGGATCTAAAGTGGCGTCTTCTACTGAGGAATATTTAAAATATGAAACCACTAAGCCTAACTGGAGAAATGTCGGATTAGAAAGCTTTTCTTACAAATACATAGGAAAGGAGCAGGGGCCAATAGAAAATAACATAACGGCACAAATGACCTTGTCTTTCAAGAGCTTGAAAGATCTGCAAGCACAATGGCCCGGAGAGCCACCGCCACCACCTTTGGGCAGCGGTATGCGCTATGTAGATTTGATTTTGTTTCCTCCTGCTAAGATCAACAGAGACACAAAAACTTATAATCCTAAACATCACGAAGTTAAAGTAGAGGTAGGCTATAGTATGCCCAGCAGTGAGTCCTTGAGAAAGCTGGGCGCGACACCTAAAGAAATCGCATGCTTGAAGACAATAAAGAATACGAATGTTTTAATAGCTTTAGGTCTTCATAGACATAGTTTTGATATTGAGCAAGATGGAAGCGTAAGGCTGGATATCGAGTTTTTTGGCAGAATAGAGAGCAGCATTAATTCCACTCATGCTAGTGTGTTTCAATCGGCGATAAAGACTACAAAAGACGGCGGTGTTAAGCTAGAGCCGCGAGCGGACATAAAGAGAAGCTTGCCCTTGCTTGGTAGGATTAAGTCAATGATAAAAGCAGCACATCGCGATATAAATTCTAAAAACGATACTGCAAGCGGCCGCAAATTAGTTTCCATCTTGTCCAAAGATGAAATTTTTATTGATATTTTGCGTAAAGCGACCAACAACACGATGCCTCCAACAGGCAAAGAAGCAGATGTACAGCAAGATATATTGGCTTTTCTTAGAAGCGGTGATAACGTTGCAGGCCTCACTGATTTTATCTCAGATATGAACACCTCTCTTAGAAACGACGTATATAAGACATTCATGACCCAGCTTATCGACGGCAATCCAAAACCTGATGGTAATGGCACCCGATTGTTTTGCGCCAGTGTTCCTAAATCATCGATGGAGCGAGCCCTGGGCTTAGTTGATCTTTCAAAAACAGCAAAAACATCTTCAGCAAGAGAACGCAAAAGAATTGAAAAAAGAACCGACGCTGCTATCGGTGGTGCAGTAACCTCTGTTTCACTTGGTAGGTGCGACAAGGTTTTAGAAGAACTTAATTCTTTAAAAGGCCTTCAAGCCACTAGTGTTAAAAAAGATATTGAATCTGAATCTGGTTCAAAAGATGATAAAAGAAAAAAAGAAGAGATGGACCCCGCGAAAAAATCTATAATAACTGGCAAGTTTAAAGGAGACTCATATCAGTTTTATTATGTTTATTTGGGGGATATAGTTGAGCTAGCTAGCAAAAACGCCGGTTTAAGAAGTTTGCATAAAAAAGGAAAACACATCTTCTCACCAAAAAGTTATATTCAAGCTGAGAGTTCCGCTGGGCATATGATGACAAACCTGAGGATGCTACTTGGCCCGCTGGAATATTACGACAAGAATGGCAAATTAAAAATGATTAATTTTGCACAGTTTCCGATAGCTTTTGACGTTTTTCGAGAGTGGTTTGTTAGAAACATTATTTCCAAAGACGCAACTGGGTTGTCTCTAGGTTCTTTTTTGAAAATGTTGATAAATGATCTGGTTTTACCAGCCATGGGTGCAGACTGTGTTCGACCAATAAAGCCTCTGGGCATACAAATGCAATCAATTGAGCTTTCAATACCAGGTAAGGTGAAAAAAGGCTTGGCGACCTCTTCAGGTAAGGAAAAAACTCTTCCAATTGAAGAATCTTTACCTAGCGAGGGTGTAATTGACGTAGAAAGTTCTGGTTTTAAATCTGGAGTTTTGAGAAAGTTGCAAAGTAAATCACATTCAGACTCAGCAATAAAGACCTCGTATGATTATCTCTTGATACAGACTTCTACGTCCTCTGACACTAAGCAGTTAGCTGGTGTCGCATCAAAAGACATACCAAGAGGTATATATCATTTTAATATTGGCTCAGATAAAGGCCTGTTGAGTAACATGAGGTTTAGCAAGGTCGACCTAGAGGGTGTTACAGAAATGAGATCTCGCCAAGCATTAAATGGTGGAGGTGATCAGTTGGACCAGTTGACTTTTCCTTATAATGTAGATTTAGAATTAATAGGCAACACTCTTTTCATACCAGGCATGGTGTTTTATGCCAATCCCAGCTTTTTGGGCTTAGGTGATCCTCACGATGCCAATTCTCTGGCTTACAAACTAAATCTGGGTGGATACTATTTGGCCTTGGAGGTCGAAACTACCATATCTCCGGGCGAATTTATAACTAGGCTGCCTAATGCATTCACCTTGGGCCATGGAAAAGTAAGAAGAGGGCTCTAGAATGTCAGTAGAAACAATGTTTTCAGGAAGCCTAAGGCTGCATGATGATTTTCAAAGTCCAGAGAATGCAAAGTACTTTGATTTACATAGAAAGCATTTCTTGTATGGAAAGATAGACCCTCAAGGAGATGCAATTGTCTTAAAGGCTGAAGATGCTTTGGAGCAAGTCTATACGGGAAACGATGAAACAGAGTTTGCTGTGGATTTTGTTGCGGCTGCTTTTACTGACATGCGCAGGTATATTGAAAAGGTTAGCAGCACTAGTTTCGTTGACAAATATGGTCTTTATAACAGCAGCATCGGGGTTAAAAAAGCATTTCGTTCCGGAGACTTAGAATACTCTTACTACAAACATATATTTTCTGTATATACAGATTTTATTGAGAATTATTTGAACAATAATCGTCGATACGAAAAAGTAAGTGATTTTAGAACTTTTATGAAAGAGTTTATGAGGTATGCGACTCAGATAGCCAAGCAGTTTCCAATAACTAAGACTGGTTATATCTTGTCTAATCACTCGTCTCCTTTAATCAGCGGCTTGGCGCTTGAAATAGCTAAAAAAGAGCATGGAGTGACAAATAACGAAAATGTCGATAACTATAGAGAGGACATAAATTATAGATTTTTTGTAAAAACAGCTAGAAAGTTTGGCTTCATGGTTGACAAGACCGCACCTTGGAGAATCGTGTTCAATTTAAAATCTGGCGGTTCATACGACAAGTATAATAAAAACTTGTCGCAAATATCAGATGAAGCAGTTATTGAAACTGAATATTTGGGCGCCGAAAAATATTTAAGACAGTTTGGTTTAGAGTACGGTACTGTTTTTAATGCTTATTACGACAAGGCTCATCTTCTTGAAGTAGAAAGTTTGCGAGGCTATATGCTTGCATTCTACCAAAGCTTTTATGAGCGGTTTAGGGAGTATGTTGTCATAAAATATGAAATGGAAAACCGCAACTGGGACGCTCCACCAGGCACATCCGGTGGACAATGTTATACAACCGCTATAAAGAAACAATATGAAGAAAGAAAAGCTCTTAATCAAGAGCAGCAAGAAGTGTTTCAAGATATCTTATCAGTTTACGATGAAGAGTATTGGATGAACATAATTCTGAAATTAAGATTGATAGAGACAGCAACTCCACACAGTCATAAAGAATACATGTCGCTTTCAAAGCAGGCTATTAAATTTAAGAGAGCACTGACTCTTGATGCAGGTTTAAATTTTATAAATAACTTTACCAAGGGCCAAAAAAAGACTATATTCTCCAGGGAAGGAAAATATTGGTATGGTCAAAGCAGGAAAGACTATTTGCACAAAAAGCAGCAGTCTTTTGAAAGCTTCCTAAGCTCTGATACAAATGCCGAAATTTCTGGAGTTAAAAACAAAAAAAGAGGCTGATTTGCTTTTCCAGACGCTGGACAACAAAAGAGAATGTTATGCAATATACTGTGATGGGTCGCTTTATTACTATCCAAACTCTTTAGAGCTTAGTCACACCTGGGATTATACAAAGCATGCTAGTAGCGAAAATGTAGAGTATGCTAAGATATGGGCCCAAGGTCTTGACCTGGATGTTGTTTGCCCGGAAGAACTTAAGGCAGATTGGCAAGCAGTTAATCATCGCGCCAAAGCTTTTTTAAGATCTTTTGTGGAGTCTAAGGTCAACTTAAATGATGTTTGCTTTTATGATCTGGTGCCAAGAAAATTTCTATTAGAATATTGTGACCTTAAAAATAAAATATGTGAATATGTCTTTGATCACCATAAAAAACCTAAAAATTATGAATTTATGAGTTCTTTGTGTAAGTGGGTCGACGAAGTTTCTGAACAAGAGCTTAATATTTCTTATGAAAACTTAGATTTCATCGATCCAAAGATGAGCTTGGCTTTTTCTAAGTTAAAGAGTGTAAGTAATAATATTAAATACAATCCATGGGGCTCTGTAACTGGACGTCTTACAACAAAACCAGATAGCTTTCCAATTTTGACGCTTAATAAAAGCTTTAGAAGCTTAATAGCGCCAAATAATGACCTATTTGTTGAACTTGACTACAACGCCGCCGAGGTTCGAACACTTCTTTCGTTGACAGGCAAGCCTCAACCGCAAGAAGACATCCACGCGTGGATTAGTGAGAACATATTCAATGGCAAATACACACGTGAGCAGAGCAAGATTAAGTTTTTTGCGTGGTTGTATAATCCCACCTCTAGTAACAAAAAGTTGGATGCCTTTGTTGACAGGCACTCAATTCTGCAAAAGTCATATATCGATGATTGTGTGCACACGAGGTTTGACAGAATCATCGAGGCGCCCCCAGAAAAAGCTTTAAATTATCTGATACAAAGCAGCTTGAGCGACATGTTTTTACGAAGCATGCTGAAAGTACACGAGGTTTTAAAAGGAAAAAAATCAAAAATAGCATTTTCCATACACGACAGCCTTGTCTTAGACATGCACAAAGACGACAAACACATGATAAACGACATTGTTGATATTTTTTCAAAAAATGATCTAGGTAAGTTCAAGGTAAACTTATCGATGGGTAAAAACTTTGGTCAAATGAGGAGTGTATCATGAACATCATCGGTCTCGGATCTGCCGGTTGCAATATCGCAAAAGAGTACTCGAAATTTTCTCAATACAAGGTGTTTTACATGGATTGCGAAAACAACGATTATGATAATTTTATTAATGTTGCGAAACAAGACACACACCAGGGTTACGAAGAGAATTACACCTCGTCTGTCCTTTCAAAGCTGCAAGGGGAGACAACGTTGATACTTTGTGGTTCTGGGAAGATATCTGGAATTACTTTAAGACTTCTTGAAGAGTTAAAAAACTGTAGGCTTAAAATACTGTATATTAAATCATCAGAACAAGATATGTCACAAGCTGCGCGATTAAGAGACAGACTTACCAGTCAGGTTTTACAGCAGTACGCTCGTTCAGGAGTCGTTGAAGAGGTGTGTATTGTGTCCAACCAGAAAGTTGAAGAGATAATTGGCGAGTTTTCAATCAAAAATTATTGGCAAACCATAAATGAAACTATCGCAGGTACTTTACACATGATTAACGTTTTCAGCAATATTGAGCCGCTATTAACTAATTTTACTGAAGCACCGTCGACTGCAAGAATTACAACGGTTGGTGTTGTTAATTTTGAAACTGGAAAAGAAAATATTTTCTATGATTTGTCTCATCCGAGAAATAAGCTATTTTACTTTGGTTTGAATGGCGACTACATTGATCAAAATAAGACATTGCTTCAAGATGTACGAAACATGATTAAACAAAATTCTAATGAAAATACGAATTCTTCTTTCTCAATATATTCCACACAATATAAAGAGAAATATGTTTATTCAGTTCATAAGTCAAGCTTGATTCAAGAAGAAAATTTAAATTTATAGTTTATTATTTCAGTTTGTGTTGTTATAATACTTCTAGATGGCCAGGATATTGGCTGGACATACTATACCTTAAAAGGAGAAAATAATGGGTATTGATTTTGAAAAAATGAAGGCTAAGCGCGAGGCCTTAGAGAATCGCGGAAATGGAAAGAGCGTCTTCTGGCGTCCAGAAGATGGTGAACAAACCATTCGCCTTCTGCCTACATCGGATGGAGATCCGTTTAAGCAATATTGGTTTCACTATAATCTAGGGAAGAACCCTGGGTTCTTAAGCCCAAAGAAGAACTTTGGTGAAAATGATCCACTGGATGATTTTATCAAACAGCTATATAAAGATGGTTCTGACGATTCCATCAAGATGGCTAAAAACTTGTCAGCGCGTCAGCGCTTCTTTTCCCCGGTGCTCGTCCGAGGAGAAGAAGGCGAAGGCGTTCGACTATGGGGCTATGGAAAAATGGCCTATAAAGAACTATTGAACCTCGTTCTCAATCCTGAGTACGGTGATATCACTGATGTGAATGAGGGTACCGATCTGGTTATCAATTACGGAAAACCAGCCGGCGCCCAGTTTCCTCAAACGACTATCACCCCACGTCGTCGTCCCTCTAAGCTCTCAGAGAAAGAAAACGAGGTCAACGCCCTGCTCGACAGCATTCCTGACTTTGATGAGGTCTTCGAAAAGAAGACCCCACAAGAAGTCCAGTCAATGCTTGACGAGTTCCTCCTAGGAGAGGAGGATGCTGAGGAAATCTCTTCAGAGTCCAGCCACTACAATGGCGCTTCAGAGAAAACCTCTGTTGATCAAGCTTTTGAAGAACTCCTAGGAGCATAAGGGCAACCGCAGGGAGGCCTGGGTTTACAGAGGCCTCATTTTTAAAACCTCAAGCTATATACTATATGGAAGCTTTTTTGTATATAGCTTGTAGTATTGCGCTTTTTGCCTTAGGGTTGGCCCTAGGGGCAATTCTTGAAAATCGATTAGCAAGACACCACGCGCAAGTTGAGCAAAACATGCATATAACACAAGAGATGCTTCTACCTCTAGCTTCTAAGATAGAGCACATCGATGCAAGATGTGAACAACTGGTAAATGCAACTCTTGTAGACTATGAAATGAAAGACCCAGATGAGACTTTAGAACTACCTGCTATAAGCAAAGAGGAACCATGGCCAGAAAAGCAAGAAAACTAGGAAAACTAAGCATCAGCGAGATGCGAGATTTGATTAATAAAAAGTCTGGTACAGAAGTTGCCTTTGACTTAACTAAAGATAACCCTACACAAGTCAAAGACTGGATTCCGACTGGCTCTCGATGGCTCGACAGCATGATCTGTCGCGGCCAACTAGCAGGAATTCCTGTCGGAAAAGTGGTCGAGATTGCTGGCCTGGAAGGTTCTGGTAAATCATATATGGCTGCGCAAATTGCAGCGAATGCTCAAAAAATGGGTATTGATGTGGTATATTTTGACTCTGAGTCTGCAATCGATCCTGAGTTTCTAGCTAGTGCAGGTTGCGACATTAATAATATACTATATTTGCAACCTCCAAGTGTTGAGTATGTTCTTGAAACGATTGAAGAATTGCTTGGGTCTAATGAGAACAGGATGTTGTTTATCTGGGACTCATTAGCTTTAACGCCTTCGATTAGCGATGTTGAGGGTGACTTCAACCCACAGTCTTCTATGGCTGTTAAGCCTAGGATCTTAGCTAAAGGCATGTCAAAACTGACTGTTCCGATTGCTTCTTCAAAGTCCACATTTCTGGTTCTAAATCAGCTTAAAACGAACATTACCAGCAACGTTGCTGAAGCCATGACTACTCCTTATGTTACTCCAGGTGGCAAGGCAATGCATTATGCATATTCTTTGCGCATCTGGCTTACAAAAAGAAAAGCGAAGGCATCTTTTATCATGGATGATAATGGGTTTAGAGTAGGTTCAGAAGTTAAGGTAACTTTAAAAAAGAGTCGCTTTGGAACTGAAGGTCGTCAGTGCACATTTAAGATTCTGTGGGGTGGCAACGTTGGCATCCAAGACGAAGAAAGTTGGTTCGAAGCTGTTAAAGGTTCGGACAACATTAAACAAGCTGGCGCTTGGTATACTCTTGTTCATGAAGATGGGACAGAAGAAAAATTTCAGGCTGCCAAGTGGATGGAAAAGCTTTCTGATGAAAAATTTCGAAATAGAGTCCTCGCGATTATGGATGAGGAGATTATTATGAGGTTTGACAAGAAGGAAGGCAAAGCTGAAGACTTCTACAATATAGAATAGTCTTACCTTTATTGAAGTCTCGCTGTTGCTATATTGTGTTTATGCACAATTTCAAAGAGCGAACTACCGAGGTCGGACGCAAAGTTGAAATGTCTGGCAAGGTTAGTCGGTATATTCAACTAGCAAAGAACGTAGCCTACAATAGTACATATGGAAAGCTCCGCCATGGCGCTGTCTTGGTTAAGGGAGGATCTGTGTTGAATACTTCTTTCAATAAAGACAGTTTTACCTCTTTTGGTAACAGATTCAGAGATCATGGGCGAGGTCCAGCTACGGTTCACGCTGAGATTGGTAGTGTTTTAGGTCTTGCAAGAGAGACAACAACAGGCTCTGATGTGTATGTTTGTAGAATTAATAGAGAGGGACAGTTTAGAAACAGTAAGCCTTGTTCAATGTGTCACGAAGTTTTGAGACATGTTGGCGTTAAGAGAGTATATTACACAACAAGTGAAAATACAATTGAAATGTACAAAATTTAAAACTATTTAATTGTATGGATTCATTAAAAACACTTGTACGTGAATACTTGTACGATACTCTTTACGAATGTGACGTAATAATGAGATCCGATCCTGGTAAGAGGTTGACAGTTATTACTGACAATCTTCGAGGAATCGGCGGCATTACGGTCTGCACGGTGAAGGAAGCTTCAACAAGAGTTTCACCTAACGCAGAGAAAACCTATTTAAAGGTAAAGTTTTTTCAAATTGACCCTTCTATGACAAAGCACATTGAAAGGATGGCAAACGAAGCAAGAAAGATAGACGGAGTTTATTCTTTTATTGTTACAGACGTCCGCAAAGTGATAAACAGAATTTATAGAAAGTAGAAGGTTTCAAAATGTCAGAGAAGAAGAGAGTGCTGATCATTGATCAGCTAAACTTGTTTTTTCGTAATTATATTGTTAACCCTAGTTTGTCGGTCAATGGCTCACCAATTGGTGGGTTAAAGGGTACGATCCAGAGTTTACAAAAGCTAGTTCGAGAATCAAAACCAGACATGGTTGTAATTTGTTGGGATGGTGAAGGTGGGTCAGCCAAGAGAAAGATCTTGAAAAAAGATTACAAGGCCGGCCGTAAGCCTATTCGTCTGAACAGGGACATTCGAAACTTAACCGAAAACCAAGAGATGCAAAATAAAGTCTGGCAGCAGACTCGTTTAGCAGAATACTTTAATAGCATGCCTGTGATTCAGTTTATGTATCGATCGACAGAGGCAGATGACATTATCAGCTATGTTGCACATCACCCTGCTTTAGATGGATGGCAAAAGCTAATTGTGTCAAGCGACAAAGACTTTTTCCAGCTAATGAACGATGAAACTGTGTTGTTGCGACCGGTCCAAAAGGAAGTTGTTAACAAAAAAATGTTACTTGAAAAATTTGAGATTCATCCAAATAACTTTGCCATGGCACGTGCGATGGTGGGTGACAAATCAGACAATATTGAGGGCATTCCAGGTATCGGCCTTAAGACAGTTGCGAAGAGGTTTCCGTTTCTGGCAGACCAGGAGTCCGTGACTTTTGAAAAGCTGATTTCATTTTGCCAAGAGATGCTAGAGAAAAAAAATATTAAAGTATATCAAAACGTTGTGGAGAATGAAGATTTATTACGAAGAAACTATCAGATGATGCAACTATATACACCGATGCTTTCGATCGATGCAAAGAAAGAGATTCTTGAAACTATTACCATGGCAGAGCCTCTTTTCAATAGGACAGAAGTTATAAAGATGATGACTCAGGATGGTTTTGGGGAGATAAACTTCTCAGAGCTTTTTCAGCATTTTAATAAAATTTGTGTAGACTCTAAAGCCCTTGGTAGTTAAGTTTTAAAACACAGGAAGTGAAGATGAAAGAGGATATGAGTTTTTCAAAATATGGCAAACAGTTTCAGGAATCAATAGCACAGCTAATCCTTGAAGATAGGCCATACGCAGACCAGATTGAAGAGGTACTAGATGTTAACTTTTTCGAATTAAAATACTTGAGAGTGTTTGTATCGGTTATATTTCAATATAGACAGAAATACGGAGTGCACCCAACTGAGAAGATTATCTCTTCAATTCTTCGAACTGATTTAGAGAACCAAAACGAGGCGACACAAAAGCAAGTAAGAGACTTCTTTGCAAGGTCCTTGATCAAAGAGATGAGGGACGAGAAGTACATCAAAGAAACCAGTCTTGACTTTTGCAAAAAGCAAAAGCTTAAAGAAGCTCTC
>MDSZ01160556.1_pt1 | contig 12186 bp, 7 predicted proteins | sample 811201 | NCBI WGS metagenome assembly MDSZ01 (sample SAMN05326647, study PRJNA326480) | marine metagenome | isolation source: seawater | place: Indian Ocean: North | collected 2010
TTTCGTAGTTTTTTCGGGCATTTTCGAAGTCATCGGCATTTGTCAGCAACCTTGCCTTGTGGAAGTAGGCAGGAGCGTAGTTCTGATTGATCTCGGTTACTTTGTCGAAATTGTTTTTGGCTTCTTCAAAATCATTCAGTTCAACGAGGAGAAGGGCATAGTGAAAATATGCGTCTGCATAGTTCGGGTTTATTTCCAGTGCGTTAAGAAAATGATTCCGAGCGTTTTCGAAGTCCTCTTTGGAGGACAGGCCAATCGCTAGCTCGCATTGAGCTTCGGCATACTCAGGGTTAAGGGAAACCGCTCGGTTGAAGTGCTCAAGGGCGTGGTCCAGATCGTTTTCTTCCTTGAGAAGCAAACCCAACTTATAATAGGCCTCTGCATATTCAGGGTTGAGGGCAATCGCCTCCTCGAGGTGCGCTTTGGCATTCATTTGATAGAGGGCAAGGTGGGCTACTTGGTCGTCATAACCCAAACCCCGTCCCAATCGCCTTTGGGTGGATTTTTCTTCATGTGACTGCAACGGTCCAAGTAGAGTTGCGCGGCTTTGTCGTTCGGGTTGATTTTCTTGACGGAGTTGAAAATCTTGATCGCCTGTTCCCACTTTCCATCGTTCCAACTGCGATACCCGTCGTTGAAGAGACCTAGAGCCTCGACAAGGTTCGGGTAGGATTCGTCGTCGTGAAAATCAAGAACCTCGTAGACCCCAACTGGTTCGGTCTTCCCTTTGACGATTACGTAATCGACCTGTCTCGTCCTGTAGGTTGCCTTTACCGCTTTGTAGGTGAACTCACTGATGAGAATATGAGCGCCGTACTGCTTGCAGGCGCTCTCTATGCGGGCGGCCAAGTTTACACCGTCGCCAATAACGGTATAGTCCATTCTCTTGGGTGATCCTATGTTTCCGGAAACGATGGAGTCGGTATTGATGCCCATTCCGTGATCGATGGGCATCTTTCCTTCGGTTGACCTCTTGTCGTTGAAGACCTTGAGGTCGGTCATCATACGGATGGCGGCTCGAACGGCGCGATCGGGATCGTCTTCGTGCGGAACGGGAGTGCCGAATATGCACATCATCGCGTCCCCGATGAATTTGTCCAGCATACCTCCTTCGTCCGTGATACAGTCGACCATAATGGTGAAGTAGTCGTTGAGTAACTTGACGGTTCCCTGAGCGCCCAATTCCTCGGTTATGGTAGTGAAGCTTCTGACATCCGAAAACAAGACCGTTCCGACGCTTTGCTTGCCGCCCATGATATCTGAGTCATCTCCGTCTGCGGTCATCAATTGGTCTGCCAGCTCAGGATCCATGTAGCGGGACATGGTCGACTTCATGCGCTTTTCGGAACTGATGTCTTCGATCATGAGCATCGCTCCGATTATGTTTGGCTTGGAGGCGAGCCCGGAGTCTCCATCCGGATTTTCAGGCTTACGCTTTTCGGATTTACCCAATAGGGGAGTCAACGTGACGTTTACCGAAAGTGTTTCTCCCTCGATCTGAAGCTCTGCATCAAGAAATTCCTCGTTTTCCTGAACGGCTTCAAGCTTGTGAAGAAGCCATTCGTTCGGACCACCGAGCAAACTGGAGGCCGACTGTTCGAGAATCGCCGATTCATGGGGAATTTTCAGAATGCGCAGACCGGCAGGGTTGCAGGTCTTGACTGTCCCAAGCTCATCAAAAGTAAGAACGGCGTCATGCATGCTGGAGAGGATGCTCTGGGAGTAGTTCATTTGGCTCTGAACGTCATCAAAGAGCTTGGCGTTCTCAATGCCCATGGATATCTGGGATGTGAAGGCGGCGAGCCTTTTCTCGTCCTCGGCGTTAAAGGCTCCGCCCCTTTTGTTCAGGACCTGACTTACCCCAATGGTCTTTCCCGCCTTGCTGAAGACCGGCATGCAAAGAATTGACCGGGTGAAGAAACCGGTTTGCTTGTCGAAGGATGGGTTAAACCTCAAGTCTGCATAGGCATGAGGAATGTTGACTGCTTTTCCGGAAGTAAAAACGGTTCCGGAAATGCCGAGGTGATTGGGAATCCGAATGGTTGATTTTTCATCCAGCCCTTCTCCGACTTCCGTATAAAGTTCATTCGTTTTCTCATCGTTGATAAAGAGAGTGGCTCTTTCGCAGTCGAGCATGGTTGAGATCGTGGTAATGATCTTCTGGAGTAGGGGAGTGAGTTCAAGTTCGGATGAAACCTGCGAAACCACGTCAAGAAACTCGAGCTCCTGCTTTCGGGCGGCCTCGATTTGCTCAACGATAATATTGCCTTGAATGGCTATGGCGGCCTGCTCGGTCATTGCCTCCAACATATCGAGGTCGTCCTGATCGAATTCGCCGTCAATCTTGTTAAGGATTTGAGATACCCCGATTTCCTCACCGTTGACCGTCCGCAAGGGAGCACATAGAATACTTTTGGTCCGAAATCCGGTACGAACGTCTACCGCTTTGTTGAACCTTTCGTCCTTGTAGGCATCATGAATGATAACGCCTTCGTTCTTTGTGAAGGCCCAACCGGCCACACCCTTGGTGTTGAGGATGCGAATTTCTCTTCTGAAATTCCCCTGAGCAATTCTGGAATACAACTCACCCGTAGCAGGGTCGTTCAAGAAAATGGTTCCTCTCTCGGCACCGATGGTGGAAGTGGTTATCTTCACGAGTACCTCGAGGGCCTCGTCGAGACTTTTGGTTTTGGCAAGATCGGTGGTGACCTGCAAAAGCATATCCGAAAACCTCGAAGTTCGTTTTGACTTCGGGCTGTCGGGATTATTCTGTTCGGTTGTGTTCTTATCTTCCATTTGTCTTTTCCAGTTCGGATCGAAGTTCGATGATCGTTTCTTGTAATTCCTTGAACTCCATGGTTTTCAATTGTTTTTCCTTTTGCAGGCTTTCCTCCCTCAAATGTCCCTCGTTGTCAATTTCATCCCTTAGGGCGTTGACCATTTGCTTGAAATGATTGATTTCATTCTGATGGGAAGCTACGGCTTGTTGTACGGATTCCTGTTGTGAGATTTCAGCCGAATCCAATTCGCTTCTTAGTTTTGAGATGTTTTCTCGCAGGGTGCGAATTTCGGCGGCAGATTCGTTGACAGCTCTTTGCACCGCTTCGTCTTTTCGGTTTCTAGACAATTCCACTTTGTCCCGCAAGGCAGATATGGAGCTGCGCAATTGTTTGTTTTCCTTTGTCGAAATGGACAACGCTTTCTGCACAGCCTCTTCCTTCTCGATGGTCTTGCGATCGATTTCCTGTCTCATCTCGGAAATAGTTTGCTTGAGGGAATTGATTTCGGATTCCTTTTGGGCCGCGGCCAATTGAATCAAATCATTTTTTTCCGCGCGAACCTGATCTATTTTATCCCGAGTCGAGGCGAGTGTGCTTTTGAGGGTTTTGATTTCGTTGGCCGCCTGAGCTTCCATTTTCTGAATGCCTTCGGCCTCCCTATGCTGAGCGCCTTCCAATTCATTTCTCAAATTCTCGATGGTGTCATGCAGCGATTTCTTTTCTGCCGCAGATTTGGCCGATTCTCTTTGGACGCGGTCATCATGCCTATTTTTCGTTTGTTCGAGTTGTTCCCTCAGGCTTTGCAGGGAAATTTTCAACTGGTTGTTTTCCGCATGAGCCGAGGAATAAGCATCCCTGATCTTGTTTTCCTCCTGGGCCTGCGCCCTGTCGAGCTCTTCCCTGAGGGACTGAGCGAGTGCTTTCAGTGTACGAATTTCGTTCTCGGACCGGAGGGTCGCGCGCTGAACGTCTGATTCGCTTCTAGCTCTTTCCTGATCGAGCTGTTCACGCGTTGAGGTCAGGGAGTTCTTAAGCTGTTCGATTTCCTTATGGGCAGCCGATGCGGCGCTTTGCATCTCTTCCTCCAGAGCAATGGCGCTTTTGTCCAATTCCTGTCTTAATTCGCTAATCGTTTCCTGAAGACTTGAGTTTTGGGCGTTTTTTGCAGAAACAGCCCGTTGGACGCGGTCCTCTTGGCGTGCCTTGGTGTTTTCAAGGTTTTGTCTTACCTGAAGAAGCGTTTCCTTGAGTTGCTTGATTTCAACCTGAGAGGCTGACTGGGCAAGTTGTACGGCTTGATCCTTTAGAGCCGCCGCCTGCTCGAGTTCGTCTCGTAATTCCGAAACGGTATTCTTCAATGTTCGAATTTCCGAATTAGAAGCAACGACGGCCTTTTGGATTTTCTCTTCCTCCCGGACTTTGGCCGCTTCGATGTTTTCCCTAAGGGCGGAAACTGAATGTTTAAGTGTTTGAATTTCCGTATGGGCAACGGATCGTTCTTTTTGTACGGCCTCTTCTTTCTCTACGGAAGAACGGTCCAATTCCTCACGAAGTTCGGTAATGGTTGATTTCAGAGAACGAATTTCCTTGGCAGACGAAACCTTTGCTTTTTGCACCCGTTCTTCTTCTCGGATCTTAAAGCTGTCCAAATTTTCTCTCGTCTGAGAGAGGGCTTTCTTGAGTTGCCGAATTTCATCGCTTGCCTTGCTTTTCGCCCGTTGAACTGCATCCGATTCCTTTGCGGAGGCGAGGTCGAGCTCATCCCTGAGCGAGCCAATCGTTTCCTTGAGCGATTTCACCTCTGATACGTGCTTGCTAGTTAGCTTTTGGGCAACGTCCTCGTTTGCAGCTTTTAACCTTTCGAGCTTTTCCCTTGCCATGAACAAGGTTGCCTTGAGGTCGCTAATCTCGACCGAGGATTGGGAGACAGCTTTTTGCACCGCTTCATCCCGAAGGTTTCGAGCGTGATCAAGTTCTTGGCGCAATGCCTCTATGGATTGCTTAAGGGTATCGATTTCGGTTTTTGAAGACGATCGGGCCTTTTGCAGGTCGGCTTCATGATCCAAGGTCATTGCATCCAGTCGGGACCGGAGATTTTGGGAGGATGATCGGAGTTGTTGGATTTCTTGGTTCGCCGAACTCCTAGCTTTCTGGGCGAGCTCATCCTTTTCAATTTCCCTCCGATCGATTTCGTTGCGCAACTCTCCGATGCTTTTCTTGAGGTCGAGGTTTTCCTTGTTAAAAGTCGACAAAGCGCTTTGGGCTTCTTCGTGCGCCCTGTTCTTCGTCTCCTCCAACCCGCTGCGAAGGCTTGTGATCAATTCCTTGAGTTGCCTTTGTTCGTTCAGGTGGATTTGATTCGATTTTTGGAGCTCGTCTTGAGAATTCGCCAAGTTCTCCTCGAGTTCGGCTCTTAGTTGCTCCAGCGTTCCCTTCAAAGCGGAGTTTTCCTTAGTCAGAACCATCAAGCTCTTTTGATGACTGGAGTCATCATGCTGATCTTTTTTAACCAATTCATCCCTAAGCGCGAGAATCGTTTGTTTCAAAAAACGATTCTCTTGCAACAGAATTTCAGCCTCCTCGGGGGATACTTGAGACATCCAAAAAGCCTATCTTGAACGATTGATGAATGCAAACACAAGATTTGCCTGAAATGGTTTGTGCTTGCAAAGCGAGCTCACTACAAATTTTTTGTCTTTATAATACATGAAAATCTGTTGCCCCATATTTTTCTCTTCAATCGCAACGGTGCTTACGGTTGCGTTTCTTAGTAGTTGCGGTTCCAAAGAACCTGAACCCGATCATGATGCGAACGGAACGGTGTATGACGGTTATGAAAACGCGGAATCTGACAGTATTTCCGCCTTGATCGAGAGCGCGGGCTCGGGGGTTTCCCAAAATTTGGAATCCTTTCTGGACGGTGCGGACTCTCCGGAGTTGCAACAGTCGACCGTTTCATCGAAGGCTGATTTGGATTCGACTGGAATAGACAAGTCAGCGGGTCTCGAAGGGCCATCCGTTGCCCAATTGGTATCTGACAGCACCGCCTCACCCGGAGCGTCGCTTGAGGCCTACAAGGCTGAGAAAGCGCTTGCGAACTTGGAGGAGAGTGCGATTTCACAGCAACGAGAGGCTGCCAAGCTGCGCGAAAGCATCGAGCGCAAAGACCGAACGATTGCTTCCTTGACCAAATTGAACAAGGATCTTGTTTCCGAAGTAAACCGCTTGAAGGGAGGCAATGATTATGTGACTCCTGAAGCGGTTACGACCATTGGCGAGTCACCCTCTCCTCAAACTAAGTTGCTTGAGCTCAAATCGGAAATCAAGAACTTGAGGGGGCAAATCGGAAATCAAGAACTGAACCTCCGTATCAAATCCAACGAGATCCAGGATTTGAGACTGAGAAACAATTCATTGGAAGAAAGGATGAGCGTTTTGGAAATCAACCCTTCCAAAAAGTTTACTCCCCTTCGGGATTCCCCGAGCGTGGAATCGCTGATCACAAAGAATTTGTCTGCGCCATCGAACGATCCGGCCTTGGAAGAGGTGGCGGTCAAGGAAACCCCTCTTCCCATTGGTGGGTGCAACCTCCAGTTCGATGCGGTGGTGACGGCATTGAATGGAAAGAACAAGGAGGCATTCTATACCGAATTTTTTATAATCGATGAAGATATCGAGAATGTCTTGAGGGTGGGGGGCATTAAGCTCGAAGAATACTCGGGAACCGTTTCATCGAGCGAAAAGATCGATTCTTATGCAGAGCTGTGGGCCAAAGCCCGTAAAAATTCGTTCCTTTACCCAAACGTTCAGAAGAAGATTCGCTCCTTGCTCTTGAAAATTGTCGAAGCAGGGCAGGGCTACCGTGTGAGAACGGACATAAACGGAGCAGCAGCCCTGGAGAATTTGCCCCCGGGAAAGTTTTTCGTAGTGGGCACCGCTTCCCTTGGCACGGTTGGCGTAACTTGGAGTGTGCCGATCCAATTGAAATCCGGTACAAACAAGCTTTCTCTGACCTTGGCCAATGCGGCGTGGAGTCTCTGATCGTCCTTTGGTATGTTTTTTATTATAATTGCCTAAGTTGCCTCATTTCAGTTATAAGTTCGCCTCATCAGCAATAACCACGATCCTAAATGAGCCCGGTACAATCATCCGACCAAAAGAAACTACAACTATCCTTTAGCCAAAAACTGAGCATAATTTTGTCATTCGCCAAGGATAAGGTGATGGAGCAGATCCAATGCGTTTGGTTCATCATCATGTACTTGATAGTTTTTCAAGTTCTCGTGTTGGGCTTGCCGATTGTCTATTCCCTAATGATAGCGGTTGGAATCTTGATCGTCATTGTGGGGCTCGCCTTCTTTATGGAAGGACTTAGGCTCGGTCTTATGCCTTTGGGGGAAATCCTTGGCTCCACCTTGCCCAGAAAGAAGATATTTGGTCTGCCTTGCCTCCCTTCCAGTTTGGCCTTTGGGTTCGTACTCGGTGCTTTCGCCACCTTCGCAGAACCCGCCATCGGTGTGCTTAGAGCTGCTGGTGCTGGGGTTGATCCTACGGCCGCACCTCTACTCTGGACCATTTTAAATACGGGTGCGGCTCTTCTTGTGAACTGTGTCGGAGTAGGGGTCGGCATTGCCGTCCTCTTGGGTGTTCTTCGCTTTTACAAGGGTTGGTCTCTCAAGCCGTTTATTTATGCCGGTGTACTGATCCTTTCTTGCCTAACCCTCTTCATGCAGTTTGAGGACGACCGGCTCAGGCATGTACTTGGCTTGGCTTGGGATTGCGGGGCCGTAACGACTGGTCCTGTTACCGTTCCATTGGTTTTGGCTCTCGGAATTGGAGTCTGCCGTATCGTTTCCACGGGTGGATCGAGCAACACGGGATTCGGGGTCGTTACTCTTGCTTCCCTGTTTCCGATTCTCGCCGTCATCTGCTATGCTCTTTATCTGTTCAATACGGACAAATACTATTACCCGACCAAATCCACGGCGGAGTGGCATCAGAAAATTGTCAACGAAGCCAAGGAAAAGGGTGAAGAACCTGATGATTTGGGGAGGTATTACGGAAAAGGTTATGACGGGGACCTTCAAAAGTTCGGGGACATGAAGGCTCAAGCAAGACTTGATTCTGCAGGTGGAGTCGGGGAGGAGGAGTTGTCTTGGTCCCTTTCCCCTGATGATAGGGCGGAGGTCGAGAAGCACCTGAATGATAAGAAAAGCCTGCCTGAAGGCTTTACTCTCAAGACCAAGGTTACCGACGGAAAGATTGTATCCTCTCCTCTTTCAACTGGAGACCGTGAGAACGTTGAGGTGAACGGTGCCAAGATCTATGTCGTGAGGGAAGGCTTCAAGGCCCCTGATGGGGTTTGGGATGAGGACGCGGACATCATGGTGGCGCTCACCAATAAATTCGATTTCTTCCCAAACACGTTCAAACCCGATGAGGACAAGAACGGAAACGGGGAACTGGATGAAGGAGAAGATTTCTACAGCATTAATCCGGATGGTTCGATCAATTACGCCGAGAAAAATGGCAAACTGGATGGCCCGGATCAGGATCGAGGCGCAATTGAAGGGGCAATTTGGGCGATCGTTCCGCTTTGTTCGATCCTTTTGATTGTTCTCATGGTTGGATTGAAACAAAAGCCCAAGCACTTGGACGAGCTTTTCATTGGAATCGTATGCGCAGTCGTCGGCATGGGTCTTTTCAACTTGGGCATAGCGTTGGGACTTACGCCTCTGGGTGAGCAATTGGGGGGTAACGTTGTCTCAAGTTTCGAGACGATTCAACCTTGGCAAAGCGAAGGGTTCGTCGAGCCTCTTTTCAAGTCATCAACTGCCGGCAAATGCCTCGCGATCCTCTTTGGTTTTCTGCTCGGATATGGAGCTACTCTGGCAGAACCTGCCTTGAACGCACTTGGTTCAACGGTCGAAAAAATTACCGTGGGAGCATTCAAGAAGAACCTTCTCATGCAAGCGGTTGCAACCGGTGTTGCCTTGGGTATCGCTACCGGAGTTGCTAAAATCGCCTTCAACCTAGAACTTTGGTATCTGCTTATTCCACCCTATGGGTTACTTCTTATCCTGACTTTCATATCAAGTGAAGACTTCGTAAACTTCGGTTGGGATAGCGCAGGTGTCACAACGGGTCCCATTACCGTACCATTAGTTTTGGCCATGGGTCTTGGAATCGGAGCTAAAACCGGTGCCATTGACGGTTTTGGGGTCCTGTCCCTCGCTTCCGTTGGACCGATTATCACCGTACTTACGGTAGGGCTTTTGGTTCGAAAGAAACCAAAACCGGATGACAAAGACAATACCTCAACCGTAGCGGAGGCCTCTTAACATGAGTGAAGTAAGCAATAGCAGTCAGGTTTCCCTTTTAAACCTCATACTCCCGAAGGAGTCGGTTCTTCGAGTTTCGAATGCAGTCGCTTCAGCTGGAGCGGAAGGAGTCTTTCAAATCACGGCCCGAGGCTCGGTTCTTAACGAGGGAGGTTTTCTACAGCGTATGTTCCCTCCGCCAGCTCCTGAGCAGGTGGTTCTTCAAGCCTTGGTGCCTGATTCAAAGGTCGAATCCGTTATGGAAGCTGCCATCAGCGCAGGTAACCTGGACAGGGTAGGTTCGGGTGCAGTGTTCACCATAAGTTGCAACCAGGCCTGGTTCTCGAAATCCTTTCCCGGTGGTCCTTCGGATCAAGAAGGGTATACTTCTTCATTTAGTTCAGGAGATTTGGAAGCCATCTGTTGCATTTGTGAAATCGGTGTTGCCGACGACATTGCCAAAGCCGCCCTAGAGGGTGGAGCACCTGGTCCTACGATCACCTTTGGAGAAGGAGGAGGAGTTAGGGATAAGATTCCGCTTCTGCGCATTACCAAAGGTCCGGAAAAGGAATTTGTCTGGTGTGTCGTAGAGAAATCCGACGCGGATGACATCTTTGGCGGAATGGCAAGAGCAGGCAAGATAACGGAGCCCGGACGTGGATTTATGTATTCGATTCCGGTTAGTAACGGACTGATCAACGTTTCGAGTACCGTATCCTCATCCGCTCATGGTGCCAATATGGAGCAAATCATCTCTGCCCTTGATGATCTCAAGGGAGGCAAAGATTGGAGAACCTCTGCGGATGAGGGCAAAAGCCGAGCCCTCAAGACGACTTTTCTGGAAAACCTCGTGGGTTTGTACTGCATCGTGCCCCGGGACTATTACGAAGACGTATATGATTCGATCCTCGATGCCGGAGCTCCGGGCGTAAGCACGAACTTCGGGATTATGGTAGATTCAGGCGATGATGATCAAAACGAGGAATGGGCGCTTGTGTATACCTCCGTTGGTCCTGACAGCGTGGAATCTCTCCGGGAAAAGATTGAAGCAAAATTGGTTAGCTTGAATGTTAGCGGATTTGCATCTTATACTCTTCCCATTCCTCGAGCCCTTACCTACTTGGGGGGCTAAAAGCCCTTCCCTTTGGTATCTTCCAGGGGCTTTAACCTAAAGCTTGGTAGTCTTTAGGGTGGTGCTGACCTACAGAAACGCTCAAGTCTAGTCGTTCGCAATATTAATGCACAGGCACGACCATTCATTCAAGTTTCTCGTGTAATGATCAAAGGCTAGATGCGATGACTTGAGCTGGTCCGTGAAATGGGTTTCGACCGATTGCATTTCAATAGCAAGAATTCCGGAAAGAACAAGAGAACCGCCTTTTCTTAAAAGGCCTAGCAAGGTTTCCGCATTTTGCATGAGAACGTCTGCCTGAATGTTGGCCAAAACAAGATCATAGTCATGATCCTCATCAAGGGTTTCCAGCGGTTGGGCTGAGAAATCCACCATTCCGGTCATGTGATTGAGAGCGGCGTTATCATGGGAAACCTTGATTGCATCCGGGTCAAAATCAATGGCCTTGATTTTTTCAATTCCCAGAAGAAAGGCGGATAGGGAAAGAATGCCCGAGCCACATCCCAAGTCTATGCAATCATCAAATTTTTTCCTCTCGCAAATCGCAATCATGCTTTCAAGACAAAGCCGGGTCGTTTCGTGATTACCAGTGCCGAAGGCCATTCCCGGGTCAACGTATAATGCATGATGCCCGTCAGGAATCTCATATGATTCTCTTTCCCATTCGGGAACCCAATGAATGGTTCCCCTTGACCATGCCTTGAAATGAGCTTTGTACGATTCTTTCCAATCTCTATCCGCCAGCTCATCGAGCCTGAAAGGTTTTTCAAATGCCTGTCCAAGAATCGACTCCAGTTCCTCAAGGGCTAGCCGAGCGTCCTTTTCCGAATCAAAGAATCCCTCCAAATCGCCAGTGCCATCCTTTTGGTTTACAATTAGGCTCCAATTGCTGGGTGCCAGTTCGTAAAGCGCATCCTCCAGGTTTTCAACGGCATCCGGTTCAATGGGGTGACTTGCCTTGATCATGGATCGGGAAAAGGAATGATACCTGTGGAAATGTCCCGGATCACACAGGGGTAGAGGATGTGTTCGGCTCCATGAATCTTTTGGGTCAGGGTCTCAACGGTATCACCCGCCATAATTCGAACCGGCGCTTGTCCGATGATTTTTCCTGAATCAATTTCCTCTGTGACCCAGTGAACCGAACACCCGGAAATTTTTACGCCATATTCAAAAGCCCGTTCAATTGCCCGAAGACCCTTGAAGCTGGGAAGAAGGCTTGGGTGAAGGTTCACGATCATACCCTTGAAAGCGCGAAGGAAAGCTGGCTTGAGCACCCTCATGAACCCGGCCAAAGCAATCAGGTCGGGCTTCAATTTCATAATGGCATCGATCCAAACTTCTTCCGCTTTGTCATCCAATTTGCTCTTGAACGAGCCCCCATCCAAATACTGAGCCTCAATATTATTGTTTCGAGCAATTTGCATAATGCCCGAATCCTCGTTGTCTGAGAAAATAGCCTGGACTTCGGCATTGCCCAATAATTGGCTTAACTGAGCCTGTATGATGGCTTCTGCATTCGAGCCCCGGCCAGATCCTATAATTACGGTCTTCACGAGCTTGCTAGCCTTTGTTTGACTGGGATTGAATTCTTTTGATCAGGGAGGAAGTGCTGTTCCCCGGCAGAAAGGGAACGAATTGCAAAGTAGCGTTCACAGACAACAGAGCCTCTTTCTCTTCCGAATTAATGGTATCTTCCGTATAGTCGCTTGCCTTGACGTAAACGTCCGGTTCCAGAGCCAGGATCTCTTGGGTCAATCTTTCGTTTTCAAATAGCGTAACACCTGAAACGCAGGACAGAGAATTGAGCAGATACGCCCTCTGGTCTTCGGGGATAATTGGACGTTCCGTTCCCTTTATCTTGTTTACGCTCGCATCTGAATTCATGGCTACCCAAAGATGATCTCCGAACTTCGAAGCTTCTTGCAAGCTGTATGCGTGACCGCAATGCAAA
>MDSZ01061285.1_pt1 | contig 12185 bp, 3 predicted proteins | sample 811201 | NCBI WGS metagenome assembly MDSZ01 (sample SAMN05326647, study PRJNA326480) | marine metagenome | isolation source: seawater | place: Indian Ocean: North | collected 2010
GAAAGCAGACCACCACATGGAGGGTTATTGATAATTGATGCACAGAACGGTAAGAAACTAACACGCTTCCCATGGCGTTCATCGTCCTATGAATCTGCTAATGCTGTCCCTCCTCTGACACTTTTTGGAAATCAGATTTTCCTTAGTGAATGCTACGAAAAAGGCGGGATTCTCCTACGGATTGATTCGAAGTTTAATGCGAAAGTAGTGTGGCATAAACCAGAATTAAACATCCATTGGATGACTCCAATTGCAGATGAAGGTTATTTGTATGGCATAGCAGGAAGACATCAGCGAGGAGCCGAAGCATTCTGTACAAAAATAGATACAGGGAGAGAAGTATGGAGAAATCGTATTAGTTGGACGGCACAAATAATGAACCGAGAACTAAACCTAGAACTTTTCAGAGGCTCGTACTTAAAAGTAAACAATCATTACCTTGGATTATCGGAGCTCGGATCATTAGTCCTCCTGAAGATGAATGAGCAGGGGGTTAAGGTACTGGACACTAAACAATTATTTTTTGCTCCCGGAACATGGACACTTCCGGCACTAAGCCATGGCTTACTCTACATTGTGCAAAATGAGACAGATCGATCGTCCGGGAAAAAGCCAAGGATTATATGCTATGATCTCCGGGCAAATTGAATCATGGGACCAACTCAAGATTCCCTTGTTCAAGTCCAGCCATTAGGTGGTTTCGACAAGCCTCTTACATATCGCAATAATTTTCGTGGCACGGAGTCCATCGAGCCTGGATCACTGGTTACAATCCCACTGGGTAAGAGGAAGATTCCCGGAATCGTTTGGGCGTTTGAGCAAAACATTGCTAAACCAAAGTTCAAAATACATAACATTCTTTCAGTCATTCAGGCTACCCCCGTCCTCACATCCGAGCTTATGCAGTTGGCGTCGTGGATCAGCCGATATTACTGCTGCTCTATGGAAGCTTGCCTGGAGGCAATGATTCCTGTGCCTGTGCGGGAGGGGATGAAGTCTAAATCAAGAAGGCTGCTCTTTTTAGAAAAGGAGAAGCTGGCTCAGATGGATATTTCTACTCGAGCAACCTCGCAAAAAAAAATAATAAGTTTTCTCGAAAAGCAAAGTCAGCCTGTAAACCTAAAGCTTATACAGGAAAAGACATCTGCCTCATCAGCGACAATTAACAATCTTGTCAAAAAAGGTCTTATTCGGGAGACCCAGGAACGAATTGAAAGAGTTGCCTACGAGGATGATTTTTTGGATTCAGCTGAATCAGTAGATCATAGAATAGAACTAACCGATGAACAAAAGGTCGCTGTCACAGAAATTAGTACAGATCTCAATAAAAAAGCTTTTCATACACGATTACTTTCTGGCGTCACAGGGTCCGGAAAGACCGAGGTTTATTTTGAGGCAATGGAGTTTGCTCTCGCTGGGGGAGGAGGAGTTTTATTCCTCGTACCTGAAGTCGCCTTGGCTCCGCAAACTGTCTCACGGTTAAGAATGAGATTCGGGGAAGAAAAAGTTGTTGTCTGGCACAGTCATCTTTCCGCTGGAGAGAGAGTTGATGCTTGGAGAAGTCTCATTCAGAACGAATCACGGATCGTAGTGGGTGCACGCTCCGCCGTTTTTGCTCCTATACCTAAGCTTCGCTTAATTATTGTCGATGAGGAACATGAAACATCGTACAAACAAGAAGATACTCCCCGTTACCATGCCAGAGATGTTGCGGTGGTGAGAGCCAAAACAACCGATGCTCTATGCCTGCTAGGGTCAGCAACACCCAGCTTGGAGACCATAAACAATGTACAGAAAGGAAAGTATGGTATCAGCAAGCTTACCCAAAGAGTGGATAATCGTGAACTGCCACTCGTCCACCTCGTTGATATGCGACGTGAAGCGGATAAAATTAAAACTCTTCCAATACTATCTCAACCACTCGTAGAAGCACTTCGGGAAAGGTGCGTAAACGGAGAACAAAGCATTCTGTTTCTCAACCGAAGGGGTTTCAATACTACAATGCTTTGTCCGGATTGTGGTCATGTTGAAGGTTGTAAGCATTGTAGTATTGCTCTCACTTATCACAGAACAGATGGCTACCTTAAATGCCACCTCTGTGGCTATCGAAAACCGACTCCAAGACGGTGCTCAGAATGTAATTCCTTCGATTTGCATAAAAGAGGCCATGGAACTCAGAAAATTGAAGATTTGGTCGCAGAGTTACTACCTCGTCGCACCATAATTCGTAGAATCGATGCCGATATCATGACGAAAAAAAATCTTTTTCGTGAAACCCTGTCAGACTTTAGAAAAGGAAAAATTGATGTGCTGGTGGGAACACAGATGATCGCCAAAGGATTGGATTTCCCGAAAGTCACTTTAGTAGGGGTTATCGATGCTGACTTACCTCTAAGAATGGAAGATTTTCGTGCTTCAGAAAGAGCTTTTCAAATGCTCGTTCAAGTATCAGGAAGGTCTGGACGAGGAAACAGGGCAGGGGAGGTTTTTGTTCAAACCTATGCCCCGCACAGCCCAAGTATTCAATATGCCCGCAAAGCAGACCTTGAAGGATTCGTGGATGAAGAGTTGGCAATGCGTAAAGAATTCAATTATCCGCCATACAGGCATTTAATACGGCACCTATTCCGTAGTCGAAGTGAAGCGAAAGTAGAGTTCTATATCAATAAATGGACCAAGTTAGTAAACGAAAATAATTTTGAAGAGATTACAGTAAAAGGACCGGCTCCAGCTCCAATCGAAAAAATGAACGGTTACTACCGTTATCATCTTTTCTATTTCACATGCAGTGTGAGAACTGCACTAGAAAAACTAGGAGACATTAGAAAACAATTCCCGCTGGACCCTGAAGTCCACGATGTCTTAGATGTGGACGCCCATCAAATTTCGTAAGTTCCCTACTCGAAGGGATTTCTAACAGGGAAACGTACGGCTTCACCACTGGGATTATTTCGAACAACCATGATCCCACTACCTGCAGGAATTAAGAGGTCGTTGAAAGGTGAGTTCCCAGCACCAAGCTTCCTCCATCCTCCCCCATGAATAACTACTTTAGGGGGCTCAATGTAACCCGAGCCTCTTTCCGTAATAGAAATCGATTCAATCCAATTATTGACTGAGTCAACCCTGGCAATTCCTTTGGCTCCACTCCCTCCGCCACCGATGAACGAAACCGCACAATCGTATTCATATCCTTGCCCCTTGGAACCAGTAGACCAAGTAGCGTTTCCATCAGGGATAAAATTACAATCACCAGCTTTGCCTATTAGTTTAAAACTATTCAATGTAACATCGCTAATCTCAAAAAGACCATTCGCTCCAGATTCAACAATCAATGCAGATGAATTTTGTTCTACGACCTCACCCAATTCATTAACCATTTGCTTTTGGCTATTAGTTTTATATCCGCTTGCTCCTCTTATTTTGACGGTAAAACCATTCCGTAATCCATGGGCAACTGAAAAAACTTCGATAAATTCGCCACTATCGTAAGTCGGGTTAGTCATATTGGATATGAAACCTTCAGCCAAAGAAATATCTCGTTGCATCAAGGAAGCACCAGGTCCACTACCGGCCTTTGCTGTGGCAAAAGCATTTCTGCTTATGGAACGATTTTTACCATCATGCCAATAGGTTGACCAAACTCCATCCCTTAGAACTTGGACATTGTCAGCTTTTTCTTGATCTGCGTCAGATAGCCAGAGAAATGGTGACTGATTGTTATCAGTAATAAAACCTGTATCAACAAGATCAGATAGCATTAAATCTACACTGTAAGGATTGCTTAACATTCCTCTTTTTCCACTTTCTGGAATATCGATAAATGTTCGATGAGACAATGCCGTACCTGATAGTTGCAAATCAATCGAGTCGGCAGATCTTCTCGCAATAACAAAAGACTGATTCGGTAAAATGACCTGATGGTCTGCACTGACGCTTGGAGAATCTATTCTTTTCCATGAGGTTCCGTCATGCAGGAAGCCTTCAAAATCTTCAACCCCTCCGCTTTGAGAGGAAGGAATATCAAGCAAATAAACATAGTCATGGGGAGCAGACATATTCAAAGAAGTTGATTGATAGCCAAGCAATTCGCCAAGAGTCCAAGCCTCAAAGATCTCAACCTCCGCATCAACCGTAAATATCGCTCCTAAATCTTCATTAAAAGAGTTTTCAAGTGTCAATTGATCTCCTGAATTACCGACAATACGATAAAATTTTCCGGTTAAGTTGGAATCCGAATCAATCAATGTAATAAAGTGTGGTCCTCCTTCTATTTCTACTTCAGGGGCTGTTACATAGCCATTTCCAGCTATCGTTACATTAATATCAACTACGCTTTGCGAACCATGTAAGTGAGCATGGGCGTAAGCATTTTCTGAACGACCGGTAAAATCAGTACTAAATGTAGGAAAACGAATAAATACATCAGGAGCACTAAGATAATTACTTCCACCATCGATCATAGAAATGCGATCAATTGTAAAATTATTGTCGCTTAATACAGCGACTGCTCTTGCTTTTTGTGAAATAAAGATACCCGGCTTGAAAGGGTTAGATAGGGTTGTAGGGTCGAGTAGGTCAGGAACTTTGTAGAAAGACACATTATTATCTGTAACACCTTTGACTTGGCCTCTAAAAACCGCCTTCCCTTTGACTGACGGTGAAATGATTACATGGTTTGGATTCGCCTCACTACCACCTTCAATCAAAATAGACAATGAGCCAAGCAGGTCACTGCTTTGGGCAGAAAATGATTTAGATAGAATACCTACATAAAGGAGAAAAACTCCTAAAAGAAACGCTAATGGCTTTAAATAAACGGGCATCTTATTCAACTACAAGGTGGTTGATTCTCTATAGAATTGCAAAATCAAAGTAAGCTAATCTATTTGAATTACAAACGAATCAAGGGATGCTCCATGAAACACAAAAAAGGCGTCTTTAACGACGCCTTTTTTGAATCAGCAGATTGATCATTACTTTTTAGCAACTTCAGCTCCAGACTTCTTCCAACCTGAAATACCGACGGAAAGATGTTTCACGTTTTTGTAACCAAGCTTCACTGCAGCATTCGCTCCTCGCTTATAAGCCCTGCATCCAGGCCCGCCACAGTATGAGACAACAAGTGTATTTTTGTCCTTCGGCAGGATAGAAGCAAGTTTCTTTCCGTCTGTAGAAAAATCAATGGCGGTTGGGATGTGTCCATTACTGAAAGATCTTGCTCCATTTACATCAATGACTGCAACATTTCCTTGCTTTATTGCTGACTGTAATTCTTTGACACTGATATCAGGGTATTCTGCGCCGAAAAGATAAAAAGGTAAGCAGAGGTAAAGTAAGATTGAGTAAGATAATTTCATTCTTTTATGATTTAGTGGTTATTAATAAGGCAAGATGTATTTTGATAAATAAAATATTAATATGATAAAAAATACAAAAATAGCCCTATGATCGTCAAATAAAGAAAAAACAGAAATTAAGGTTTTTCTACCCTTAATCTTAAGAAACCTCTGGTTCCAGGTTGAATTTTTTCATTGCAAACATAAATAACTCTCTCCATTCCACCTCCCAACTCTTGAGACCCTTCAAGGGTCAAACCGCTCTCTGTCCAAGTTCTTAGGTTGTCACTCCTTTCCACAATATAACGAAATTCTTCTCCAGTTGTGATTAGTGAGTCAATATAACGAATGAAAGAGATCCTTTGTTTTCCATCGCTACTGCCAAGATACTGTATCGGAAGATGGTGAGGACTATCAGGTCCAAGCGAATCAAGTCCCAACGCTCTCTCAAAATCGTTTTCAAACCCATCACCATCTGAATCAATGTAGCCCTCATGAAAAACCTTCATTGCGTAATTCCCATCAACGCCAGACGAGACCATTCTGCTAACGAATCGTTCACGCAAAACATCAAAACGAACATCCCTTTCCCTCACCTTTTTCCAATTCTGTCTCGTCGGTTTCACAACATTAAGAATCTTAAATTGAGTTTCCGCTTCCACATAATTCTCATTTGCAGGAACATCAAAGCTAAGGACCACGATTCCTTCTTGCTGAGGAATAATTTGATCACCTTGGTGAACATCAACAATTGTCGAATTTGAACTGGTAATAATAAATGGAGCCCCACTTGAAGCGTATACACCCTGGAGAATAAGCGGTCTATGACCTGTAATCACATCATCTAATTGTCCGTGATCTGCACTCTCAGGAAAGACAATAATCGGTCTTTGCTTTTGTGAGACTTCAAAAACTCTTGTTACCGGAGGAGCAGGATTGAAATATGCACTTCCTTGTTGTGCAGCGGTAATACTTACTTCTCCTGCAACCCCATCTAAAACGACTAAACCACTGGAATTTACGGATGCCGGACCGTAATCTACTTTAAAGGAAACGGGAAGGCCTGAAGAAGATTGCGCATCAACCATAAAAGGAGGGTCATCTCTTACCTTTATGGGAATTTCAGTAAAATCAATCGTTTGGTCATCCTTCGGAATAGGTTCTATAACCCGTAAATTTTGACTGACAGGGTTCGCCGGGTGATAACGAGTATCCCCCATTTGAATGGCAGAAATTGTAGATTCACCAACCGCATTTAAATAAACAACATTACCAACAATTGTAGCCACCTGCGGGTTACTCGATACAAAACTAACCGGTAATCCTGAAGTTGATAAAGCAATTAGTTCAAACGCTGGATCTCCCAAAGCTCGATCAGGTAGCTTATACATTGTTACATTATTTTCGGTGTATGCAATCAAACCTCCCCAAATGATTTCCTGGGAACCTCCAAAAGCAGGAGGCTCGGAGGAATACGGATGCAGGGATGGAAGCTGGTCTTTTAAATTCCATTTATGAGCAAGATAACCTTCGATCTTTTGCCTATTCACCGAATTTACCTGTTGATCAAAAACTAAGACTTCAGCAATTTCACCCGAAAAGTCCTGACCAACTTTATCCAAAGCAAGTGCACCTTGCCCGTATGATTCAGACCCCACAATTTGACCATCGACCCACAAGGTCTGAGAATTAGGAGCAACCCTAAATGTAGATATGCTCCAATCATTGGCAGGTTCCTTAGAAACGATTTGTACACTACCTGCAGCATGCTCTAAAGACAGAAAACCATCATCACTGGTTGTTCTCAAATCTCCACCAAGTACTTTAGATGCTCCGGAGTTTTGGTGGCGATGGACTAAGAAAACAAAAGAGGGATTAGGCACAGCATTTTGAATATCAAAGATTTGGCTAAAATTAGCATCAAAACTCACAATCGGTTTTTCATTCAAACTGGCTGGAGTCCACCTTGGCATTTGGTTTGATGATGCTTGTATTGGATTGTTCGTGTTACCCGATTTATCGGCCCACATACTAATCTTTTCTCCGGAAATAAAATCTTCAGTCTGATCTGGGGACTGATCTCCATTCACATCAGTAGCGTCAAACCAAAGTCTAAGACCAGGAGTTGAATCTGCGAATAAATTACCCCAACGGATCGTAAATGATTCAGTCATTTCGGGAGCAGGTAAGTACTTACGATCCCCCTCTTGCCGGGCGGTAATTGTGACTACACCAGCTCCCTGGCTATAAACATAATCACCCACAACCGTGGCTAAAGATGGATCTGATGAGAAGAAAGAAACGGGTAAGCCCGAACTGGCATTTGCATCCAACCTGAAAGGGAAATCTCCCACTGAATGATCATTGATGGGTGAAAAGTCCAAAGACTGAGGAACACGAACCACTGTGAGATAATTGAATACCGGTAAAGCCTTTTCATATTCAGCACTGCCTTTTTGTTTAGCCATAACCCTTGTTTGGCCTGCTCCAATTAATTCAAGTCTATTGAAGTCTCCCCCCCCTGAGCCATACAGATTAGAAATATCTTCTTCAGATAAGCAGGCTCCATAAACCCTAAGGTCATCTATAACTGCCTCCATCGGGTAAGAGCCCCCACCTAGAACAAAACTGGTAAAACGGGAACTTAGTTCAGTACCGGTAAAATAATGTCCAGAAGTTTTCGAAATTAATGTTGCATTTGAAAATAGCGCCAATGAACCATTCACATCTTCATAAGTGAGGGTAAGGTTCACCCACTCTTCGTTAGTTAAAACACCCAATGGGCTTGAAATAAGTAGCTGATCAGTTTGTCCATCAAGAGATAAATAAACTTGAAGACTTGAATTTTGATCTCCCTTCTCAACCCTGAGAAGGTTCATACCACTGATTCCCTGCTTCGAAAGAATCAAAGTCTTGGTGGAATTAACATCTTCTGGTTTTAGCCAAAAGCTGACCGAAAAGTTTGAATCAAATTCAACCGAACCGAAATCTACCCGTCCGAGTTCTGCTCCCATTCTCAATGCGTTTTCGAACAGGCCCAACTCCCAGACATTACCAGTACCGGTAGTGGTCAAGTTAAGCAAAGTTCCATTGTAGTTACCAAGCTCATCTTTTGCTCCCGCATACATATTTTCATCGAATTTCCAGTATCCGCTTAATGCATCCTGTCTCGTTACCAATATCCGTGCCACCGATTCATCTTCAACGGAGTAGTTCAATGGTAGTTGGGTTAAGTTACCATCTTTGCTTTGCGAATAACCAGTTAACAGAAGAGATGGCAAGGTAGCAGGTATGTCAGACAAATTCTGATCAAAAATTAACTCTTGCTCCAACTTATCCGAAACAATTAAAGAACCGTTTTGGTATGTGTAAAAATACTTATCGGTTAATGTAGCTGTGGCATTTATATCGTAACTCCCTGAAGGAGTCGGATCAGACAAATTACCATCTGCAACATTGGTGAAAACCGAGACATTAAAGTCAGAAGCAATATCTCCCACTGCTAATCCAAGCAATTGGTATGTAAAACTTGGATTAGGTTGCTCCGGTCTTCTGAATTTATCGTCAGCACGAATGATTAACTCAGCCGGCATGATCTGGAAATTTAAGAGGAGTGATTGAGCGGGGAGCCAATTATCATCCCCATCCTGAAAAGCCCGCAAACGCACAAAACCGGGGTGTTTTATCGTAAGACGAGTACCATTCAAATCGACCGATTCATTACCATCAAGAACCTGAAGAGAAACAGGTAAACCAGAAGTTGCAGTTATATTGAGATCCAATGGCGGGTCGCCATAGGTTAAAAGATCAGCTTGATTATTGGCAATAATGGTCTGCCGGCCTTTTAAAACCAGAAGTGCGGGATCAGTAAAGGTTTCGACATCACTGCCTGAATGATTAGATGCAGTAACCGTAATTGCAAATTGACCCGTTTGATTCGCTTCTCCAAACAGTAATCCAGTTTTTGGGTCGACTTCTATTCCATCGGGCAAACCGGTGACATTAAAGTCTGTTGGACCTTTCAAGCTCTCAATCTGATAGCTAAACTCTTCTCCAAAATAGGCAATTAATGGGGGATCCACGAAATTAAAAACCTGATTGCGTTGAGCGGAAGTAATAAACTGATCGAAAATTCGAAGGTCATCAATCATCCCTTCGAATGGACCTTTTGATGATAATTTCCTGCCCCCTATGGTTAAAGTGCGGTCACCCGTTAGATTGCCCGTGGCATTGATCGGAGAAACAATCTCTTCGTTATTCCTTAACAAAAACAACTTATTTCCATCCCAAGTAAAGATAAGATGAATCCACTGATCAACGGGAACTAAAAAGGGCTCAGTGGATTTCAATTGAGATCCTATCATTGCATAAGCGGTAAGAAAACCGTCGGACAAAAGTATTTGGAATTGGCCACTCGCGAGGATTTCAGCATTTGGATCATTTGTTTTCATCCAAAAACAAATACTGAATGGCCCCCTGAGATCATAATTACCAGAGTCATTCCTAAGCACAATTGTCTGGTTACCGTCAAAACGGAGAGCAGTGCCGTCTTTTCCGGGCTCGGAATAATCAAACAAATCTGGATTACTGGTCAGGTTATCATCAAAACTGGCGTGATTTTCTTTACCTGAATCATCTCGAATTTGAGTACCGTTCAACTCGTTAAAGGTCCAATAAACAATAGGATTACTCGGAGGCAGGACTTCAGGAATATTATCAAAGGTTGGTGGGAAATCCTGATAGGGATGGACTCCAAAATCGCCATTACCTCCACCATAAAGAATAGAAACCTCATCTGTAGAGAGGGTGCGATCATAGACTCGAAAATCGTCTAATTTCGGAGCAAACGAAGCACCTCCGCCTACAAAATTCCCAACGGAACTAGTTTTTAACGTTACCGATTGGCCTACCGTACCAACCGATGCCCCATTAATAAAAAACTTTGTGCTCCCGACTGCAGAAGTTACGGCAAGATGATGCCATCCCTCACTCAAGGAAAGCAAATTAAATGAAGTTCTCCTTTCATTAATCGTATCGAAAATACCGAATTCCAAACGAGGGGCATTCACAGACGAATGCATGATGTAAGAAGAACCAGCAGAATGGGTTAGTGGATACCTAAATTCACCTATATCTTCGACCGGACTGGCAAACCAGGAAGAGACACTCCAAGACATAGAATCGATCTCTAATTCATTTTGCAAAAGGTCGACTCGTGCATTGTGCTGAAAATCACCATCTTGGTAAAACTCAATGCCTGAACCGAATTTCCCTACAATGTTCAATTCAGCATCGATCACCTCAGCATGCCTCATTTCGGTTGAATAATCCTGAGCAATGGAACCATCAGTCTCATTAAAAGGATAATATAGTTTTAAGCCACGGGCGATTTTAAATCCAGTCTGAGCAAGATCTTCGACAATGCCCCATTTATGAGCAAGATACCCTTCGACCATTTCCTGCTCTGCTTTTGGTAGTGCACGGTCAAATACCATAATTTCTGCAATTTCTCCGATTAACATTCCATATCCAGTTCTCGGATCAAACCCCAAGCTGACTTGCTGCAAGGTATTACTTTCGCTTTTGAATAAACCGAACGCGTTTCCTGACTTTGCATCCAAGCTCCAACCTGTAACTCCATCAGTAGCCCCAATGCCGACTCCACTACCTTTTGAAACCATAAAAACATGAACATTTCCATAGTTCACGCTTAAAGAGCCAACATTATATGCGTCACCAGACTCGAACCTAATGGCAGGAAGTCCTCCAAATACATTTCTGGCAAAATTGGGCGTTTTCTGGGCGACGGACTGTTGTGCGTTCTTTTCGCTTAGAGACTTATCAATCCAGAGGGGCAGGGGCACACCATCTGAATAAGAATCTGAATAACCATCCCCATCCACATCTTGGGCATCCAACCACAGAACCATTCCATCCAAAGTATATTTGGTGAAAGTTGTGTCCATGGCCAGAAATGTCTCAATATTGGGAGCCCATTTCTCTCCTCCTAAGTTTACCGCATATCCACGATAAAAGTATTGAGTGTCCTGTTCTAGGCTATCGACCTCAGCTAGAAAACTACCAAGCCCGACTGGACCACTACCGTTCACTTCATAAACATAATCCCATTTTGTGTCGTCATTGGGATCAATCAAAGTTGAGTTGTCCTCTATTTCATCATCTCCCCAAAAGATTTTCACAACAGGCTTGTCACCACCAATGGTAACCTTTTGTGCTTGAGCCGTGTTACCACCAAACGGGTTGATAGAATAATAAGGGTGAGTCGAAGGCAGAATATCGGTATTAATTTGCCACTTATGAGCCAAATATCCCTCTAATTGAGATAATTCCAGTTCATTTAATTCTCGGTCATAAATCATAACCTCCGCGACCTCTGCCGCAGACAACTCACTATTTGTCGCGTAACCACCGAGTTGAAGCACACCAGGTGCAAAATTTGAGTTATGGGAACCCCGCGAACCCGAAACCAAAATCTCACCATCTCTTCTGAACATGGCTTGTGGATCGCCGCCCTTGGCTTCAATCACTCCTACATGTAAATGCCAATCTGTATCAAAAGGCCCAGCAGTTGATATCCAACCCTCTGCATGCCATCGACCGGTAAGTGTACCATGGAAACCAAAGAGGAAATTGCGGGTACGTGATGAGATTACCCGGTTACTTTTTGCCCCCGTGTACCTGGCTAAAGTTAGCATGGTATACCCTGTATTGGTTAGGTGATCAAAGTTATGAGTTGTCCATAGCAAATCGTTGCCATCAAAATTAACAACTGGCTTTCCTTTTAGACCACTGAGAAGAACGCGCGGATCTCCAGAAACATTATCA
>MDSZ01072487.1_pt1 | contig 12185 bp, 10 predicted proteins | sample 811201 | NCBI WGS metagenome assembly MDSZ01 (sample SAMN05326647, study PRJNA326480) | marine metagenome | isolation source: seawater | place: Indian Ocean: North | collected 2010
AAAATCCCTTTTTATATTGGGATAATAATGTTATTGGTTCTTTAAATCTTTTTAGGATTATGGATAAATTTGAGTGTAGAACAATTGTTTTTAGTAGTAGCGCAACTATTTATGGAAAAAGTTCTCAGAAATCTATTCCGGAAGATTTTATAATTCAACCAATTAATCCTTATGGGCATACAAAAGTATCGATCGAATATATGCTCAATGATATTTTTAATAGTTCAAGAAATAAATGGAGGGTAGCTAATCTTAGATATTTCAATCCAATTGGAGCTCATAATAGTGGTTTGATTGGAGAAAACCCTTCTGATAGGCCAAATAATTTATTTCCTAATATATGTAGAGTGGCTAAAGGGATTTACGAAAAGTTAAACATTTATGGTAATGACTGGGAAACTAATGATGGAACTTGTATTAGAGACTATATTCATGTAATGGATTTAGCAGATGCTCATTCATCTGCTTTAAATTACTTATCAAAAAACAAAACTCAAATAGTAGATATTAATATAGGTACTGGTAAAGGGACAAGTGTTCTAGAATTGGTGGAAAAGTTTAGCGAGGTTAATAATTGCAAAGTTCCATATGTCTTTTGCGAAAGACGTTTAGGAGACATACCTAATGTGGTGGCAGATAACAATAAAGCAATTACTATTTTAAATTGGTTCCCAAAAAAAAGTTTAGAAGAGATGTGTGAGGATGGATGGAGATGGCAAATAAACAATTAAAACTGATTTTAAATATATATTTGTTTTAAATTATCTATATGGATCCATCGCCTATTCTCCAAAAGTTTAATTTTGAATTAAGTATTGCTTCTTTTTTAACAACTGATCTCGAGTCAAATACCCATGATGGTTTTCTCATAATTTGAGCTATTGATGACCAATCCAATTTAAAATATTCTTCCCAATCGGTGAGTATTATTATGGCATCAGCACCAAAGCAAACTGCATTTAAATCTTTTCTAAATACCCACTTCCCCTCTGATGAAATATTGTATTCACCAGCATAATTATTACCATCCGCTTCATCTTTTCCTAAGTCTTTAGCAATCTGCTTAGGGTCAACAACCGGATCATGAATATATAAGAATGCTCCCTCTTCCAAAAGATCTTTACATATAGGAATAGCAGAAGATTCTCTCGTATCATTTGTATTTGCTTTAAAAGCAAAGCCCAAAATTGCAATTTTTTTGTTGGTGATTGTTCCAAATAATTTTTTTACAACTAAGGTAGAAATTCTATGCTGATTCCATGTATTTAATTTGACTACTCCTTCCCAAAAATTTGCCACATCAGGTAAACCAAAATAATTACATAGGTAAACAAGATTTAAAATATCTTTTTTGAAGCAACTACCCCCAAATCCAGGCCCAGAATTAAGAAATTTTGAACCTATTCTTTTGTCTGATCCTATTGCTCTTGCAACTTCTCTTACATCAGCTCCAGTTGCCTCACATAAAGCACTTATTGAATTTATTGAACTTACTCTTTGAGCAAGAAATGCATTAGCAGTAAGTTTTGCTAATTCACTACTCCAAATATTTGTATGAAGTATTTTTTCTGGTTTTATCCAGTTAGAATAAATATTACTTAAGGCATTTATTGCATTTTGATCATCACCGCCAATTAGCACCCTATCTGGTTCTAATAAGTCTTCTATAGCAGTGCCTTCAGATAAGAATTCAGGATTTGAAAGAACAGAAAATCTAGATTTAGCTTTATCGTTAGGAGAAATCTGTGTCGCCTCAAGGATGGATTTTATTGTTTCCGCAGTTCTTACTGGTAAAGTACTTTTTTCAACAACTATAGTATCTCCTTCAGCAAATTTTGCTACTTGTCTCGCACATCCTTCTACCCACTTTAAGTCGCTTGCTTGACCTGCTCCAAGACCTTTTGTTTTTGTTGGTGTATTTACTGATATAAATATCATTTGCGCCTTTCGTATGGCATTCTCAATATCGCAAGAGAATGTTAAATTTTTCCCCCTTGTAGATCTTATGATTTCACTTAAACCTGGCTCATATATAGGAAGTTTTGATAGATCATTTGAGTTCCAAGCATTTATTCTTTCCTGATTTACGTCCACTACATTTACTTTTATTTTTGGACATTTGTTTGCAATAACCGCCATTGTGGGGCCACCCACATAGCCTGCTCCAATGCAGCAAATATTATCTATTACTTTTCCCATTAAATGATTTTAGATAATTTATCTTATAACATTTATGTAATTTAATAAAATTATTCTTTTTTAAATAATTCCTTGTAAATTTTCTTTGCTAAAAAGTATACTTCCTATCTCTTTATTTTTTATTTCTAAAAATGTATTTGTTCCATTAGAAACTAAATATTTAAAAATAAAACCTTCATCTTTCAAAATCTCATATATTACATTGGGTTCATATTTACAACCTTGAACTGATTCTGAATTATTAACCTCCACAAGCAAATATTTGCAAAAATTTAGTGTTTCAATGGAACCTTTAATCACATCTAACTCTAAACCTTCAACATCTATTTTTATAAAATCGGGCATTAATTTATGTTTTTTGGAAAAAGTATCTATGGAAATTAGGTTTACTCCATTTTTACTCTTTTGGAAATAAGTTCCTGAGGGTTGTCTAAAAAAAGGATTTATTGGAGAAACTTTACTTTTATTATCCTTACCAACTGCCAGAGGTAATGTAATAATATTTTCACTACAAAATTCTTGTAAAAAAATAAATGCTTTTTTATTTGGTTCAAAAGCAAAAATAGTTACTTCTTTTTTTAATTTAGAAATTATTCTCGTATACCATCCACAATTTGCTCCGACATCAAAAAATATGCCATTTTGAGGAAGTAAATTTGAAATAATAAATGGTTCCATTAGTTCGCATTTATCTCTAAAAAAAATATCAATTTGATATGGGTCTTTTAGATTTAATGGTATATATATTTCTGAATCTTGAAAATTTATTATTGCAGTCAATCTACTAGGAATAATTTTAAAAAGATTTTTTAAAATTAACCAATATCCTTTAAATTTTGGAAATACTTTTTTTAAAAAGTTTTGTAATTTACTAGATCTAAATTTTTGGTTTATCTTAATTTGTTTTTTGTACATTGATTTTTAAAAATATAAATTTTTCAAAGGATAAAGTTATTCATAATATTAATTTAAAAAATTAATTTATTAAGCTATTCAGAATAAATTTAATTAATATTTTTATCAAAAAGAACGATAAATTATTTTAAATAATTAGAAATTTTTTTCTTTATTATTTTATAGTTAGTCGCAGCCTCCACAAAACCTAAACCCCAACTCAGTTGAGCTAATAATGCTAATAGTGGCATATAAAATATTTTTCTGAAGCCATAGTTTCTTATTTCGTGAAAAATATTATACATTAACGGTATAGATAAAGTTATTAATATCCCTGTTAAAATTTTTTCTTTTAGAATTATTAAAATGCAGAATGGAAAAAATATAACCATCAATAGAATTTTAATATACCTTTTTTTATCATGGATAGTTTTTGTTGATATTATTGTTGCAGCTCTGCACCTTCCATACGATCTCAATAACTTAAATAATGAAAATACATTTTCTCTACATAAATATTTAAGATTTAAATTATTGGAAATTAGGATTTGATATCCCCTAGAAATAATATCTTGACATAACTGTGAATCTTCAGAAATTAAATTAACCTCTTCTCTATATTTAGTAAATTTTATAATCTCTTTTGGATAACAGCCTAAATAAATAGAATTAACACTTCCTGAAAAATTTATTCTTCTATACATTGGGTTGCCAAAGACATAAGCTCTGTCCATCAAACCTGAAGCTATTTTGGAATTAATTGATTTATCAGAGGGTGTTGAATTTTGTCTCCCTCCAACGCTCCCAACTACCAGTTTATTTTTATTCTTTTGTATTAATAGCTTTATTGCTTCTTCTGCGTAGTTTTCTGCAAATCTAGTTCTAGAATCGAATCGTAGTAAATAATTTGAATTAGATTTTGATATTGCAAGGTTTAAAGCTTTTACTCTTGGAAGATTAATGTTTTCGTATTTGATAATCGTTATACTTTCTTTAAATAATTCATTAAGGTATTTTAAAATATTCCCTCTTTCGCTCGAATCTATAAGAATAATCTCATTAGCAGGAATAGTTTGTTTCGATATTGATTTAAGACAATCAATTAATAAATGATCATCTTCAAAGCATGTTCCAAAAAAAGAGTAATTCATAATTCAATAATATTTTTAAAATCGCATCCAGCAGAATTTGCAGCTTCCAAATCAACTAAAGAATCACCGACAAAAAGAGAAGAATGTAAATCAATATTTTTTTGATAAGATAATTCTAATAACATTCCTGGATTAGGTTTACGACAAAAACAATCTGTTTTTAATAATTTATTTTCAAATTTAAAACCTTTATGAGGATGATGAGGACACCAAATAACCGTATCTATTGGAAGTGATTGAGATCGGCAATGAAGAATTATTTTATTATTTATATCTTCCAATAATTCCAAGGACAGTTTATTCATTGATATTTGTGGCTGATTTGTAACTATTGCAATTATTGAAAATAAGTCAGATATCTTAGCAAGTTTTTTTATATTTTTTTCTATGAATATTATATTCTTACTGGATAAGATGTAAGAATTAGGATCACATTTGATAAGAGTATTATCTCTATCTAAAAAAAGAGCCCTTTGTTTATTTGAATAATTCTTTTTTTTTAAAACTTGATTATCTATATCTTTTTCAACTTCTTTAAATCGGTTTGGAGTTCCCATATCTTTTATATATTCCGAAGTGTTATAAGAATATATTCTTTTTTTATTTTTAAATGCAATATCTACTAAGAAACCAAAAAGACCGGGTTTAAGTTCATCATTATTAGGAATAAATTCTCTTAAAATTGACGTTTCAAAAAAAGATATCCCTGCATTGCCTAGTAGTGGTTGAATTTTATCTTCATTACTATTCCTATTTTTGTGAAATAATTTTTCTACAAAAGTACCGTTTGGGCATGAAAGCATATCTGAATCTTCAGGATGTGATGAAGGGTGAGTAACTAAAGTTATTTCTGAATTGATACGATTATGGAAATTTACTAATTTTTCAAAATTCATACTAAAGATCAAATCTCCATTTATGAAAAGGGTTTGAGATTTTAATTTTGGTAATATTTTCCATAGTGCTCCACACTCTCCTAAAGGATTGTCTTCTTCAAAAATTATTAATTCATCAAAATCTTTTATAGATTTATTTAAGAACTCTTTGAAGATTTCTTTTTTAAAACAAGTTGTAACAATTATTTTTCTAAACCCATAATATTTTAATTCATTTAATGTTCTGGACAGGGTTGGTATCCCTTTAACAGGGAAAAGTGGTTTCGGAGTATCACCTGTAATTTCTTTCAGCCTACTCCCAAGACCACCAATAGCTATTACAACGGAAATTTCTTTGATCATGAAAAGTGTACGATCTCAGCGCCTGATTTACTTAATGAAGCTTTAAAAAAGTCACTAATACCATTTTTTAAAAAATTTTCTTCAGTGTTTTTCTCATCCACTTTGGATGATATTAAAAAATAACCACCTGAACCAGCACCTAATAACCGTATCCAATTATTAGGAATTTTGTTTATCTGTTCATATTGTTCATTTAATATATCTGTCATAACTCCAGACATTTTTCTTTTTATTTTCCAGGATTCTTTTACACAATTATTGAAAGTCTCTTCTAATACATATTCACGATCATCTTCTAAAGAAATAAATTTTTCAGCAAAAGATCTTATTTCTAAAAGATCATTTTTTGCTTGGGGTGAATCTTTGAGTTTATTTAAAACTTTATCAGCTGGTCTAGATATAAAAGATGGAACTAAATATAATTTGTTAATCACTTTTTCAAGAAATTTTTGTTTGGAATCGTCTAGATTTATTTTATTGACTTTTTTATTTTGATCTGAAAATTTTAGACATGAAAAATTTCCATTTGCTGATATGTAATGATCTTGTCTACCTATAGGCTTATTTAGTTTATTTATCTCAATATTTGATGCTAAAAAAGCAAGTTCATCATTATTTAGTTCTTCTTTTTTTAAAAAGCAAAGACCTTTCAAGATAGCATTGAGAAATGATGATGATCCTCCAAGTCCAGAACCTCTTGAAGCAAATCCAAAAGATGATATCTCGAGTAAATCATTAATCTGAAATTCTTCAAAAGCTGATCTAATTAAAGGATGGGCGATATCATTATTTTCAGTATATTCCTCCCTGGATGAATAATTTAGGATTCCCCTTTTTGATGTAGATGGCAATTCATTAATAACCGTATAGGTATATTTTGATAATGCATATCCTAGAGATAATCCATATATATTATCCTTAACAAACCAATCCAAATCAGATCCACCCCCAAGCAATGAAATTCTATATGGACTTCTGGAAATGATAATCATGCAATAAGATCCTCAATAACTCTTTTTTTATATTTTGGTAATTTATTTTCAGCATATGGATCTTGCCCCTCAATTTCCTTTACTAGTTTCTGTTTAATGTAATGTAAAATAATGAGTTGACAATCTTCACTTATTTCCATGTCTGGATAATTAATGTGAATAGAGGAATTTACTAAATCTTTAATTTTCCCACCATTGTATCCTGAAATAGAAATTTGAAAGATATTTAGTTTTTTAGCTTTATTTGCACATTTAATTAAATTGAGTGAATTACCACTTCCAGAAAGATAAATTATTAAATCTTCTTTATTGATCAAAGTTCCAACAAGACTTGAATAGATTTCGTTGAAATCCAAATCATTTGATGCTGCAGTTAAATAACTTGCGTTATCGGAATGACTAAAAATTTGAAGCTTTAATTTCATAAATGAAAAAGTTTTCTTATAATCACCAACTATATGACTCGCATTCGCAGCACTTCCACCATTTCCTAAAATATGTATAGCTGAAGATCCATTTAACCTTTTTTTTATTTCTAAATATAAAATATCTAAATGATCCTGGTTTATTGAACAAAGAGCAGTATCTAAAGAATTCTTATATTTCTTAAACATTAAATTTCTTAGACAATCAAGCCTTTTATTTGCTTGTAAAATTAAAATAATATTAACACACTTTATTTAACTAATTTAACTTTAAATGCACATCTAAGTGAATAATTAAAAATGAATAACAAATAAAAATCAATATGTAAACTCTTTTCCCTAAAGCAATTATGATACCTTTGATAAAGCTAATTCTTTGTCTTCCAAGAAAATATATTTTTTATATCTGCTTAATAATTTTAAGTGCTTTATTTATGAGCTTAAGTGAAATAATTGTTTTGTCTTCAATAAAACCTTTTATACAAAGCTTTTCTTCTATAGATAATAGTCTTGATACTGAAAACACTTATGAATATGCTTTTAAATTTTTAGTAACTGTTTTTTTGTGTGGAATTTTCAGGATTTTTTTATTATTTATACAATATCGGATAGCGGCTGTAATAAGTGCAAAAATATCATCTCATGCATTTCAAAAGATTGTTAATCAAGAGTATATTTTTTTAAAATCTGCAAATCAATCTAAATTTTTATCTATACTAATTCAGGATTTACCTAGAAATTCTGAAGCTTTATCAAACTTTGCAAGTTTAGTATCTAATACAATAATACTAATATTTATATCCTTTTCTCTCTTATTCCTAGAAACAAAACTCTTTCTAATCACGGGATTATTTATTTCTATTGTTTATTTAATTATTATTCTTTTATTTGCTAAAAAATTAAAAATAAATGGTGAAAATATTACTAAATATAATCACGAACAAGCAGCTCTAGTAAGATCAACTTTAGCTTCGATTGTTGATTTTATTATTGGCGGATCATCTGAAAAACAGATTAAAAAATTTAGTTCTAATGAGATTAAATTAAGGAATAGTTTCGCAAATACTTTAATTTATTATCAATCTCCAAGATATATTGTTGAGACAGTTTGTTTGAGTTTATTTACTTTTTTTATTATTTTTTCAATTTCAAGCAATTCAAGTTTATTAATTTTTGGACAATTGGGAACTTTGCTTTTTGCCTTTAACAGGATTCTCCCCGCTGCACAACAGACTTATTCTGCATATGCTTTTATTAAATCTTCTTCTAAATCAATTAAAAATCTATTGTTTTTATTCAGTTTAAAAACAAGGATAGACAAAAAATTATCAAATAATTTGGAAACAGAAATAATAAAAGATAATTTATTTGCTAAAAATCAAAAAAATAAAATTACAATAAGGAACTTAAAATATAAATATAAAAATAAGCATGAAATTATCTATGATGATTGTCAATTTATAGAGGGAAAACCTACAGCTATTTTAGGTAGAAGCGGTTCTGGGAAAACAACTTTAGTAGAATTAATTCTTAAACTTCTTACACCTACTCAAGGAGAGATTAAATTGAACAAGCTAAATATAAAAAATATAGATAATAGATATTTTTACCGAAATATTTGTTATTTATCTCAATCTCCCTTTTTATTTAGTGGAACTATATATGAAAATATTTTATATGGTAGTAATGAGTTAATTAATAGGCAGGAATTGTATGAGAATGGCGTTAAACTAGGTTTAAAAGATGAATTTGGAAGCCAATTTCTGGATTATAAGATATCTGATTTTGGAAGAAATATCTCAGGTGGCCAAGCGCAGAGATGCGCACTTTTGAAAATTATTTCAAATATAAAACCAATCTTAATATTAGATGAGCCCTCATCATCACTTGATCTAAAAACATCTATGATTTTTAATGATTTATTGCTTTCAAAAACAAAAAATTCAATTGTTATTATTATTACGCATTCAGAAGAACAATCTAATTTATTTCCTGAAAGATTTAAATTAAAATAAAAAGGAATTAAAAGAGCAATTAATTTCCACTAATACAAATATCTGCAAAAGCTGTTAATACTATCTTATAATTTTGTATAGAAAACATATTACTTTTATTTAAAATAATATATATAATTTTGTAGTCATCTTAAGATTTATATTTTTGATTTTTATTATAAAGCTTGGATGAAAATACCATCTAGGATATTATAAATAAATAATTCTTCTATAAATACGAAATCAACGATAATGATACCTTATTGGTTTGCATTGAGGAAAGAAATAACATTCTCTTTTTTATTTGATATTCTTACTTATTCTTTACTTTTTATTTTTTCAAATTTTTATATAAATGGATATAAAACTATATTATTTAATTTTTTAATTTTATTTTTTTGGTTAATAATTAGTTATGTAGTTGGCAGATATCATCAAAAAAAGAGGGATATTTTAGAAAATATAAAAAACATCTTCTTGTCTATTTTGAACTTTTTTATATACTTTTCATTTGCTTACTTGCTATTTTATAAGATTTTAGATTTTAAAGATAATTTTATTTATGTGGAAAATTTTTTGTTTTTTATAAAGTATATAACTGCCTCCTTTTTTATTCAATATTTTTTACGGTTGTTTTTAATTTCTAATTCTAAATCTCAACAAATTTGGGAATTTGTTGGTAGTCAAAATTCATTTTGTAAATTATTAGATCTAGTCAAATTTAGTAAAATTAATATAAATTTTTCAGATTCTATAGATAAACTTTTAAGTGATGATAAAAAAGTTAAGAACATAATAATAGAAAAATTTGAAAATTCTTCTTCTATAGATCAAGAAAAAATTATTAATTTATATTTTCAAGGAGAAAATATTTTTTCAATATTTAATTGGAGTGAGATATTTTTGCAGCGTATACCATCGGTATTCCTTTCTTCAAATGAATTATTGAATTTATTTGCAAATATTAGTAGCGGGAGAAGTTTTCAAATAAGGCTTAAAAGGATCTCAGATATATTTTTAAGCTTGGTAATACTTTTTTTTGCGATACCTTTAATGTGTTTTTTTGGATTATTAATATTATTAGAAGATAAGGGTCCAATATTATATTTCCAAGATAGGGTGGGTAAAAATGGCCATAAATTTAGGATATGCAAATTAAGAACTATGAAAGTAAATGCTGAGTTAGGCGGCGTTCAGTGGTCAAAAAAGGATGATATTCGTGTAACAAAAGTTGGGAAATTTCTAAGAGCTTCAAGGATTGATGAGCTTCCTCAATTGTTTTCTGTTCTTGCAGGTCAAATGAGTTTGATAGGGCCCAGGCCAGAAAGACCGGAAATTGATTCAAATTTAAAGAAAATAATTCCCTTTTATGATTTAAGATATCTTGTAAAGCCTGGTCTAAGTGGATGGGCCCAAGTTAATTATCCTTATGGATCTTCAATCTATGATTCTGAGATCAAATTAACTTATGATTTTTTTTACATTAAAAATTTTTCTTTTTGGTTAGATTTGTTAATTTTTTTTAGGACAATACGCCTTGTCTCAAGAAGAGAAGGAGCAAATCCCATAAGATAATATTTTTTATTATTATTAACTAATTTTATGAATATAGGTGTTATTGGATTAGGAAAGTTAGGTTGCTCAATGTTTGCAGCTTTTGCTGCTGCCGGAAATAAAGTATTTGGTTTTGATATTAATGAAAAAGTAAGATATGACTTAAGACAAAAAATCAGTCCAGTTTCAGAAACTAATTTGCAGAACGAAATTAATCTTGGTTTTGAAAATTTTCAAATTTTAGAAAACACTTCAAAAGTTGTAGAGTCTTCACAAGTTATATATATAATAGTGCCAACGCCTTCTTTGAATGATGGTACTTTTGATACCAAGTACCTAGAGAACGTAATTTTAAATATTAATGATGTTAATTCTTCTTGTGAAAATAAGCTTATTGTAATAACTTCTACTGTATTACCAGGAGATACTAGATTAAAATTAATTTCAAAAATCAGAAGTAAAAATGAAACAATTTCCAAGATAAAATTTTGTTATTCGCCAGAATTCATTGCTCTGGGTTCAGTGTTGAATGATTTGAAAAATCCTGATTTTCTTTTGGTGGGTGAAGATCAACCTAATTCTGCAGATAAACATATCGAAGCAATGATGACAATAATCAATAATAAAAATGTTCCAATTAGAAAAATGAGTATAGAAAGTGCTGAGATGGCAAAAATTTCTATAAATTCTTATATAACCTAAAAAATTAGTTTTGCTAATGCCATTGGAATAGCTTCTGAAAATATTGAAAATTGTTCCTCAAAAGATGTTTTGTCCGCAGTTGGATCGGATACAAGAATTGGTAATAAGTATTTAAATAAAGGCTTAGGTTTTGGAGGCCCCTGCTTCCCCAGAGATAATAGAGCGATTCAGCAGGTCATTAATAGAGTAGAAGGATTAGAATATTATATGCCAATTCAGAATGAGACTTTTAACAGCAAATTGCCTGATTATTATTTTAGGAAAATTGATCAAAGTTGTAAAAAAAAGAATTTGGATAACATATTAGTTGTCGGTCTGACTTACAAAGATGGAAGTTATCTATTAGAAGAATCTCAATCTTATTTACTATCTATTAAACTTTCAAAATATTATAAAGTCTTCTATTATGATACTGATGTTTTAAATGATTTTAAAGATTTAGGATTAGAAGCATTCAATTTAAAATCAAAAGTTTGTGGTGATATTTTATTATTAAATTGTAGTAGGGAGCAGATTAAATTAAAAATGGCAAGGAAAATAATTAAAGAAAAGAATCTAAATTATTTCCCTTTAGATATTTGGGAATAAATTATTTTAAATTTGTGTTCATAGTACTATTAATTAAAATGTATTTTTATAGATTTATTCAAAATAAATTTCAGAGAATAATAATTCCAGATTTACCTAAAATGTTTAGCTTCGATTTATTTTCTAGAAGTTGTTTCAATACCCCTTCAGCTGTTCAAAATCATTTTTAAAATTGAAAATAGCAATTATCCAACCAACTCCTTTTAGAAAAGGACATTACTACATTTATACAAAATCTCTTTTTAATGAGATAAGAAATTCTAAATATAAAGTTAATATCATTTCTGCTTTTAAAATATATAAAAATTTTAAAAAAGAAAATAAATCAATTCTAAATTTTAATATCTACTCTTTTCAAGGATTGATTATTTATCTTTTTTTATGTTATTCAACTATATTTAGGTTTATTTTTTCAAGAAAAAAATATAACAGAGTTATAATTTTAGAC
>MDSZ01254608.1_pt1 | contig 12185 bp, 13 predicted proteins | sample 811201 | NCBI WGS metagenome assembly MDSZ01 (sample SAMN05326647, study PRJNA326480) | marine metagenome | isolation source: seawater | place: Indian Ocean: North | collected 2010
AGTGGAGTTGAAAAAAAATTAGGGGCAAATAACATATTAAACTTCAAAATTATCTCCAAAATTTCTCTTACTAATAAAAACAGTCTCATATGCAATAAAGAGTTGGAAAATAACATATTAAGTTCCTTAAAAAATCTTGGAGTAAATAAATTTTATGCAATATTGATAAGAAATCCTCTTAATATTTTAAAAAATAAAACTATAACGAAAAAAATTTTATTTTTGAAAGAAAAAGGTTTAGTAGAAAAATTAGGTTTTACGCTTTACTATCCAGATGAATTAGATAAGCTATACAAATTATTTAGACCTGATATAGTTCAAATTCCTCACAGTATAATAGATAATAGATTTGATAAAAGGGGGTGGATTAATAAAATGCATGAAGATCATGTTGAAATTCATGTAAGGTCAGTATTTTTACAGGGAGTGTTGTTGGAAGAATTCAACAATCTGCCTAAATTTTTTTCACAGTACAAAGAATTTTTCTTTAAATTTGACAGTTGGTTAAAAAAAAATAATATATCAAAGCTTGAAGCTTGCATGAACCATTCAATAGAGGATAATAGAATATCAAAAATAGTGGTGGGAATAAATAGTAAGAAGAATTTAAAGGAGGTTATAGGAGTAAAATATTTAAAAAAAATAAAATTTCCTGCTTGGCTCAGTAGTAATGATAAAAGTTTAATTATGCCTACAAAATGGAAGATATAAGGTTAAAATATTTTGATTAAAATTTGTACTCTCTAATTTACATGATAATGAAAATAAATTTAGTAAAATTAAAAAAAAAACATTTAAAGGAAGTAAATAATTTAGTTTCAAAATTATCGGCGTACAAACCATCTGAAGATAAATTACTAGATATATGGAAAAGCTTCTACAAACAAAAAAATAGTTTATGTGTTGTAGCAATAGATAAAAAAAAAATCGTTGGATATGGTTGTATTTTTGTTAATCAAACAATAAGAGGCGGTAAAATTGCTTATGTAGAAGATATTATATGTCATAATAGCTACAGAAAAAAAGGGATAGGAAAGTGTATTATGACGCAATTATTTAATTTTGCTAAAAATAATAAATGCTACAAAATTGTCCTTCAGTGTAAAAAAAATAATATTAGTTTTTATAAAAAATGTGGTTATGATTTGCATAATCATAACATGCAAATAACTATTCCAGAAAACTTTATTTAAAACACAAAACAACTTGACGTTCATGAAATGATCATAGTAACTTAAATATAGTAATATAATTATATGAAAATTAATACTCAAAAAAAGCAAAATAATATTTCTCTTAATGCATTATCAACTCTTGTTTAAGATAACAAGATAACCTAGAGGTCTTTGTCAGCTAATTGGGAATAGCACTAGGTTTAATTAATGCTTACAGGAAAACAGCTATGGATAAGGGGTTAGTAAAAATTAAAAATTTGCCGAAAAATAGATATTTATATTATTTAACACCTGAGGGTTTTACTGAGAGAACAAAACTCACAGCAGAATATTTAAAGAGTTCTTCAGATATAATTACTAAAAATACTAATTCGAAAGAGTTAATGATAGAACTAAAAACTCCGTATAATAAATTTGATAGAAATGATACTTATAAAGTAAGCAAAAGTTATAGAAAACTTATAGAAATTATAAAATAATAAATTACTATATAAACTATAATAAAAAAATTAAATATGGAGTTGAAGGGAAAAATCCAAAATATTGTGAGAAAAATAATTAAAACTGAAAGTAAAAATATTTGTATACAGGGTCTTGGATATGTAGGTGCTGCGACAATATCGGTAGTTGCAAGAGCCAAAAATATTAATGGCGATCCATTATATAATATTATTGGTTTAGATCTTAATAATAAGGAGGGTAGACAAAGAATAAAATCCATAAACAATGGTCGCTTTCCTTTTCATACTAAAGATAAAGACTTAGTTAAATCTATAAAAGATGCACATAAAGAAAAAAGACTTGTAGCTACTTATGATGTTAATTACATAAAAAAGGCAGATATAATAGTTGTTAACGTTCCTCTTGATGTTGATTGGAAAAATAAATTACCCTATGTGAAGTTTGATAATTTTGATAAAGCTATACTTGATATTGGTAGTAATATGAAAGCCGATGCTTTGATAGTAGTAGAAACTACTGTACCTCCTGGCACTTGTGAAAAAAAAATACTACCTATATTAAAGAAATGTTTCAATAAAAGAAAAATCTCTTCACAAAATATAAACCTGTCTCACTCTTATGAAAGAGTTATGCCTGGACCGAATTATTTAGACTCAATAATAAATAATTGGAGAGTTTATTCAGGCCATAGCAGTAAATCTGCAAAGTTATGTGAAAGTTTTTTGAGCACTATTATTAATACAAATAAATATCCATTAACAAAACTTTCATCTTTAACTTCTTCTGAGATAGCGAAAATTATGGAAAATAGTTATAGGGCTGTAAATATAGCCTTCATCGAAGAATGGGCTAGATTTTCAGAAAAAATAGGTGCAAATAGTTTTGAAATAATTAATGCAATTAGAAGAAGACCAACACATAGTAATATTAGACAACCTGGATTTGGTGTAGGAGGTTATTGTTTAACAAAAGATCCACTTTTTGCAAAGTTAGCAGCTAACGATTTATTCAAAATTAAAAATCTAAATTTTCCATTCTGTGAGATGGGTGTAAAAGTAAACAATAATATGCCAATGGAAAACTTTAATTTAATAAAAAAATATTTAAAAAAAATGAGCAATATAAGAATCTTACTCTTGGGAGCTTCATACAGATCTGAGGTGGATGATACAAGATATTCTCCTTCAGAAGTGTTTATTAAAAGATGCATGAAAAATAAAATTAATGTAGATGTACATGATCCATACGCAAAAAATTTTGACAGTCTTGATATTAAAATTCTAAAAAAAATGCCAAGCATAAAACGTTATCATGCAGTCATTTTAGCAGTTAATCATAAGTTTTATTGTAATTTCAATTTTGTAAAATGGATGGGAAATTCAAAAAAAATTTTTATGGATACTACTAACTCTTTTCCAGATAAAATTTATAATAAATTAAAAAATAATGGAATAAGAGTAATTATAACAGGAAGAGGAGATCTTTAATTGAAAGCTTTAATAACTGGTGGAGCAGGATTTATAGGCTTACATTTGGCTAGGTTGCTATTAAAAAAAAATTTTAAAATAGATTTATTAGACAATTTTTCTATAGGACTTCTAGACGAAGAATTAAGTAAATTATTGAAGCACCCTAATATAAAGTTAATTGAAAAAGATCTAAGTAATGTGAATTCATATAAGATGGTAGATAATGATTATGATTTCATTTTCCATTTTGCTGCTATTTTAGGTGTAGAGAATGTAATAAATAGTCCTTATGAAGTTTTAGACAGAAATGTAATACTTACTTTAAATGCTTTAAATATAGCCAAAAGACAAAAATCATTAAAATCTTTTACTTTTTCTTCTACTAGTGAAGTTTATGCTGGCACTTTAGAAAATAATCTCTTAAAAATTCCAACAAAAGAAAATAGTGTAATTGTATTACCTGAATTAGTTAAACCTAGAACATCTTATTTGCTTTCTAAAGTTTATGGAGAAGCATTATGTGTACAATCGAATATACCATCTATAATTATAAGACCTAATAATATTTATGGACCAAGGATGGGAATGTCTCACGTAATTCCTCAATTATTAAAAAAATCTTTTTTACAAGAAAAAAATGGTTTTTTGGAAGTCCACTCTTTAAAGCACACTAGAACTTTTTGCTATGTTGATGATGCAGTAAAACAAATATATTTATTAGCAAAAAAAAAAGAAGCAATAAATTCTGTATTTAATATTGGAAGTCAAAAACCGGAAATTACTATAAACAAGTTAGCTTTAAAAATTATAAAGTTATTAAATAAAAAATTAAAAATTAAGTCTTTGCCTAATACAGAGGGTTCTGTGAGCAGAAGATGTCCAAATATGGAAAAAACAACTAAATTCACGCACTATAAAAATCAAATATCAATAGATGAAGGATTAATTTTAACTTACGAATGGTATTTAAAAAATTATTTTTAAAATTAAATAATTATGATAATAGGTATTTTTTGTGTAGTATATTACATTTATGTAAAGATAAGTTTTGAGAGAAATGAAAAAAACAAAAAATTAAAAACTATTACTGATAACTATGAATTAGTAGCAAATAAGCTTAAAATTAGAAGTTTTATTTATAATTGATCATAATAGGAAAGGAATAAATGAGCAAAATACTAGGAATTTCTCCTGACTCTTGGATCTCCTCAGCAGCTATTTTAGTAGATGGAAAAGTTTTAGCAGCATGTCCAGAGGAAAGATTTAATAGAAGAAAAATGTCTACAGATTTTCCAAAAAATGCTATTAATTTCTGTTTAAAAAAAGCAAATCTGAAATTTAACGATTTAGAAAGCATAGTAATTCCATGGAATCCAGGTAATAGAATAAGTTCTGCAAGTAATAGATATACAGCTAAACCTCAATGGCGTGGAGATTATTTATATGCTTACCCTAGCCAGATATTAAAAATGATGGGAAGTCCGGAAGTAAGCAGTATCTCTCAATTGATCGAAAATAGTAAAAGTAACTTTAATTTGAGATTTTTAAATCATCACCAAAGCCATATAGCTAGCTGTTATTATCCATCTAATTTCTCTAGAGCAGCTATATTAACTATAGATGGAAGAGGTGATGAAGAAACAGGAACATTCTCAATTGGAGAAAATAATAAAGTTAGCACTTTTCAAACAACCCTTTGGCCTCATTCTATAGGTTTATTATATGCCTCTATAACTGAATACCTTGGTTTTTCTCCCCATTCTGATGAATGGAAAGTAATGGCTCTTGCTGCTTATGGAGAAAAAAATTCAAAATACTTTAAAAAAATTTGTGAATTATTTGATATTAGAAAATATGGACAATATGAATTAGATTTAAGTTTCTTTACTTATTATTTATTTGATAAACAACCAAAGTCATATAATTATAAATTACTAGAACTATTAGGACCAGATAGAAATAGAGGAGAGCCTATTTTGAAAAGACATAGAGATATTGCTGCTGCTTTACAACAAGCCTTTGAAATAATTGTCTTACACCAATTAAACTTTTTATACAAAGAAACAAAAATTTCAAATCTATGTATTGCAGGAGGAGCAGCAATGAATTCTGCCTTTAACGGAAAAATTATTCAAAAAACTAGATTTAAATCTCTTTATATTCCGGCTTTTCCGGATGATACTGGAGTTTCTATAGGAGCTACACTTTATCAATATTATAAAGATTATAAAAATACAAAAAGGTTTCAGATTACTCATAATTATTTCGGTCCAAGTTATACAAACCTGGAAATATCTGATATTCTTGCTAGTTTTAAAATTAAAGGAAAAAAATATAATAATATTGAAAAGATTGTTGCAAAAAAAGTTGTTCAAGGAAAATTAATTGGTTGGTTCCAAGGGCAAATGGAGTTTGGACAAAGGGCCTTAGGAAATCGTTCTATAATTGCAGATCCTAGACTTAAAGGAGTTAAAGACAAATTGAATCTTGCTGTAAAATTTAGAGAAAAATTTAGACCTTTTGCTCCAGCAGTTTTAGAAGAAAAAGCAAATGATTATTTTGATTTACCAAAAAATGTAAAGGTTCCTTTTATGGAATGTGTATATCCAGTAAAAAAAGAAAAACAGAAGCATATTCCTTCAGTTGTTTTTGTAGATGGGAGTGGTAGATTGCAAACAGTATCAAAAAAAACTAACCCCAGATTTCATAAGCTTATAAAAGAGTTTGATAAATTAACGGGAATACCTATTATCATTAATACCTCATTTAATTTAAATGGAGAACCAATAGTATGTACTCCCGCTGATGCTATTAAAACTTTTTTCAGTTGTGGGTTAGATGTTTTGGTATTAGAAAATTGGCTTATTGAGAAATAACTATATGGGTGAGAATTACAAACTATCAAAAAATATTAATGTCATAGAAGAAATCTGCTCCAACCACAATGGTGATATGGAGTTAGCTTATAAACCTATAGATGAAGCTAAAGATGCTGGATGTGATTGTGTAAAATTTCAGTCCTGGGATAGAGATCATTTTGTTGAGGTAGTTTACGAAAAAAACTCTTTTTTAGATGACGGTAGAGAATTAGAAGGTAGTTTAGAAGACCAAGTAAAGAAGTATGCTTTAAGTTTTGAAAACCTAAAAAAACTTAGGGAGCATTGTGAAAAAATTAATATTGATTTTGCTTCTTATGTATTTAAACCAAAGCAAGTAGAAGAACTTTTATTATTAAAAACTGCATTTATTAAAATAGCATCTATGGATTTTAATTATGACTTGCTTATTTCTAAATAGGAAATAATTAAAGATGAAATTATCTCATATGATAGCTAAGAAGAGGTATAAATAAAATGTTGGCAATAATTCCAGCAAGGAAAGGTTCAAAAGGTCTTCCTGGCAAGAATACTAAGTTATTAAATGGAATACCACTAATTTTACATACAATAAAATCAGCAAAAAAAAGTACAAATATAAAAAGAATCATAGTATCCAGTGATGATGAAAAAGTTTTATCTATCTGTAAAAATATTAAAAATATTGATATTCCTTTTAAAAGACCAAAATATTTATCAGGAGACAACTCAATGTTAATAGACACACTTTTTCATTTATTAAAATGGATGAAGAAAAACGAAGGCTTTGAGCCAGAGAATATTTGTGTTTTACAACCTACCTCTCCCTTAAGGCTTTCAAAAGATATAGATAACGCGATAAATTTTTATTTTGAAGTAAAAGCTGACGTTGTGTTGTCAGTTTACGAAACTAGGCCATTATTTTTTAAATTATCAAAAAATAATAATCTTATTCCTTTCATAAAAAATACATCAAAATTACTTTTGTCAAGACAAAAGGTTCAAAACTCATTTGTTCAGAATGGTGCTATACATATTTTTAACACTAAAAAATTAAAAAAAAATAAAACTTATTACACAGCTAAAACATTTGGATATCAAATGCCAGCCAAAAGATCAGTAGATATTGACAACGAACTTGATTTTTTTATCGCAGAACAAATTTTAAATAATAAATTACATTTATAAGATATTATCTTATGAAAAAGTTATTTTTTGTAGTCTTTTTTATGAAAACGGCCGCAAATACTAAGATGATTTTTTTATTGTTTCAAAAATGTAAAAAATAGTTTTTAGATAAAATAATTATGGGTAGCCAGTGGTATGTAATCCAGAAGATGCTATAAATTTTTTTTATTATGACTTAGACTTATTAGTAACTGATAATGGTTGACTGCAAAAAAATTATAGTTAATCATATTTAATTCAATGAGAAATTTATTTGCAGACTATTATCTCTAAAAATTTATACTGAGTATAATTATGAAAATATTATTTATAGGAAATTTAGAGTTTTCATTTAAGACGCTCTTAGCAACTTTAGAATTTGGCGGTAATGTTGTAGGTATATGTACTACCAAAAACTCTGTTTTTAATTCTGATTTTTGCGATCTAAGTCAAGTTGCAAAATCTAAAAAAATTCCTTTTTTATATGTCAAAGATATTAATACAACATATAACCTTAATTGGATAAAGAGGATAAACCCTGATGTCATATTTTGTTTTGGATGGTCTAGGTTAATAAAGAAGGAGCTACTTTCCATCCCTAAGCTTGGAATAATTGGCTATCATCCTGCTCCTTTGCCATTAAATAGAGGCAGACATCCTATTATATGGACTATAGCATTGGGGTTAAAAGAAACAGCTTCTACTTTTTTTTTAATGGATACGGGAGCCGATAGTGGTGATATTATTTCTAAAAAAAAAATATTGATTAAAAATTCAGATAAAGCAAGAGATGTATATGATAGAATTACTAACTCTGCTTTTAAACAAATAAAATATTTTTTACCTAGACTAGAAAATAATTCTTTAAAAAAAGTTAAACAGAATAATGCTTTATCAAATTTTTGGAGAAAAAGAACTATTAAAGACGGTATAATCGATTGGAGGATGAGCTCAAGAAGCATTCATAATTTAGTTAGAGCTTTGTCTGAACCCTATGTTGGAGCAGAGTTTATATATAAAGATAAAAATTATAAAGTTTGGACAACTTACCAATTAAAACATAAGCTATTAAATTATGAACCTGGAAAAGTTATTGAAGTTAATAATAATTGTCCTACTATAAAATGTGGTGAAGGTGCAATAAAACTAATTAATGTTAAACCTAAAATATATTTGCAAAAAGGAGAATATCTTTGAAAGCTCTAATAGTAGCTCCTCATCCTGATGATGAAGTTTTGGGAGTTGGAGGAACCATTTTAAAATATAAAAAACTAGGACATTCCATCGGCTGGTTAATTATAACAAAAACTGAAAAAGAATTAGATTGGAACAATAATCAAATTAAAAAAAGAGAAGAGGAATTAAAACTAATACAAAGTTTTTTTAATTTTGATAGTGTATTTAATTTGAATTTACCTACAACTAAATTAGATAGTCTGCCCTTTTCAGATATTGTAATAAAAATATCAAAAGTACTAGAAACATTTAAGCCTACAGAGTTATTTATTCCACATTTGGGTGATATTCATTCTGATCATCAAATTGTTCACAGAGCTACCTTAAGCTGTACAAAATGGTTTAGACATCCTTATATTAAAAAAACTTTAGCCTATGAAACATTATCCGAAACAGACTTAGGTGAAGTTTTTTTTCCAAATGTTTTTATAGATATCTCAAATTTTTTAGATTTAAAAATAAAAGCTATGAAAGTTTATAAGTCAGAAATGAAGAGTTTTCCATTTCCTAGAAGTGCAGAGGCTATTAAAGCCTTAGCAAAATTTAGAGGTTCATCATCTGGCTTTAAAGCAGCAGAGGCTTTTAAATTAATCAAAGAAAGAATATAATTATAAAATTATAGTTCTATTTATATTAACAATTTATAACAAAAATTTTAAATTTACTTAATATTGCAATTATAAATATTTTATGTAAGTATCACAATTATTATGACTAATAACTATAAATTATCAGAAAATATTTATATTATTGCCGAAATCGGAAACAATCATAACGGTTGTATGGACATGGCATTCAAATTAATTGATGAAGCTAAAAAGGCTGGGTGTAATTGTGTTAAATTTCAATCCTGGGACAGGGCATTATTTTCAGATGGTGTCTATGAACGCAACTCCTTTCTAACTGATGGAAGAGAGCTTGACGGCAATCTAGAAGATCAAATAAAAAAATATGCAATGTCCTTTGAAAATTTACAAAAATTAAGGGAATATTGTTATAATATAGATATAGATTTTTCATCTTCAGTTTTTAGCATAGAACAGTGCAAACAATTGATAAAAATTAACCCTAATTTTATTAAGCTTGCCTCAATGGACTTAAATAATGATTTCATGATAAAAGAAGCTGCTAGCCATAATTTACCAGTAGTAATGTCAACAGGTTTATCGTCTTTTGATGAAATAGAACATGCTGTAAAAACATTTGAAGCTTCTAAAAATAAAAAGCTTATTATACTTCATTGTAAAGGAGTTTACCCTCCTTCAGATAATAAAACTGATTTAAACAACATAGATCTTCTTAAAAATAAGTTTTCTTACTCTGTAGGTTTCTCAGATCATAGTTTAGGAAATGACTTTGCAATTGCAGCTTTTGCTAAAGGAGCAGAAGTATTTGAAAAACATTTTACTTTAGACAAGAAATTAGATGGCTGGGATCATAAAATTTCTGCAGACCCTCAAGAAATGAAAAGTATTGTCAGTAGTGCAAGAAGAATAGAAAAAGCTTTAGGAAAAATGGAGAGGACAGTCTTTGATGAAGAAATTGAGATGAGAAAGGCATTTAGAAGAAGCATTGTAGCAAAAACAAATCTTAGTTCAGGAGAAATAATTACTTTAAACAAACTTGATTTTAAGCGTCCAGGAACAGGCATATCTCCAAATGATTATCATAAATTAATTAATAAAAAACTAAAAATAAATTTAAAAAAGGATGACCTATTAAAACTAGACCATTTGTGTGAAGATAGGATTGAAAAATAGTGTTAGCTATTGTGCCAGCAAAAGAAGAATCTAAAGGATTGCCAAATAAAAAAATAAAATCAATATTTAAAAATAATCTAGAAGCATTGTTACATAGAAAAAAATTAAATAACTATTTAATACAGAACGGGACCGTTTATGTATTCAATACTAAAAATCTAAGAAAAACCAAAACTTACTATTCAAATAAAACATATGAATATTTGATGCATCAAAGAAGATCTATAGATATAGACAATGAGATTGATGTCTTTTTAGTTGAAGAGACTATGAAAAAAAATTGCATTTTAAGGATTAAAGGTGAAAAATATAATTGTCTGTAGTTCCTTTTATGAAACCGGACGAAAATATCTGAAAGATTTTTTTGAAGGCTTTAAAAATGCTTCTCACAACAGGCTTGCCAATATAACTTTAAATTTAGCTATAGATGATCTGAAAAATCCTGAATTAACACTAAAAAAATATAAAAGAGAATTTAATATTAAGATTTGCAAATCAAAAAAAAAACTTACAGTTAGTGAAACGAGAAATTTAATGATTAAAAGTGCATTGCAATTAAATGGTGACGTAATAATCTTTATTGATATGGATGATATTTTATTAAGAGATAGTATTAATAATCATTTGGAAGCACTCAAGAATGCAATGATTAGCTATGCAGATATGAAAATAATAAATGAAAAGAAAATACCACTTAATTATACTCTTTTTGAAGGCAACAATGTACCAAATCAAGTGCATGATCATAAGGTTTTACTTTATAGAAACTTTTTTGGATTGACTAATACTGCTCTAAAAGTAAATGCTTTTAAATATATAAAAGTAGTACCATCCCATTTAAAAGCTACTGACTGGTGGCTATTTACAAATCTATTATACGATGGTTGTAAGGCAAAAAAAACTAAGCAACCTATTGGATTATATAGACAACACAAATCCAATATATTAGGATATAAAAAAATAACAAGCATCAAAAATTTTATATATAGATGCCAATTGGCGGAAGATCATTTTACCGCTTTACCTAAGGATAAGGACTTCGATAAAGCACTTGAAAAAGTAATTAATATTAAAAATTTAGCAGTTACCAATCCTGGTTACATTATTAAAAAATTAAAAGCCCGTAACGTGTCTCCTAGTTTGTGGTTTAGTGAATTATTTGACATTTACTAAGTTGTTGAAAAATAAATTTTATGATATTTATTCTTTATGAATAAAATTAATTTGCCACCTATTTATTGGTGTAAAAAATGTGTACTTCCTTCAAATGCCGCAATTACCCTAAATTTTAATAATGATGGAGTATGTAGTGCATGTCAGGTTGAAGAACAAAAAAAAAATATAGATTGGGATGAAAGATTAAAATTTTTAAATGAAGAAATTGATCCTTATAGAAAACCTTCAGGATATGAATGTATAATAGGCGTTTCTGGTGGAAAAGATAGCTACTATCAAGTTCATTTTGTTAAAGAAAAATTAGGTCTTAATCCTTTATTAGTAACATATAACGGAAATAATTATTTAGACATAGGTTGGAAAAATTTGTGGAAAATGAAAGATGTTTTTAATACTGACCATTTTATATTTACTCCTGGAACAGATACTTTAGTTCGAATAAATAGACTTTGTTTTAGAAAAATGGGAGACATGAACTGGCATAATCATGCAGGACTAATGACAATGCCAATGAAGGTGGCCGTTTTACATAACATACCTCTAGTATTTTGGGGCGAACATGGTTGGACTGATATGGGTGGCATGCATTCAATGCAAGATTTTGTAGAATACACAGCAAGGTATAGAAAGGATCAAGCTTTGAGAGGGTATGATTGGTATGATATGATTGGTGATGAGGAAGACCCTCTATATGAGCATGAATTAGAATGGTCAAAATACCCTTCGGATGAAGAAATTAATAAAGTAGGTCTAAGGGGAATTTATATTGGTAATTACGATCCATGGGATATGAATGCTCACACAAAGTTAGTAATTGAAAAATATGGTTGGGAGCCAGCTAAAGAACCTTTTGAAAGAACTTATAGAAATATGTCCAACTTAGAT
>MDSZ01076999.1_pt1 | contig 12184 bp, 8 predicted proteins | sample 811201 | NCBI WGS metagenome assembly MDSZ01 (sample SAMN05326647, study PRJNA326480) | marine metagenome | isolation source: seawater | place: Indian Ocean: North | collected 2010
CCCTCAAGACCTTTCTTGGACGAGAACTCAGACCCCAAGCACATGAAGGCTACGGTTCTGAACTTCAGAAGCCTGGCTCAAACTCAGTGGCTGACAGGTAAGGCGGTAGAGAAATACCCTACGTCAGTCCTTGTCATGAAGCAAAGAATGGGGGAGAAGTTAAGCGTTGATATCTCTGCATCTAGAGTCGGAGACATTCAGGGGCTGATGGCTTACGACGCATTCTCAGCCAAAAAGTATGCGTCCCCTACGGAAGATGCGAACAGACACTTCATCCCCACAGACGAAAAGGATTCAATGGATGCGGAAGAGTCTCCGTTCTTTAAGCACAGAGACGCTGCAGACTTTGACTCTATTGAAGATGCGTACGAGATCAACGGTGCAACGTTCAGCGTCAACCCTGACAATCAATCAAGAATCGTTTCTTTCGAAGGGGTTGAAGCGATGGACAACGAAGTCGCTGGCACACGTTCAGAAACGTCAAGAGACTTCCTATCGTTTGACGGTGTTAGAGTTAGATATAATCCTTTCTCTTCTTCCGCATACACGGACCCTGGAGGAAGACCTATCAAGTCTGCAGAGACAGCTGTGGTTGTTGGAGACGATGTATTCGTCAGGGGTAAGATTGAGTACGGGTCAATGGAGGATTCGGATGTAGGTGGAGAAATGGATCTCTTGCACATCGGCAAGGAAGCTTCAGACCCAGAGGGTTATAGAGATGGTTTAACTAGATTTGTTAGATACGCTGATTCTCAAGGAGTTAAGTTTGTAAACGACGAAGAAGCCAAGGACGCTTACAGGTCGTTGTCTCCACAGCAGCGCCAACAAATGGATACGTCTCAGGCAGTGGACAGGGCCAACCGAGCTTACGACATGCTCTCTGCAACAGAGAAGGTTAGGGGGTTTGTTGAAAACAACATCTCCAAGATCAAGGACTCTACTGTGAGAGGAACGATCCTAAAGAACCCAGAGAACTACTACACCCCTCAGAAACTCAAAACCATCAAGGCTGACCTTGAGGGCATGAGCACCGCTGATCTCATCACAAACATGAGAGAAGATGCTCTGGCGTCTCTGAGAGAGAAAGATAACGACTACGTAGGAGTACTTGCTGGCGTGGAGCTCATCAACAGGGCCATCAGAAATGGAGACACAGCAGCTATCCCAGGATTGTACGAGGAGCTAGGAAAGCTTGGCACCTTCTTCGGTCAGGGGTTGAGACACTTTGCAGAGCTAAAGAGCTCTACGCCAGCCACGCTGTACTCTTTTGTAAAGAACCTGGTTGAGTCCCGAGGCAATGTGTTGACAGAGCAGCAGGAGAAAGAGCTGGCAGCAATCACGTCAAGAGTGTTTGATGCTCAGAAGGCGTACGCCGCCGTGGAGGAGAAGATTGCCAACGAGTTGGCTGATGACTCTGCTCTTGATAGCGCTCTCCAGGAACTCAAGGAGGCTCAGAAGCAGCTGGACGGATTTACCGTCAGAACTGTGGAGAGAAACTACTCTGAGCTGTTGGTCCCAATCATGCAGGGTAACCTGATTACACTCAAGTCCCAAGCGATCAACGTGGCCGCAAACTATGTTCAGATGATGCTGGGGGCTGGGGTTGACCTCGTGTCTTATCCGATCGAGAAGGTATTGAGCCTGATGGGTATGGATGCAGACCCAAGGAAGCTCAGCTTGTTGTCCTATGTGTACGGAGCAAGAAAGTACGTGAGCGCTACAAAACAGTCAGTAAAGGACGCAGTCAATGGGCAGGACCCAGACGTGACAGAGTGGAGACAGTACAGGGGGTTCGCTCCCTTCAGGGCACTGCAGGCAGCCATGAGCTCTGACGCATTGCCAGTGGATTCACAGACAGGCAAGCCATCAGTCAGACAGCGCTTAAAGCTTTTGCTTGAAGGCACCCTTGCCATCCCAGCAGAGACCATGTTTAGACTGCTCAGTCTGGGTGACTACAACGTAAGAAAGTACACAGAGGAGGTGTTCCTCGATCAACTTGGCAGAGGATACGGACTTACTGGTGAGGCACTTGCTAGATTCAGAAAGAACCCACCAGCTGGCATCAAAGAGAGGGCAGAGCAAAGAGGGCGCCAGATGACGTTCCAGGATCAAAGAGCAGCGTCTATGGCTGCGCAGGGCTTGACTCAGGGTATTATCAACTTCCTTAACAGGCTCGGTGTCCCTCCTGCAGCTTCTTCGTTCCTCGTCAGATCTCAGGTACCTTTTGTAAAGACTCCATCAAACATCCTCGATGAGCTTGCTCAGTACCTGTCCCCTGTGTATGCGGGCATTCACATCTTGTCTGGTATCAAGAACAATGACGCGAGGTATGCGTCGGAGGCTACGGCGAAGATGGTTATTGGAGGCTCCGCAACGTATGTTGCTAGTATGCTGATTGCCAACGGATTGGCTAGCGGCAGTGGACTGGATGACGACGAGAAGCGGATGCGGTCCATCATGTACGACACACTTCCTCCAAACAGCATCAACGTCAGTGGAGTGAAGAGATGGCTGAACGGAGAGGATTCGCAATACAAGCCTGGTGACCACGTAGCTTCTTACCGAAGCATCGGTTTGCTTGGGCAGATCATCGGCGCAACAGCTGCCGCACAGACGCCTGAGCAGTCTCAGGAGATTGCAAAAGATCCCTTCTCTTCAATGAAGGCCTTGAGAAGATTGGTTGGTTCAAATCAATTCGGCATCATCGCCAACATCATGGATCAATCCTTCTTGCAGGGATTGAGCGGACTCACCACAGTGCTTACCGAGGTGGACCCCAACAGAAGAGACAAGGCTATCGACAGATGGATGGAAAGCACATGGAGAGCCGTTACAGCAGTACCACTACCCAACCAGCTTTCTCAGTTCCACAAGGCAGAGCGAGAGTACATGCCTGCTTACTCTGACTTCGAAGTGGGTGAGGGCAGATTGATTAACGTCCTCAAGGACAGGTTGTTCATTCAGACTGACATCCCACCAAAGAGAGACTGGAAGGGAGACCCCATCAAGCAGACCCCCGAGGGAAGTAGCCCTTTGTTCTACAACGTGTTTGATATCACGAACGCAAGACAGGGAACTTCTGACCCAGTAACTGTTGAGATGTACAGACTGGCTATTGCTAATGAAGGTGTGCCTCCGACACTGGTGGGATACCCAAGATACATTGCCAGAAGAACAATCAACCTCAACGAGTTGCTACCAACAGGTGGCACTAGAAAGCAGTTTGGTAAAGCGTACATGGCTTCAGGAAAGAGATACTCTTTCGTAGAGGACTTCATGCGCGGGCAAATGAAAGAAGGATTCGATAAGGTGGAGCTTAACCCTCAGCAAATCTCCGATCTCATGGAGCTTGTTGGCAAGGCTAGGTACGCTGATGTGAGCAGAGTCATTAGAGACGAAAGATATCAGCTCGCAGACACTCAGAATCAAATCGAGGTAATCGACAAATACGTTTCAAATAACTACAACGGTGTAAGGGAGTTCAACAGAAACGGAACTTTCAAGGATCATACAGAAATGATCTTGGACATCGTTCAAAAAGCATACGATGAGTACAGACCGCAAGAAGATTAAGGATACAAAGCTAGGCAAATGGCTCAAGGATAAAGCACCCAACATCCTTGACACTGTAGGAGACTTGCTCCCAGACAGTGGTGGCCTTGGTGTTGTCAAAAATTTGCTCGACAAAGATGACAAAGTAGATCCCGCAGAAGCTAAAGCTGTTCTCGATGCTGAGGTGCAGTTTCAGAACAACGTCAGCGAAAGATGGAAGGCCGACATGAGCAGCGACGTAAAGCTCGCAAAGTACATCAGACCAGTAACTTTGATCGCTCTGATGGTAATGTTTATGGGAACTATGGTCATGGATTCCCTTGATAATCTGCCATTTAACGTCAAAGATTCTTACGTATCTTTGCTTGAGATACTTATGTTAACGTCTTTTGGGGCATACTTCGCTGGAAGAACCATTGAAAAAGCTAGGAAATAATGCTTGACAACCTTAGTCACTTTGAATTTTTAACTGTAGCAGGGGCACTCGTGATGGGGTGGATCAAATTTCAGTCTGACTTCAACAAGCTTAGTTCTAGAGTGCATGCCCTCGAAGCAGACAACGCAGAGTTTAAGGATGATGTCAAGCAACTCCTTAAAGACATCCAAGAGATAAAGCTACTTCTGGCTAAGAACCAGATGCAATAACCAAACAACAGCATGAAAATTATTACACTCACTGGCGGAGACAAGGTTAGCAAGAGAAGCGTCAGGCTAAGAAGAAAGAGACAGAGGGCAGGTCAATTTGCTAGAAAGCGCAAAAGAGGCTCCCTGATTCGCAAGGCAGCGACAGCCAGAAAGAATAGACTTAGCCACAGAATCAAAGACGAGGACAAGAGATTTAGAAGAAAGCTCGTTCGTAAGGGATTGCTCAAGAGAGATCCGAATCACTACAAAACAAAAGACTAAAGTCCTTACCTAAAGATTGTTACGTGACCAACCATTTCGACAGCCTTGGTTGCTCTAAACGTTCTTGCTCTAATCTTCCAGGTGTAAACACCGTCGGGAACGTATGTCTCGTCGCCTCCTAGCCACCAGTCTTCTGGGTCAACGGAGAGCCACACGACTCCGCCCCATCTGTTGTAGACCGTAACTTCCCAGTCCAGCCAGCACTTAGACAAGGTGATGGGCCTCCACCTGTCATTGATGCCATCGTTGTTTGGGGTAAATGTGTTGGGTACGTGAATGCACGGGTCCTCACAGTCTGGGTCTCCCGTGACTGGCGGCGGAGGCGTCGTAGTATCATTCGTGTCTACTGGCCACGGATCAACGGGGTCAACAGGATTTGGCGGTGGCGGTGGATCGCATGCTCCGTCCAGAGAGAACTCAAGCCAGTTATTGTTGATGTCCTCATCAGGGTAGGGGAATCCACCAAGGCCTTCTCCAGATCCGTCTATTGTCCCGCTGTCGTTGATCTGCCACACCGTAAGGACAACACACTCCTCGAAGAAAGAACCTTCTTGCAGCGCCTGTTCCCAGCATTCAAGGGTGCCACTACCAGCCATTGGGGTGTCCTCAATGATATTGAACAGCAGCGTGTCACCCGCTTGAAGGATATTGTCTGGTCCCTCTCCTATGCTGAAGCCAGGGAAGTTTAGTGGGTACAGAAGAAGCATCCATTCCTGATCACCAAAGCATGGCCATGGATTGTCGTCAAGGGGAGGGTTAAAGCCCAGCGCCAGGATAAACTCACCAATACTGTCAGCTTCAGTTCCGCATTGTCCTCCGTTTACGGTGATAAGCAGGTCTGTAGAAATGGGGTCAAACCCAAGAATCTCTAGGTCACACTGACCGTAAGACAGAAAAGGAATCAAAAACCAAATAAGCTTCTTCATTGTACAAATACCTTTTTCGTTTGATTGTGCCACTTAAGTATGTAAAACCCAGTGGCAAGCTGTTCCAATGGACCTCTTAGCCTTCGGCCCGTTAAGTCGTAAATCTTTGGCTGACCTCCTCCAAGAAGGCCTCCAGTATCTCCTCTGACAACAAGATCTTTGTAGGTTCCGATGCTGAAGTCTTGCTCCACTGGGCAATCTCCAACAGAGGTAAGAATTTCAAGAAGGTCAAGCACAGACACAATGCCGTCTCCGTTCAAGTCTCCCTCGCAGTCGCCAACGCAGCCGTAGTTGGAAAGCAGCACCACGACGTCTCCATTCCCAATAGATCCGTTTGCGTCGAGGTCGTATGCACAAGCTGGAAGCGTATTGCACCACTCCAGCTCCCACTCATAAAACTGAAGACCGTATCCTGTGGCAAACACCGTGTCTTGACCAATCGTGCCTACGATCCCCTCTGATCCGTATTGACAGTTTCCGTTCTCGTCGATGCCAAACGTACAAAAGCCATCCCCTGCACAGTCTTGAGCAGCAACCGTATAGCAACCTTCGTATACGCAGACTTCGTAAGTGTAGGTTTGTTCTCCCGCGCTATAGTACTCTTCGACCATGATTTCTCCGTCAGTATCAAAGAACTGAAAGTTCATGCACCCCCAGAAGTCTTTGTGTACGTCGATCCTGAGCAAGTCTCCGTCCAGAGTTTCAATCGGCCACCATGCGTTGTCGTTAAACTCATACTGATCCAGAGAGCTAATTACTTGAGCCTCAAACATTTGCGCTTCATCGACAAATACTTGTTCAAAAAGAACAGAAACACCCGCTCCGTCCCCCAGATCAAAAACCGTTTCGTTGTACTGCTCTCCGTTGCAAAGCAGCTGAACCTCAGCGATAGGAATTTGTTGAGCCCCTTGATTTACAACTGTAACCCAGATATCCTGAAAGTCCTCGCACCACGTTTCCTGATAAAAAGCATCACTAATTGCAAGGTCATAATCTACAGGTGATATGCACGCATAGGAATCTATAAGCTGCTGTTTCTCGGAAAGAAGGTGCTCCCACATGCGCTCAGCCTGACCAACAGTAAACGTCTCTCTACACTGCTCACTCGTGTAATCCATAAAGTTTTCCGTCATTGGAGGAATAGAGCAGTCACCAAATGATGGGTCGCATGCGTTGTTTGCGGTAGTGGGTGGAGTGTCGCACACCTGATCTCCTTGGGTTTCACAGTTTGTTTCATTGCAGTTGCCAAACTGAAAAGTGTGCCACAAGTCAAGGTGGTGACCCATTTCATGCACCGCAGTCTCTCCCTGCTCCTTGCCAGATTTAAGGGTGCCAGTGGTGCCTGTTACGTTGTATAGCTGGACAATACCATCACCGCATCCTCCATTAGGTCCGTTGGCATAGCCACCAACGTAAGCGTACCCCTGAACGCCGCCTCCACCGTTGTTGCCCTGAATCTCAGAAACAACATAGAAGTTGATGTACTCGTCTGGGTTCCAGCAACCAACCGTCGATTTTAAGAGGTTGTCGTTTACCCCTTCAAACATTGAAGAGCTAGTTATGCCTTCTTCTTCATATACGCTGCCAAACAGCTGCACCCCATTGTGTCTGGTGATGCCATTAGTTGGATTGCCGTCAGGATCACGTGATGCGATGCAGAACTGAATCTTCGTGTCCACCCCAGGCCCCCATCTGAAGCCAGTGTCGAGGGCTGGGATCTGAGACAAGACCTGCTCGTCAGAGATGTTGGTTACGTCACCTTCTCCCTTGTGTACGATGTGAAAAACGACAGGTAACGTGACTGGATCCATATCTTCCAGATTCACGTCTGACCTCTGGGTTAGCCCCATGGTCTTTACATCTCGGGTAAGCTGAACACACTCTTGCGCAGCAGAAAACAGGGGCACTGTAAGCCCCAGGAGCAGTAGAAAGTTTTTCATACGTCAGTGGTTTGGATAAGTACGCCAAAGGTACAAAAAGAAAGAGGGAGGACTTATGTCGTCCCCCCTCCACAGATTGCGAAGTTCCACAGCTAACTAGCCCGTGTAACTTCCCCAAGATAGTACATTTGGGAAATCCAGCAATGTTCAATCCTTTTCATCGTACTGGACATGCACCACCTTCACAATCTGCGATCTCAATGTCGTCCATGTTCAACTGGCTGAGGTTGGTGATTGGCTTAACTTGCTCAACCATCTCCTTCCACTTCCAGTATGTGATCTCTTCCATTGGAGCTTGATCAAAACCATGCTCGTTGTGAAGCAAGAAGGACACAGACTTGACGTCGACGTAGTTGTCATTGAGCCACGCCTTGATCGCGTCCAACTCTTCCTTCCTGTAGTAGATCGTGACCGACACTGAGTTGTCGGACCATTCCGCTTGCAATCGCTTGATTACTTCGAGCTGGTCCACAGCGCTCATATCATTTGCAAATGTAGTGTTCTCTGGGAAACTACATGGGAACGACACAACCACTGTGCTGTGGTCTTCCGTCCCGTCAAAGTTCCTGACGTACTCTACGTGATACCCATTGTCTCTGCACACTCCGACCAACTCGCTATCTGCAGCCATTCGGATTCGTCGAATGTAGTACTGGCTGTACCCTGGATGTGCTCCTGGTGTAACGCCAGCAAGTAGAGACAACGTTCCACTGGGTTTAACCGTAGTAAGTTTAATAGATGTTGGAAATCCGCAAATTCTAGAGTACTCTTGGTCATAAGCCCTAAGATGTGTGTAGACCGAAGATAGCCAACTTTTCTGTTCCTCTGTAGCCTGAAGGTAACCAGTTACACCGATTCCCATTCGCATGTTCTTGTGAACGATATCTTCAGTTTCGGGAACGGCACACTTGATTGCCAAGCTGTGCTTATTGATACGGTATAGCAACGTAGCGACGTCCTTGAGTTCTCTCTCTGTCTCGATGTTCGGGAGATAGATCTCAGCCAAGCAGCAGGTCTCAAACGGAGCAAGACTTTGCTCTGCGCACGGGTTGTACCCCATGACGTCTGGGTCAGGGTATTTAGTCTCACCCGTCCTTCCCATTCTTCGTGATGAGGTGAGGTTGATGAGTCCGTATGGTTCACCGTTTCCTTTGTAGCCTTCCCAGAACTCTTCTGGGAGCGTGCTAACATCATCGCACGCCACTGAGTTGTTGGACATGGCCCTCCAGTTTGGGATTCCTCCAAGGTCCCAGCGCTTGGCTCGCAAGTATTCGATGTCGTCATGGTCTCCGATAGCAATTTGTGCAGACCGACGGACGTTACCAGCCACTACGATCTTGCCGATGATATTCATAATGTCCAAGCAATCAATGGGTCGGAGGCGTTGGCCACTCCGCTCGTTCAAGATGCGATTGATTTCATCCATACCCCAGATCAAATCTCCAGGCCCAGAGGCTGTACCACCAAATCCTTTGATAGGCGTGCCAGCTGGACGCACAAGAGAAGTGTCGTAAGAGAATCCTTTTCCTGTCACGAATGACGCTTCAAGCACTCGCTTAAGAAGCTCTGTCCATCCCTCACGTGAGTCAGGAACAATGAAGTCTGCGCCTGCATCCTCCACGTGGTTGACCTTTACCTTTTTTCTAACCTTAGGGAGCTGGTACACATGCTCTCTCTGGATGTTGAATCCAACACCGCTGCCGAGCATGAGCATCTCAAATGCCCAAGTGAAAGGCCTCACAGGTTCATCTACAACTGTGAACGCACAGTTCTGAAGAGATGGCAAGCCGAGCTTGTCCACCGTTTTGGTGCCAAGCTGCCAAAGGAATCTTCCTGCGACAGTTCCTTTCAGCTGCATCATCATGCGCTTGATGTCTGCTTGGTCTTTCTCGTTGAAGTCACACTTCAACTGTTTGTTGCACGCCTCGATTACGCGATCAACTGTCTCTTCCCACTCCTCTGTTCGATCTTTGATAGGGCGTGCATAGGTCCGCTTATATGTAGCGTAGCCGACCTCGCCCCAGGGAATAAACTCTGGGTTGTAACTCATGTTTTAAGGTTTAGGTTTTAGAAAATAGGACGGCTAAGATACGTCAATATCTCTTGTCGTAACTCCAAACTCTATAAGACAGTAAGCTCTTGAGATCGTGTAACTTAAGGATTGTTATCACGTCCTGCCTGTCTTTTCGCGTGTACTTTTTTAGGTACGCATCTTTCTTGTTGGAGACTACTTCGTCCTTGACATGTTTTTCACAGAAGAACGCCAGCTCTTCTCGATCAACAATAGAAAACCCTCCTTCTTCTGGCATGTCAAATGCGATGATTGTTGCACCGCCATACATCCACCCTGGGTTTCCTGCTACGTTCTTGAACTCACACCAGATCTCATCGGGCAAGTTGTTGCCCTTCACATCCACACCCCATCTTTTGGTCCCGTTCAGGGCCAACCAATAGTCAATGTGCTCGTGAATATCCTCGGTGTGACTAGACTTCGTGACCATGAGGCCTTTATTTCTAGCTGCTCTCACAAACCTAACCTCCGCTACACGTCCTGTGGAGCTGCTGTAAGCTCGCCGCTTACTCGTTACGTTCGTGCTCATCGACGGCTGATTTAATCAGATCAAGTTCATGATAGATTGCCGCCTTCACTCCTTCCATTGCCTCTTCTACCTCGCCTAATAGCTCTACTGGGATTCCTTCCTCGTCATGCAGTGCTTCGTAGAGATCATCAATGATCTCATGAATCTTATCGCATGCGTGGTGGTAATACCAACTCAGCTTAGATATCTCCATTTTTAATTGATTCTAGGATTTCTTGAATAGCATGGTCAACCTGACCACTATTCTTCGCTAAAAATACAATCGTTTTCGCGTCCTTTCCAACTAAATGGCGAAGAAAAAGTTTCCACCTCATAGGGAAGTCATGATGTGAGGGAAGGTATCCCTTTGTTTCAATGATCCAATCATGATCCCTGCCTACGAAGTCAGGCTTGTATGTGATGGGAAGCACGACTGACCCCGATCGGTCAGTCATTTGCTTTCCCTTTGCAGTCATCTTAAAGTACTTGTTCGGAAACCTGAACTTTTCACTAAGCTCGAACTGATGTTCCTCGTAGTCAAAAGCTAGCCCGTATTCTTTAAGCTGGTCAGCACAGTACTTCTCAAGAGAACTAGCGTACCTGCCCAGTTGTTTTTTCTTTGCGCTTGATCGCTTCTTCGTTGTCTTCCTCTGTCTCTTCATCTAACGAAGTTACCAAAGAAAATTTTCAAAATCAATTCATGAAGTCAATGTTTATTGGCATGGTTGCTTCCTTGGGGAAGTTAATAGGCTGATAGAGAGCTCGTTGCCCAGTCATGGTTGTGAATCCAGTGTGGGAAAGATTCATCTGAATGCGGAAGGGATCCTCCAAAGGAGTCGGAGCACCCCCTGTCTCCACTTCACGCACCTTTCTAACGTGTAACTCACTCATCTTGCGGATCTCAGGGTCCATTGCTTGAACCTTTCGGTGAATCGTCATGAAGCAATCCGCTCTGTTTACGAACTTTCCACCACCCTCTGTGTCCTCAGCATACGGAGCCACAGGCAATCCGTCGTCACCCTTGCGTCGTTGCGCCTCAGTGACGGCGTGCATGTTCAGCCAGACGGCTACGTTGTTGGCTTTGCTGAATGTGAGAAACTCACTGGCGGCTTCGTAGTGGTAGTCATGAACTCCGATCCCGCTGTTCTTCATGTCCAGCTTGAGGCTGTTGTACGGATCCACGAAGATTGCGTCGATAGGTTGCTGACGCATTACCTTTTCCATGAAAAGAATAATGTCGCTGTAGCTGTATATCTGATTGTTGTTGATGACGGTGAAGTGTTCTTGCACCCATTTGTAAGCTTGTTTGCGCTCCAGGAACGTCATATCTGCCACCTTCTTGTCCATAGCGAACTGCATGAGGGACATCTTGACAGAAGCTGTGCGATTCTCCGAAGAGTAGATCACCCACTTCCATCCGTGACGAACTGCGGAGTTAGTGATTAAGTATAACATTGTCGTGGTCTTACCCACGTTGGAGTGTCCATTGACAATGACAAACTCCTTCTTGTATCTGAAGTACTCGTCAAGTCTGGGGTCACCCGTGTCAAGGCCGATGTCAATCTTGCCCTGAGAGTAGTCGTCAATCCATCGAAAGTCCTCGTCGTCAGACGAGATGAATGACATGTCTCCGTCGTTCAGGAGCATCTCACGCTTGGCTGACTTCTCTTCTGCGATGATATCCTTGATGGGCATCTGCTTGCCCTTCTCGATACCAGCGACGATAGTCTGCTTGGCATGTTCTTCGCTGTCCACATCTCTCTTGCAGACCTCACGAAAAAGGACTCGGACAACCTCTTCCTGTTCCATCTTACCAGCGGCTACATAACCACCACACAGGATCGCTGCCCTGTTCAGTGTGATCCACTTCTCTCCATCCTGAGCGTTCCGAATCATACGGCACGCTAGGTTGAGCTTCATGTAGTCTGTGTAGTCGTAGGCTTCGTTGGTTGGCACCTGGGCCTCGGCGTGCTCTGTAGTGAAGTGACCAAACTTCTTGTAGTCATCTTTGATGATGATGTCTGGGTCATGCGACTCAAAGCATGCGCGAGACTCGTTGATGCCAGACTCGTCTAGTTCAAGTCCATGTGTTCTTTCAAAGTACTTGACGAGGGCACGGAAGTGGTCTCTATGCCTTTCTGGATTGGTGATTTGGACCAGCGCTTTGACACCCGTTCCGCTAGGCGAAGTCCAGCATGAATGAATGAAATCATCCGTGGCAAGGGCGCGTTTGGTCTGGTCAACGTCAACGTGGTCAAAGTCCAGAATAATAAATCCCGAA
>MDSZ01196235.1_pt1 | contig 12182 bp, 9 predicted proteins | sample 811201 | NCBI WGS metagenome assembly MDSZ01 (sample SAMN05326647, study PRJNA326480) | marine metagenome | isolation source: seawater | place: Indian Ocean: North | collected 2010
AGAATCAATCAAACTCAACTTAGAAAATGACAAAACCAATTGCTCGTTTGACAAATTTTTTTTAAAAAAATCTATGAAAAATATTTGATCAAAAAAAAGGTCTTTAAAGGTTTTAAATTTTTTTTTGGGATTTATTTCGTTTTGATAATAATCAGTATTGCTTTTAAAAAACAATTCTTTAAATTTTTCAAAATCCCTGTTGTATAAAAAATTACTAATTAAATATTTTAAAATATTTTCTTTTTTTTGAATCGAAATTTTGTCAAACTCACTTTTTAAAAAAGAATATTTCTCTTTAACTAATATTTTTCCAATATTTTTTTGACTTAGATCACGATCGATAATCTCTTTTTTTAAAACATCTTTAATTAAATTTTTTTTGTCATTTTGCTTAAAGTCTTTTAAAGTTTTAAAAATGGAATAACTTTCAGTCTCTTGGTTACTTTTCAAATATTGACTCTGTAATATTTCAATTTCTAAAAAATTTCTAAAATCGACAATTTTTAAAAAGGAGCTAAAATTTTTTTTTAAAATAGTTTTTAAAAGTAATTTAAAGGTTGACTTGTTTAAAATCTCTTTAATCCTTTTAAAGGATTTAAAATCTCTAACTAAAATATCATGAGTTAAAGAGATATCATTTTTTAAATTTTTTTTAATAAATTCATTTACTTTTTTTTTGTTAGAGGCCCACCATGGTAAATATCCATTATAAGAATAATTGATCAATAATTCATTTATATTTCTTGATTCAATATCAAATTTCAAAAGATTTGATTCTAAATAAGTGTTTATATGGTCTATTATTATATTTTCTAAGTTCACCAATTCATTAAAATTTAAATCACCTATATTAATTTCTAGAGATTTTATTTTGTAATAATTATCTTTAAACTTACCAAAAATATTATCTATTTGTTTTAAAAATGAATCGTTGATATTCATTGATATTTGATTTGAAACAGGGAAATATTTTTTTTCGTTTTCAATTTCAAGATCAAAAATCAATTTTCTAATAATAACATCATTTGTCATTTTCATTAGAGTATTTAATTAGTAATTGAATAATTTCCAATGAAAGTATTTGATGTTTTTTTGAATTTCTTTTTGAAATGCTATTAAGCCACTCTTTGTAAATTTTGTCAAAAATTAAAATTTCTTGAACATCTAAAAATAATAGGTTATAGCTAACTTGAGCAGGAATAAATTTTGATATTACATCTTTAATTAAAGATATAAATTCGTTATTTTGAAATCTAAATGGCCAATCTGGGAAAATGAAATTAATTTCATTTGAAAAATTAAAATTCTGAGGAAATTTATTAAAGTTTATATTCTCATTACTTGTTTTTACAACGTCATCAAAATTATTAATTTCATCAAACATTTTTAAAAATATATCTATTTCATTTTTGGCTAAATCAATTTTTTTGAATGTTTTAAGACTTGTTAAAATGCTCTTATTTAATGAATCTAAGATTTCAATTTTATATGATTTATTTTTTTTTACAATTGTGTATTTGGATTTATCTTTCAAAACAATTTTTAAATTTTCTTTAAAAAAATTTATTTCTTCAGTCTTGACAGGTCTTATGTTTTTAAATATTCTTTTGTTGTCGAGATTATATATAAATAATGAATTGAGATTTGAAATTTTAGGTCTCAACAAAATATTTTCAATCATATAAAAACCTTCATTTATTTCATTTAGTTTATTATATTTTTGAATTATTTGAGATATTATATTTTTTGATTCGGCTAAACTTTTACCGTTGTAAATTTTAATATAAATTTTTTTTAGAGAATCATAAAAAAGAACTAAATGTCTTTCTTGAAATCTTACAATCTTAAAGTATTTCTTTTTAATTGCGTTATTAAAAAGATATTTAAAGGAATCTAAAGTTTCAAGTTTAAAATTTATCTCTTTTGAATTATATGAATTGTCAGGTAATGAAAGAAAAGATAAATTTTGTCCATTCTTATCTTTTACGCTTTTAACTTCCCATGTATCGTTATTTTTAACAATTTTATTATTATTTAGGTAGGGTGATAAGTCTGGTATTGATTCGCTATTTAAAATATTTAAATAAACTTTTAATCTTTTTTCTATACCTGATATATTATTTTTATAGTCAAATTTAGATTCATAGTTAAATCCTAAAGATTTATTTTTATTTAAATTCAAAAGATTTTTAGTATAATTTATTTTTGCATTTAATTTATAAACACTAACATCATCCTCATCAATTGAATTATCTTGAATTTGATGTAATTTGCCGATGATACTATTATCAAATGATTCTCCAAATCTAGAAAGCATATGATCTAGTATTTTATTTTTTCTTCTAAAAAAATCTTCCTTTTTTTCTGTTATTATTTTTAAATTTTTTTCAAATGTATTTAGGTCATTGATTAATATCTCATCAAATTTTGGAATGTCTGATGGAATTTGACTAAATAAAGTCTGATAATTTGACATATCTATTGAAAAAAAATCTCTTACACTTGATAGTTGACTTAGATGGTTTGCCATTAATTGCTCAAAAAGTGTTAAATAAGATTTTAATTGTTTAACTTGACTTTTTCGAAGATTAGAAACCTCAGAAGAAAGCTCATTCTCTTTTAATCCATAGATAGAAGGTAACTCTCTCATGATGGAAAAATATCTAATCAATTTACTTTTAGAAAATCTAGCAATTTTTTTAGTTTTTTTTGAACTAAGGGAGTCTTGTAAATTATTTTCTTCAATAGATAAAGAATCATAAATTTGAGATAAAATAACTTTATCAATCTCGTAGTAAGATTCATTTCTATAAAAGTTAATTTGGTTTTGTTTATTTTCATTAAAATAATCATCTAAACTTTCAAAAGTAGGATATGAGTCGGTATCAAATGAGACAAAATCTTCAAAAATTTTAATTCCATTTTTGTAAAGGTTAAAATTTTTAATTTCAACCACTCCATCTATATTATTTATAATCTCTTTTAACTCAGAAATAAAAATTTCACTTGTTTTATCAATCAAATCATCTTCGTCAATAAAGCCGTTGTCAGTTTTAGGTCCTTGATATAAATTTTCATATTTGTATCCAATTTCTTCTAGCTCAGAAAAATTTTTATAGTTTAAATTTCTGTTTAATTTGGATTCAATTTGATGATTTATGTTTGCAAGAACTTCTTCCCCAATTACAAAAGAATCAATATAGATATCTGCACTTATTGATATTATGTCTTTTTTTAAAACTTTTATGTCAGAGAAGTCAGAGCAAAGAGATCTATTTTCCATTAATAATTTTTTCACACTTTCAATTGTTTCGAAAATAGTTTTTTCGTCCAACGAATCAATAACCTGAATTTTAACTGAATAAAGTCCATTTATACCTAAACTATTATCTAACTGAATCCATGCATTTTTTACATTTTTGATTTTATCAATAATAATTTTTCTGAAGTCATTAAAAGTTAATGGTGACGATGAAAAAATTTTTTGGGGTGGAATAAAAAGATTTTTTTCTTCAAGATTATATTTATCTTTTCCAATTAACAACAAATCTTCAATAGGGAAGTTAGATTTATAACCAAGGTCAGTTATTGCATAACATATCTGCTCCAATAATGTTATGCCAGGGTCATGGTAATTGTAGTCAGTCCATTTTTCTCCTGAAAATTTTTGAATAAAGTTGATTCCATCAGAAAGTAATTCGTCAAATCTTTGACTTTTACTTGAATAATTTTCAGTAATGATAAATTTTGGTTCTGTCACTTTTATTCAATTAGTTTACAAACATTAAATTTAATATTGAAAAATTCACCGCTGTCATCATTAATACCCCAGTTCCTGACCGATTTCATCTCTAATGAATATGAATGTATATCACCAGTCCATCTTAATTTAATTTTGTTTCTGTAGCTTTCAAAAAAACCTCCCCATCTTGCAGAGGTAGATTTAATACTTGATTTTGATCTTTTACCTCCATAAGCAGATAATGCAATTGCATGAAGAAGAGAATACTGACCTGTTAATTTTTTACCATCTATTCTTGCAGTTATTTCAAAAATATTTAACCCGTCAAGATTATCAATAATTTTATGCCACTTTCCGTCAGCAGATATTTCTCCTTTTTTATATAATCCAACTCTTGTTTTAATTCCAATAGTTCCATTAACATCAAGCGTATTTTCAGGTTTATCGGTATTAATTCCAATTTGATTCGATTTTTTTATCTTTATTATTGATTTTCCATCAGAATTATTTACAGAAAGTCCCTCCAAATCATTGTCATCAATTTCAACTGAAAATTCAGGATTTTTTTGTGATTTTTTTTTAAAAAAAGAAATAACTCTAGAAAATGATCCAAGAGGATTTAATTTAAGTCCATGTCTAGGGGTCATAGAAATACCGTCATCAATCAAATTCATTGATGAGTCAATTAGGTCAGAAAATTCTTTTTCGGTAGCAAAACCACCTTTTTTGAAATAATTTTTTAATGTTTCTCGGTTTTTTGAAGCCATATTATATTTTTAAATTTTCATTATAAATTGTAGTTGATCTTTTGATAGATTTTTATTTTCTTTCAATTTAAATTTTTTTTGATTTTGTTCTTGTTTTTTTTCGACTAAAAATGAATAATTAATTTTTAATTCTTCAGATTTAATTGCTTCTGGAGGAAAATATTCCTTCTTACTGATCACATGTATCAAACTATTATCTCTGGGAACAATTATAGATCTTTCACTTCCAGATTCAATAAAATCACTTTCATCTGATGACCTAGCTGAGTCATAAGCTTCAATTGATCCATCCTCAAATTTTTTTAAGTGAATAATTGAAAAACCAGTTATAAATTTTACATATTCTCTCCCCTTAATAAAATTCACAATATTTATTTTTTTAAGTTTTGTAATAATTTTTTTATTAGAATCAATATTTTTCCATGGACATATAAAATCTAACAAATCTTTATTTAGTCTTTCTATATTATTTCCTGCTGAGTTATTAGAAAAAATTATTTTACATTTAATCCATAAATCTTCAAAAATTGGACTAGTAATATCAAAATTTATAAAAGGGGATGTGTAATTTTTAAGATAGTTTTTTACATCTGAAATTTCCGCTGCACTGAGTTTAACCTCTTCTATGTTATCGTCCCTTTCAATTTTTTTTAGACATAAAATTTTTATAGAATTTGAATTGTTATTGTAACATTTCACATGAGATAACCAATTAAATTTATCTAAAAGAAAAATTTCAATATCAACCTTATTTACAGGTCTTTTTTTGTGCCTTAGTAATTGACTAATTCTTCTGTAAAATTCCATATCAGACTCAACTAACTTTATTTTGGGTGAACCAATTGGCTGATTAACAGAAATCACTCCGTCTACTCTATTTTCAAAACCTTCTACAGAATTTTCTTTTAACTGTTCAACTTTATTTTCAATTTTTTTCGATTTAATTTCTGATATTGAAACAGCATTAGTTCTTATAGATTTGATAAGACCAAATTGGTCAGCTTTATCTTTTGAGACTGCTTTTATATAAAATTTGTTATCATCTAAAAAAATATTTTGATCACTAAAGTCAGTTGGTAACTTTAAACATAAAATTCCTGTTTTAACTAAATTAGTTGTACCATCGCTTAAAATATTTTCAGTATCAAGTTTTTTCCAGGTTTCAAATGATGAATAGTACCATTCAACTTTTTTACTGAATTGATAGTCAGTATTCTCATTCTTTTTTATTTCAAATAACAAATTTAAATTCTCAATCGATTCTGAATTTTCAAAACCAATAATAAGCTCTCCCTCGCTTGCAAGATCGTAAACTATCGAATTTTTTACTGATTCTTTTGAGAATGTTTTTTCAATTCCAGTTGGAGAAATCAAGAAAAATGAATTGTTTTCATCATAATCATTTTCAATTCTATCAGATTCTTTAAATATCATAGAGGTTTTAGCATTATAGTTTATTGATATATTTGATATTTTTGGTGAAAAAGGTTCGTTAATAGGTTCAGTGTTTTCAATTTTTTTGTCAGTGTTGTTTGCAATTTGTTTAGCATAAATCTTTGGATATTGATCAAAACCAAATCCAATTTTTGGTTCAATTAATTCTATTCTAATTATTCCTGTTTGAAGATCGTTAGAAAAATCATTAATTTCCCCTGAATTAAGCGAATAATTTGGATTAACTTTTAGAGAAGACATTTTTTCAACTTTAATTATCTTTTCATCTTCTAAAAGATTTTTTTTAAAATTAAATAGGTTAAAAATTAAATCTTTGTCTGAATGATTGAAATAGTTAAAATCTGAAAGTGCAGATAGTTTTATTTTAAAACTATCATTTCTAATATTATAATTGTAAAACTCGTAGTTCTTTTTGAGATTATATTCAATTTCATTTAAATTTGTGAAATCCCACTTAATTTCAAAATTTTGAATTTTTTTATTGAAAAGTTCTTCACATGCAATGAATAACTTTGACTTTTGTTTGGCAGTTGGACCAAAAATTTCAAAGTCAGAGTCAATCGAAATTAGTTCTCCATCTCTAAAAACATTCATTTTTTTTAAACTTTCACAATAAACATTTATATCAATTTTATTTAAAATCATTTTGTTAAGAAATGAAAAAGAATTGTAGAATTGGTTTTGCCTTAAATTAACTTTAATTACTGGATTTTCTGTATCAACTTTAAGATTATGAAGATCAATATTGTAATTATGAAAAGATGGTTTTAATTTATCTAATTTTATTTCTAAACTTAATTTTGCATCTGTCCAATCAGTTGGCATATTAAATTCATAATTATCTACCGATTCCCAACCTAAATCAGTGGTATATTCAATTTCAAATCCATCTGAAAAAATCCTGTAAAATATTTCTTCTTCGTTAAAATCAGATAGATTCGAAATGTCTATTATTAAATCGCTTAATCTTTTCATTGAATCAATTTCAAAGTAAAAATCAATAGCTATTTTTCTATCACTTTCACTCAATTTTAGAATTGGAGAACTAATTATAAAACCAATATCTGCATTTTCCATTGTTCTTTCGTCATAGGTAAGTAAGTTTTGATCTTTGCCGAACGTTGAAAATGTTTTTTCATTTTCGTTAAATGCTTCAACCTCACCATTATTTTTAGCAATATATTTTGAAAAAACAGATGAGATTAATCTAAAACTCGATTTATACTCAAACATCTTATTTCTACTTGTATAAATCGTCATCAAGGAAGATATTTTAGCATTGTTAAGAGAGATAGAATCATTCATTTTAAAAAAAATGTTTTCACCATCATCATATTGACCAGCAATTATTAAATTATCATCACCTAAAATAAGTTTATTTATATTTTCATCAATTTCTATGTTTATGAAAGTTTTAATTTTTTCTAGGTCTAATTTTGATTGTTTTAAAATATTTTTAAAATAATAATCTAAGTGTTTTTTCGTAACCTTGTTAATATCGATTTGAAGATTTTTAAATAATTCTAGGAAAGTAAAAAGTAAACCAATATGAGCATTATTAGAACTATTACTAGTTAATGATTTTTCAATACTTTTTTCAGATCTAATCGTAATTTTATATATGTTTTCATATAACTTATTTGAAATTAAAACTACCTGTTTAAGTGCATTACTAATAGTGGTAATTGATGATTCTGATTTTTCAAAATTAATTTTTGGAAGATTTTTTGGCTTCCAAACAATTGAGTTAAAATTTTTAATATCAATTATATATTTTTTCTCAATTATGTTTAAATCATTGAATTTTTTTTGTAAAAAAATGTAATTATTAAATATTTCATTAATGTTAAAGTCAATTACATTTTCAATGTAGTTTTCAATTGATCCTATAGTTTTAGAATGAGTATTCTTTCTGGATCTTAAAAACCAGTCATTAATTTTAAAAAACATACTATTTGTTAGTTCGACATAAGAATTTAGCATATTCTTTTTAAAATTTTCTTCAATTGAGTCATCAAATTTCTTGACTATCTGTAACCTTTTATTATTTATTTTTGAAATTGGATATTTTGATATTTCTGCAAGTAAGAATACTTCATTAGAGTTAAGAAGAGCTAAAAATGTTCCGTCTAATTTATTTTTCGAATTGTAAAAAGCTATCTGATCAGATAATTTACTTATAAATAAAATCAAATCAGAAAATGAACGATCATCAATTAGTAAATTATTAGGATTCAATATATTTGAACTCAAACTGTTCATAATTTTTATTTAATATTTGTCCCCTCGTTTATATAGAATGGGAAGACAATATTGTCTCTAACGTTGCTTGAAATAATTTTGTATTCAATTGATATTTGAAGTTCTCCATTTTCAATGCTAGATTGTTTAATTTCAATTTTTTCAATAATTATTCTGGGTTCAATTTGACCTATATTCTGAGTTAATTCAAAAGAAAGAATGTTCAAAATTGATTCGTCAATTTTATCAAAAATATGCTCGTGAATTACGCATCCATAATTAGGTCTCATAATTCTTTCACCTAATTTTGTGTTGAAATAAATCTCTAAGCTTTCTTTGATATCTGTTTCATCTGATACCATTTTTACATCTGAAGACTCTTTGTTAAAAGTTGGGGGAAAACTCCAGCCTATGCCTAAAAATGTTTTTTCTTTCATAAATGTTTTTAACCTATTAATACAGTTGGATTACCTATTACAATTGAACCTCCATGACTTGTAGAATCACCCATTCTAGCAGCTGGTAATCCGGAAATAAACACACTTGAGGAACCGCTAGAGATAGTATCAACACTTCCAACACAAAAACAGGATGAGCCAACTGTTGCGGCCGGTAGACCTCCAATAAGTACATTAGTTATACCTTGAAGAATTGGTCCACCCACATGAGGAACAGGAACAGCCCCAGGGGTTTGCATTGGGCAATTATGAAAATCAGTTTGTCTTGCAGCTGCTGGCATAATTAATTTATTTGAACAATTGAACCTTTAACTGTTGTTACTCCAGATGATTTTATTTCGCTATTGGCAGAGCCACTAGCTGAAAACTTAATTCTAGCGCTATTATTAATATTAGACCCTGATATATTTAAATTAGAGTTAGACTTAAGATTTAATTTATTAGCACTTGATATATCAATTGAACCTCCAGATTTAATATTAATATCCTTTCTGCTAAAAATCTCAATTCCGTTTGAAGTAGTTTTAATTGAGTTTTTATTCTGATCAATTATTTTTATTTCGTTATTTTTTTCGTTTAAAATAATCGAATTTCCGTTAGGAGAGCTAATACTAATTTTTTTATCTCCGTCATCAAATTCAAGCTTCAAATTATTTTTAGTTATTATCGATTTAAAATTGTTTTCTTTCGTTAATCTCTTGTTTGGTTTCTGATTGTTATTGTATAAAGTTCCTAAAACAATTGGGTATCTAGGATCATTAGCTACAAATGACAATACAACTTGAGAACCGATTTCAGGAATAAAAAGTACTCCTCCGTTATTTGAAGTGTATAGAGTTGAAAGTTTTGCCCAAATACCATCATTATTATTACTAAGGGCAGGAATCTCGACTTTTATTCTATATTGATTTTTAGGATCATTGTCTATTTCGGTCACTTTACCAATATGTAAACCTGAAATATTACCAATAAGATTGTTTTTATTTATAAAATTTGATTCAGAGAAAAAATCCTCTTTTAATCCAAAAGAGATTTCAGTAAAAAAAAATCCATCTTCAAGTTCTTGACTGACTCCTGTTACATATACTTTTCCATCAAAATTATTTCCAAAACCCAAAAAGTTTACTGTAGAATCTAATTCAATAAAGGGCACACCTTTGAATTTAGCGTTACCAGTAATTCTTTTAACCCTAGAATCTATTATCATTGAGTCTGCAATTGATTTAAGTTCATTTGAATCAATTTCTTGTGGTAAATCAATTTCAATTTTTTTTGGACTTGTAAATTCACTGAGAACTCTTCCTGAAATTTTATTATTTTCTACAATTTCATCTGGATTCGAGCTAGTCTTTGAAAATTTTTTATTACTAAATTGGTCATAAGATGATATTTTAACTTCGTTATATTGTTTGCTTGAGTCAAGTTTAGCTTCAAAACTAATTGTAGCTCCACTATTAGAGATTTCAAGAGTAGAATTACCTTTATTTAACTTAGGTTTTTTTATTATTAAATTATTATTTGAATTAACGACTACAAATCCATTTCTTTTCGCTCTTTTAATAATAAAACTCCAATCATCAATATTATATTTTGGAAATATAGGATTAATTATTTCGGTTGATTCAACAGAGAATGACAAACCATTTATTTTTTGTAAAATATTTTTTATTATTTGAGAATCTGTTTTATTTTGGTAAACCTCACTTGTGTATTTATTTGTTAATAATATTGACTTATCAACACATTCGATTACCAAAATACTATTACTTTTCTGCTTTTGGTAACCATTTTTTAAAACAATGCTATGTTTATCAATGATACCTTTAAAAACAGTGGAATTTTTTTGATCATAACCCAATTTAATTTCAATTGAATTTCCAGGATTAAAAACTGATTTTTCGCTTTCTTCAAATGAATTTTGATTTGCATTACCTCCAAAAAACTGAATCTTAGCTCGACTGATTTTATTTATCTCCTTATAAGTTAAAATTTTGTGAATTTTAAAATCATTAGTAATATCAACATTATTTATGATAATTTGAGATGAAATTACTCTATTAACTGAATCTTTTGGTTTTGTTATTATTTCTGACATAATTATTTTTTTAATGGAGGAAGAAATAATTTTTTACCATTCTGTAAGTCTCTTACAGAGCTTAAATTATTTAATTCGGCAATTCTTATGTAATATTTTTTGTCATCATAACTTTCCATACTGAATTTTACTAGGTTATCTTTATCTTTAATTGTTGGTATTCTTGTGATATCAGGACTATTAAAATTTCTCAAATTGCTGTCAAAACTTGAATCAACCTCAGTAATCGACATTGTAACTTCAACTCTTAAGGGATTTCCATTTAAATCAAAAAAAGTGTAATCATATTTTAGAGCACTAACCTGACCGAAATACGTACTCTCAAAAGTTTTACCCCATTGCAAATAAACATATGGATTTTGATGAGACTCGTTATCAGGAATAATTGTGTATTTTTCAAGAATTTGCATTGATTCAGAAATATTATTACCAGGAAGCTTTAAATGATCAACTGCGCCACTATCGTCAAGAGTGAATTTAATAGTGTATTTTGCAGGCTGAAAAGTAGCCGCATCTTTTGTCACAGGATTTCCGTCTTTGTCAGTATCTTCCTTTGTATTGTCAGTTGACCTAGTTACAGTAATTTTTGTTGGGTTCAACTGTAGTTCAAATGAACCTAGTGAAGTGCCTGAGGTATCTCTATATGCAACTAATTTTAAATTTGAACTCATAATTTAAGTTTATATTCAATTTTTTCAAAAACAGTTCTAACACATTCTTCAACTAACTGTTTTTTTTCATTTTTGGACAAACCACCTAAATTTTTTATTTTTTCCTCGACTAAGCCTTCTACAATTTGGATTAATTCTTGATCTGTTTCGTCAAATTCTCCATTGACTTTAGCTCTAACAATCATTTGTTGAATTTCTACCATAATCTATAAAACGGTTCTAATGTAATTACTATATGCAAGTGTCAAAGTTTCAATTGCAATATCACTTTTTTGCGAATTAAATTCACTAATGACAATTGAAGTTGGATAACAATGGTAAAAACTCCATTTTTGTATTTGTTTGGGATCATTGTCATTGAAAGAATTTTTATCTGGATTAAGAAGAATAACCTCAATAGGTATTGTTTTAATTTTACTTTTTCTAACACCATTATCGCTAAAACCTAAATTTTCAAGCCAATGAATTATGTCCTTGGAATTGTCACTATTAGATTTAATAATACCTCTTTTCAATGTTATATCTTTGTAACTAGCATTAATGGGTAATTTATACTCATAATCGTTATAGCCACCATTAGCAATTTTTTTTGATTTTGAAGTTTTAGATATCCCATTAACAGATTGAAACCTAGTATTTAAATCTGAGGAGCTTATATCCAAAAAATTAACTTGGAAGAAAAAACCATAGGCTGGGTAAATGTTATTTTCGACATCAACAGTAACTGTATTTATTTTAGCCATAGATTAAAAA
>MDSZ01213906.1_pt1 | contig 12182 bp, 9 predicted proteins | sample 811201 | NCBI WGS metagenome assembly MDSZ01 (sample SAMN05326647, study PRJNA326480) | marine metagenome | isolation source: seawater | place: Indian Ocean: North | collected 2010
GTAATTAATAATCTGGGCTCTCTTGAAAAAAATATAAATAATCTTCCTTATCCCCTTCTTTCAAAAAAAATTTTAAATGAAAGAATTAAACTTTTAAATAATAAAGAAATTAAAGTTTATAGAACTGATGCTAGAGAACATAAAGAGATAATAAATACTTTAAATGATATTAAACCAGAAATAATTATTCATCTTGCAGCTGTATCTCATGCTAACAGGTCAAATTCAGATCCTCACTCAACTTTTGATAATAGCGTAAGAACCCTTGAAAATGTATTAGATTACTCAAGAGATAAGGTAGAGCATTTTATTTTCTCATCATCAAGTATGGTATATGGAAATTTTAAATCAAATGAGGTATCAGAAAATACAGATTGTGATCCAATAGGAATATATGGAGTTTTAAAACATTCATGTGAAAAAATAATTAAATCATATAACCACGTTTTTGGTTTACCTTATACTATAGTCAGACCCTCTGCACTTTACGGAGAGAGATGTATAAGTAGAAGAGTAGGACAAATTTTTATTGAGAGTGCTTTGAATAATAAAGAAATTATAATTAGTGGAGACGGAGATGAAAAATTAGATTTCACATATATAGATGACTTAGTCCAAGGTTTTGAAAAAATAATTACTAGCAAGAAATCTAAAAATGAAATCTTCAATATTACTTATGGTTCAGCAAGATCAATTAATGAAATGACAAAAGTTTTAAAAAATGATTTTCCAGATATTGTTATTAAAAATGAGAAAAGAGACAAACTCACACCTGTGAGAGGCACATTATCTATCAAAAAAGCAAAAGATTTGCTTGGATATAATCCCAAATGGTCTCTAGAAAACGGATATCCTAAATATATTAAGTGGTACAAGGATATTTTTAAACATTAATTATTAATGCTTTTAAAAAAAGATGTCTGGTTAAGTAAACAAATAGGATTTAATGCATATAATTTAAAAAAAAACCAGAGATTAAATTTTGGAAAATTAGAAAAAAAAATACTAATAACTCTTAAAGTTAAAAAAACTCAAAAAAAAATATTAAAAAAAAAAATTCAAAAAAATTTTAAATTTATTGATGTAAATTATAAATTTGTAAAAAAAATTAAAGATAAAAATTTTTTAAATAATCAAAATTATTTTTGTAGATTCTCTAATTTAAATGATAAACAAAAAATTGTTTCTATCGCAAAAGAGGCTTTTAGATACAGCAGATTTCAAATTGATAAAAGAATTCCTAAAATCTTATTTGAAAGAATTCAATTAGAATGGATAAATAATTTTTTTAAGGGTAAAAGAGGTACTGATTTAATCGTAGCTAAAAAAAATAAAAGGATTGCAGGATTTTTATTAATATTGGTTAAAAGGAATAAAATGTATATAGATTTAATAGCAACTTCACCTAAATTTCAAAGAACCGGTGTAGCAAAATCAATGATAAATTTTGCAGTAAAAAACATTAATTTTAGAAATTTTGAAATTGAGGTAGGAACACAAAAAAAAAATCATAATTCGATTATTTTTTATAAAAAAATAGGATTTAAAAAAAAAAGTGAGACAGCCATCTATCACTACCTAAAATTAAACTAATGATTTTTCCAAAAAATAAAGTTTTTATAATTGCAGAAATTGGCAATAACCATGAAGGTAATTTTAATTTAGCTAAAAAAATGATCAACTCAGCTGCAAAAACAGGAGTTGATGCTGTTAAATTTCAAACATTTATTCCAGAAAAATATGTAAATACTAAAAATAAAAAAAGGCTGAAACAACTTAAAAAATTTCAACTAAGTATTGAACAATTTAAAAGACTAAAAGATTATGCTAAGAAAAAAAAATTACTATTTTTTTCAACTCCTTTTGACGTTGAAAGTGCTAAAAAACTCAACAAGTTTCAGAGTATATTTAAGATTTCATCAGGAGATAATAATTTTTTAGAATTGATCGAGACAATAGCAGGTTTTGGTAAACCAATAATAATTTCTACTGGTTTCGCTGATTACAAATTACTTAAAAAAATTTATAAAAAAATATCTAATATTTGGAAAAAAAAAAAAATTAAAAGTCAAATCATCTTTATGCATTGTGTTTCGGATTATCCGGTTGAGGACAGATTTGCAAATTTAAATGCTATCTCAACATTGAAACAGAAATTTAATAAATGTGTTATAGGATATTCAGATCATACCCTGGGCACTCATTGTGCTGAATATTCTGTTTTATTGGGAGCAAAAGTAATAGAAAAACACTTTACTATAGACAACAATCTCTCAAAATTTAGAGACCATAAAATATCAGCAAATCCTAAAAATTTTAAAAAACTTATAAATAAAATAAGAAATATTTCAAAAATCTTAGGTAATGGAAAAATACAAATAGAAAAATGTGAATTAAAGAATATTAAAAAAACTAGGAGATCATTCTACGTAAATTCAAATTTAAAAAAAAATCAAATAGTCAAAAAGGATTTAATCAATATTGTAAGACCTGGATCGGATAATTCTATTTTAGATCATAAAAAAATTATTGGCAAAAAAATTAAAAGAAATATTAATTTTGGTCAAAAAGTTACATTGAAAAATACTTTTTAAAAAATAATTATAATACAATGATTAAAAATCAAAAACCAATTTTTATTGTTGCATCAGGAAGATCAGGTTCAACTTTAATTGCAAATATCTTAAATAGACATAAGAAAATTTGCATAATTTCAGACTTAATAGAACCAGTTGGTGATAATAGATTTTTTGAAAGGAACATTAAGACTGAGAGAAAACATTACTTTAATTTAATTCAAAGACAAACATCTCTAAGTAGGATCTTTTATTGGAAAAAAAAGAAAACAAAAGAACTTTTATATTTGCCAGAGAATGACATAGATGTGTCACTACTAAATTGTTATGCTCTACCTTTTTTATTTAACAATAAGGTAAAAAAATTTTACGAATTATCAAAAAAAATTTTTTTAAAAGATAAAAGAAAAAAAAGAAAATCTGAGCATTTAAAAGATTATTTTAACATACTTAAAGATTTGTCGAAAAAAAAAATTTACGTTGAAAGAACAGGTGGAGCCTTACATCATATAGATAAAATCCTAGACTTCTATCCCGACTCAAAAATTATATTAAATTTAAGAAGTCCATTAGAAACAGTAATCTCATATAGAAAACACCCTTTTTTTAGAATGTATTACTTAATGTTAAAAAAGAAAAATTTCACTGAATGGAATTATAATAGGTTTCTTAATTATAGCGAATATTCTAAAATGCTAAATAATTGGTATTCAAAATTTTTTAAACATTATAAAAGAATTAATAAGAAAAATTTTTGTTATTATCACTATGAAAACTTACTAGATAACCCTGAGGAAAATTTAGAAAAAATTATATTATTTATTTTAAATGTCAAAAAATTAGATAATTATTCTAAAAAATTCATAATTAGAGAGTCAAAGAAAATAAAACCAAACAGACCCAAGTTTAGATCTTTAAGATTGAATGATCGAAAAAAAATATCAAAAATATTTTCAAAAACTATTTTTCAAATTAATAAACATTTTCCAAAATAAATATGGCACTATCGTATTGTTCAGAATGTAATATGATTAAAAATTATCTTAATTGTAAGAAGCCAAACTGCAATAATGAGAAAAGTTATGGAACTAAAGATTTTAGATACAAATCATATTCAAAAAAGGATATTCGAAAATTTTTTAGTTCAAATGATTTATCTTATTTAAAATCAATTCTTCCATTAAAAAATAAGCATAACTTTGAGTTCCCTAACTTATATATAAGGTCATTCCAAGATTTGAACAAAAAAATGAAAAATGATATTTTTTTTATCGAAGATTATTATAATTTTAGTGGATCTTTTAAAGACAGAGCGTCATTAGTGTCTTGTTTAGATGCAATTGAAAAAGGTTATAATGAAATATCAGTAGCTAGTTCTGGAAATGCAGCTATTTCCACTGCCATATACTGCAATATTTTTAAATTAAAATGTACAGTATTTTTACCGTCATTTACAAGTTCAAGAAAAAAAGAATATCTAAGAACCCTTGGATGTAAGTTGATTGTTTTAGATCTTCCGTACAGTGAGGTAGTTAAAAGGTCGTTAAAATATAGCAAAAGATATAAAACCTATAATAGATGTACTGGTTTAAATCCCGTCACAAGAGAAGGAAAAAAAATATTTTCTTACCAATTAATTTCAAAATTCACTAAACAAATTGATTATATCTTTATTCCAGTGGGTGATGGCAATATTATTAGTGGCTGTTGTAAAGGTTTTTATGAATTAAAAAAAATGGGCTTTATAAAAAAAGTTCCAAAAATAGTTGGTGTTCAATCATCATCCAGCTCTTCATTTTATCGACAATTTAATTTAAAAAAAACAATACCATCAAAATCAATTGCAAAGTCAATTTGTGACTCCATAAACATAGATTTTCCTTTGGATGGTTATTTTGCCTTTTACTATTTAAATAAATTGAAAGGTAATATGGTTAAAGTTAACGACAAATCGATAAAAAAAAGTAAAGAACTTTTATTAAAAAAATACGGTATAAACAGTTGTCTAACCAGTGCTTCAACATTTTCAGCAGTTGGTGAATTTATAAAAAAAAAAAGAATATCAAAAGAAAATATTCTCCTTTTGCTTACTGGAAGTGGATTAAAATAAAATATGTGCGGCGTTTTCGGATCTGTAAACATTAACCAAATAAATTTTCCAGAGAATGCTCTAAGCTCAATAAAGCATAGGGGTCCTGATCATCAAGATTTTATTAAAGATAATAATGTTACTCTAGGAATGACAAGATTATCAATTATAGATTTGGATACTGGAAATCAACCAATAACAAATGAAAATGAAGACATTTTTTTAGTTTGTAATGGAGAGATTTATAATTATTTGGAAATTAGAAATGAAATTAAGGATAAAGTTAATTTTAAAACAAACTCTGACGTCGAATGTATTTTAAAATTATATGAATTATACTCTTTTGATTGTGTTAAAAAATTAAGAGGAATGTTCTCTTTCGCAATTTATGATGCAAAAAAATCTCTTATCTTTATAGCTAGGGATAGGTTTGGAATAAAACCTCTGTATTATTACTTTGATAAAAATAGTTTTATTTTTGCATCTGAAATTAAATCTATACTTGAATATTCAAATTTGAATCCAACTATTAATTTGAAGAAAATGTTTCCACACAACTATTTTTGGATGAACCTAGAGACACATATTAATGAGATTAAAGAGCTAGAACCAGGAACTTATGGAGTGTTGAATACAAACAATGATTTAAATTTTGAGGTTAGCAAATATTGGAGCCTAGAAATAAATAGTACTTTGACAGATGAAAAAGAAATCATTGAAAAATTAGAATTTTTTCTTGATGAAAGTTGCTCAATACACTTGAGGTCAGATGTTCCAATCAACATGCTTTTATCAGGTGGAGTAGATTCAAATATTTTAGCTTATTTTGTAAAAAAAAATTATGATAAAAAATTTAATAGTTATACTTTTGGTAATTCTAAAAAAGGATTAAATGAATTTGAATCATCTAATTTTACTGCTAATGAAATCTTTAAATCTAATCAAAATAATATTTTCTTAAATTTTGATAGAATTTTTTCAACATTTCCAAAGGTTATGAGGCATTTAGAAGTGTCATGTGCAAAAAATTTAGAGTCATCTTTAGCATCATATTTTCTGATGGAAGGAGTTAAAAAACATAATAAATCAAACAAAGTTGTTTTATGTGGTGAAGGAGCAGATGAGTTGTTTGGGGGTTATAAATGGTTTTTTTCTAACAAAAGTAGAGATATGTTAGCAAAAGAATATTCAAGACATCACAAAGAAGGATTATATAGATTACAACTCAAAAGGGTTGATAAAATGTCAATGGCTCACAGCATTGAGGCTAGAGTTCCCTTCTTAGATCACATCTTTTTTGAATTTGCATCAAAAATAGATGTTGGATTACGATCTAAAAATGATCAAATCAAATATATCTTAAGAAAAACCGCTGAAAAGTTTTTACCATCCGACATTGCTTGGATGCCTAAAGCTCAACATACTACAGGAACTGGAATAACAAAATATATTTCAGATTGGTTAGGAACTATTTCTCATAAATCCTTAAATAATTTACCATTAAAAAATTTTCCCAAAGCAAAAGAAAAAATTTGGAATCAGTCACATAGTGATGAAAATTTTGAAAAATATAATGCTATAGTTTCAAATTTGTTTTATTTCACTTTTATTAAAAAGAAGGAAATAAATTATTTAGATGATATTTTCAAGTTTTAATGTTTTTAGAGATAGATATTAACAATACAATCAACCAAAAAGAAAAAAATTTTTTGGAAATTACTAATGATAACAATAACTTATATATCTACGGTGAGATAGAGGGTTTTTTTGAAAATAAAAATTTTTTTAATAAAGAAGAAACAATTTCTGTCCTAAAATCTAATCTGCATGATATTGATAAGATTAAAAAAAATCTTTTAAATATTCTTGGTAAATGTTTTATACTACTTAAAACCAAGGAAGATATTATCTATGTATTTAACTCTATTGAAAGTCAGGGATTTTTTTACGCATCCATAGATGGTAAGATTTATATAGGTACTAAAACTATAGATATATTAAAGAAATTTAAGAAATATGAATTGAACGACTATGAGTTAATCAATTATATTTCACTTGATTTTAATAAAATTTCTTCTTTCACAACAATTTTTGAAAATCTTTTTAGATTACCATCAGGTTATTTTTTAGAAATTAGAAAAAAAAATCAAATTAAATCTCACTACTTTTATGATTTGAATAACTTTTGTAATGATAAAAGATCCTTAAAAAAACTTGATTCAGAATTTAAGTTCTTTCTTGAAGAGTCTATTAAGTTTAAATATAAAAAAAATAAGAATTTAAAACTCTATTCACATTTATCATGTGGTATAGATTCAACAATAGTAACAATTGCATGTAAAAAATTAGGATTTGATGTAACAGCACTTCATCATACTAAACATGAGTGGATATCCAACATGACTAAAATTTTGTCAAAAAAAATTGGCGTGGAATTAGAATTCATTTTTGGTGATTATAATTTTTCAATAAATAAATGGTGGGATGAGTATAGGTCTAATGATGATAATGAGCTTAAAAAAGATTTGGGAATGTTACCTTTTGCAAATATTTTTATGACAAATTTTTATAAAAAAAAAAATTTTATATCTTTTGGTGGTGCAGCTTTAGGACAAAATTATCAAATTCATACAGGATTTAAACCAGAGTTTGGTATGAATAAATTGGTTAGATTTGTTCAAAATTTGAAAAGGGGTTTTTTTCACAGATTTTTATCTACTAAAGCTTTTATTTATTTACTTAATTTTCCAATAATAATTAAATCATTAGAATTGATATTTAACATGAGAGGTAGACTTCCAAAAAATCAATTGGATTATCTAGCATTTTTATCCATAAGCGCCACGACACCTTTTTTACCCTCTTTCGATACAAAAATACTTTATTCAAATAGAGACTTATTTAAAGGTTATATTGATTACTTTACTAAATTGTATATGAAAAATTATTTAGACGAAAAAGATTTTATATCTCTTTTTAAAAATAAAAAAACAATTAGCAATAACAAAGTTCAAAAATATGCAAGATTAATTTGTTTTACGAGAGGAGTTTTCAATAATAAATATCAAGACCAGAAAATTACAAACAAGATTGAGCAACCTGGTTTTTTTCCTCCGTTTTCTAATTTTTTATTAAGCTTAAATATAGGTTTTAGAGAGGTTTTTTTCCCAAAGGCATTACATTTTAGATATTTTAAGAATGAGCTTAAGTGGGATTATCATAAGGATTTTTTACCAACAACTTATACTTATAAAAATGTTTTTCTTTATACTTTAATGTTTCCTATAAGATTTTTTAAAAGAAAAATAAATAAGACTTCGATTAATGAGAAAAAAAAAATTTCTGAAGTAATAACTAAATCAGACGATTTTAAAAAAAAATATTCAAATTTACTAAATATAAATAATTCAAAGTTTATACCAAAAATCAAAAATAAGGATTTAAAAAAATACTTTACTAAATGTTATCTTGATATAATAAATGAAAAAGAGAAATCTTTTTATAAAATTGTTCAAATAATAAATTTAGAATTTTTTTTCAGAGAGTTACATAAAGATAAAATATGATTATTTTAGGTATTCATGACGGACATGACAGCTCTGTAGCGTTGATGATTAATGGAAAAATTGTTTATGCAGCGCAAGAGGAGAGATTTAGTAGATTAAAAACTGATTACGGTCTACCAGTTTTTGCAATAAAAGATTGTTTAAATTCAACAGGTATTAAAGCTGAAGATATAAATGAAGTGGCACTTGGTACAAAATATTTAAATCCAGTACTTATGCGAATTAAAAGAAATGCAAATTTTTCTGTAAGTGATTGGATTGAGGAACAAGAAAAATTTTGGAAACCAAGTATTTTTGAAAAGAAGAAAATTAGTTATTGGAAGACATTTAAAAATAAAAAATTTAAAAATGATAAAATTTATAATTATAAAGGTATCCTTAATACATACATGTCACAAGAAGATATGGATATTTTTCAAAAAAGAAGAATTAATAAAATATCATCATTATTAAAAATAAGTAAAGATAAAATAAAAGTTCAATTTCATGAAGATTGCCACAAGTATTATTCTTACTTTTTTTTCAAAGAGAGAAAAAATGGCATTGCCATTACAAGTGAAGGTATTGGAGACTATTCAAATGGCTCGGTCTCAATTGTAAAAAATGGAAATTTTGAATTAGTCGCTCATAATAGGCATAACCATCTTGGGCATATTTATCAATATATTACACTATTACTTGGCATGAAGCCTTCTCAACATGAATATAAAGTTATGGGTCTAGCTCCTTACGCCTCAGATTATGAGTCGAAAAAAAGTTTTAAAATTTTTGATAAAATTTTAAAAATTAAAGATCTTAATATAGTTTTTGATAAAAAACCAAAAGATCTCTTTTATCACTTTAAAAAAGAACTTATAGATTGTAGGTTTGACGGCATTGCAGGTGGCTTACAAAAATTTTTAGAAAAAAAATTAAATTCTTGGTTTTTTGCGTGTTCGAAAAGATTATCTTATAAAGATTTTTATTTCTCAGGTGGTGTAGCTCAGAATATTAAAGCAGGGATGAGTTTAAATCAGCACAAAGGATTGAATAAGGTATTAATCCCACCAGCAGCGGGTGACACCTCAATTTCTATAGGTGCATGTTACAAAGCAGCAAGCGATTATTGTGAAAAAAATAAAATTTCAAAATTAAAATATATTAAGCCAATTGATAATATGTATTTAGGTCATCAAATTAAAAAGGATGAGATCAATAAATTTATAAATGAAAAGCAAATAAAAAAAAAATACAAAATCCTCAGAAATGTAAAATCAAAAAAAATTGCTAAATTAATCTTTGATGGAAATATCATAGGAAGATGTGCAGGAAAAATGGAGTTTGGATTGAGAGCCTTGGGTAATAGATCTATATTATGTGATCCAAGATATTTTTCCAATATCAACAAGATAAATGCGAAAATTAAAAAAAGAGATTTCTGGATGCCATTCACTCCATCCATACTCAAAGAGGATTTTAAAAAATTTATTAAAGATCCTAAGAATTTAAATGCAAAATTTATGTCAATGGCATTTAATACAACTAAGATCGGGCAAAAAAATTTGGGAGCAGCTATTCATCCATCAGATTATACAGCGAGGCCACAAAAGTTAGAAAAAAAAGATAATAATGAATATTATAATATAGTTAAAGAATTTAAAAAACTTTCAGGTGTAGGAGCTTTATTAAATACCAGCCTTAATCTTCATGGATTACCAATTGTAAGAACTGTTCAGGATGCTTTTTATGTATTTGAAAATTCAGATCTTGATGGACTTGTAGTGGAGAGCTTCCTTTTCATTAAAAAAAAGTGAAATTAGTAATATTAACAACAGAAACACCCCATCATACTTTTTTTGTAAGAGAGCTAGCGAGAGAGCACAATAATCTTAATGTGGTTTGTGAATACCCAAAAATTATAAAATATGATTACAAGGTTAATCATGATTACGAACTTAGAAGAGACAAATATGAAAAAAAAATTTGGTTTAACGATCAACATAATAAATTGGAGGAATATGCTTCAGTAAAAAGATTTGACTCGATAAATTCAATTGAGAGTTACGAATATTTAAAAAACTTGAGAAATTGCATATTTGTTGTTTTTGGTACCAGAATTATAAAAAAAGATATAATTGACTTGAACAAAAATTATTTTTTTAATTTGCATGGAGGCGACCCTACTAAATACAGAGGACTGGATACACATTTGTGGTCTATCTATTATAAAGATTTTTCATCTCTAGTGACTACTTTGCACAGACTTGAGGAGGGAGTAGATACAGGCGAAATAGTCGAAAAAGAAACATTAATATTTGATAAAAATACCTCATTGATAAATTTAAGAATATTAAATACTGAAGCATGCGTTAAATTAGTTAAAAATCTAATTATAAATATTAAAAACAAAAGTCTGAAAACAGTAAAACAAAAAAAAAATGGTAAGTATTTCTCTGCAATGCCAACTAATTTAAAAGAAAAAACGATAAGAATATTCAATCAATTTATTATTGATAATTATAATAATGATTAAGTTTAACGAAAAAAATATTATAAAAAAATTAAAAAAAAATCAAATTACTATTTATTTGTTTCATGGGGTAATAAATAAAAAAATTAAATCAATGAGAAATTACACAGGAAAACATATAGAAAAAAAAAAATTCCAAAAATTAATGAAAAAACTTTCTAAGCATGGCAATCCAATTTCAATTAACGATGCAGTTTTATCCTTACAAGGTAAAAAAAAAATTAAATCAAAATCATTTGTAATCACTTTTGATGATGGTTTTTATAATAATATCTCAGTAGCATATCCAATCTTAAAAAAACTAAATATCCCTTTTACAATTTATTTGACAACAAAGTTTATTGATAAAAATTCTATGTCATGGGTCGATCAAATAGAATATTGTGTAGATAAGACTAAAAATAAGGAAATACTAATTCCAAAATATAATAAAAAATTTTTAATCACAAATAACAAAGAAAAGATAAACTTAATGAACTTTATTCGAAAAAGAATTAAATTAGACAAAAAATGTAATCCAAATTTATTTGCAAAAAAAATGATTAAAAAACTTGGATTTAAAAATAATTTAAAATCAAAATTGATAATTGATAAAAAACTTTCCTGGAGCGATGTTCGTATGTATAAAAATGATAGATTGATAACTTTTGGTGGTCACAGTCATTCTCATTTGACATTAGGTTTTTTGAATAACAAAATATTAAATAAAGAAATTGGCATAAGTGTAAAAAAAATTAAGAAACACCTAAATTTAAAAAATATTCATTATTCATATCCAGAAGGTTCAGAAATAACTTTTACCAAAAAAGTAATAGATAAATTAAAAGATAATAATGTAATTAGCTCAGTTACAACTATAGACGGCTCTAATAAGTGTGGGCAAGATCTTTATAGATTAAAAAGAGTTTTTGTTGCATGAAAAATGTAATGTCTTGACTTATATATGATATCCCCAAAAAAATTATTCAACGAATTTAAAAAAAATAAAATTAATTTCTTTATCGGCGTGCCTGATAGTGTTTTAAAAAATTTTACTAACAACATTCCAGAAAAACAAAATTTTGTAACTCAAAATGAGGGTTCGGCAGTTGCCTTATCTATTGGATATCATTTGGACACTAACAAAACAGGTCTAGTTTATATGCAAAACTCAGGACTGGGTAATGCAATAAATCCTTTAATTTCTCTTGCTCATAAAAAAGTTTATTCGATACCTTTAGTATTGCTAATTGGCTGGAGAGGATCTCCGAATACCCATGATGAACCGCAACATAAAGCACAAGGAGAAATTACAAGAGATCTTTTAAAATTGATGGATATTAAATATGTCGTTTTAAATAATGATAATGATTTGCAGAAAATTAAAAATTTAATTTCTCATTCTAAAAAGAATTTAAAACCAGTTGCAATACTTATTAAGAATAAGTCAATACGAACCTTTA
>MDSZ01233313.1_pt1 | contig 12180 bp, 8 predicted proteins | sample 811201 | NCBI WGS metagenome assembly MDSZ01 (sample SAMN05326647, study PRJNA326480) | marine metagenome | isolation source: seawater | place: Indian Ocean: North | collected 2010
AAAATTAAAATGGAAACCCGAAGTCTCTTTTGAAAAATTGGTACAGCTCATGGTTGACTCAGACCTTCAGGAAGCAGAAAGAGAGAAGGTTTTAATAGAAAGCAATCTTTTAAAACCTACATGGGAAAATTCAACAAGTTAAATGATTAATATAAAAGTATTAGTTCTTTAGATATATAATAGAAAAATGTGTGGTTACTTAGGAAAAATATCCACAAATAAATTAGAAGATACAGATTTATCTTTCCCAAATTCCCTTATTGAATGTAGGGGACCAGACAATAAGCGAGAAATTATTAATAATGATGATGTTATTAACTATTCATTAATATTTAATAGGTTATCAATTTTAGATTTGAGCAAAGAAGCAAACCAGCCTCTTTTTTCTGAAGAATTTAATTCGTTATTAATGTTTAATGGAGAAATTTATAATCATTCAATTTTAAGAAAAAAACTAGAAGACAAAAAATTAAAATTTAAAACAGACCATTCTGACTCAGAAGTGGTTCTTAATGGTTTATCTTTCTATGGTAAAGAATTTATTAAAGAATTAAGGGGTCAGTTTTCGATTTTTTTCCTTAATAAACAAAAAAAGAAGATAATCTTAGCAAGAGATAGACTTGGTCAAAAACCTTTATATGTAGGTCTTAATAATAATGAATTAGCATTTGGTTCAAACTTTTTATCAGTATCAAAGATTATTAATAATAAAAAAATTAACGAATTCCAAATTTATAAATATTTAAATTATGGAGTTATAAGTTCACCAAATACTATTTATAATGAAGTAATTAAGCTTAGTCCTGCTGAAATTCTTGAGATTGATTACAATTCTGGAAATTTTAAACATAAATCAGAAATATACTGGTCGCCTGAAGATTTTTTGGATAATAAAAAATTTAATGAAGATGAGTTTCTGAATCTATTTTCAGAATCAGTAGCAATTAGAGCAAATGCTGATGTTCCTGTAGCAAATTTTTTATCCGGAGGGTTAGACTCAAGCTCTATTGTTAAAAACTTACATGACAACAGTAGGAATATTAATTCTTTCTCAGTAACTGTTGATAGTGAAAAATATGATGAATCTATTTGGTCAAAAAAAGTTGCAGATAAATATGATACAAGTCACAAGACTGTACTTGTTTCATCAAAAATAGAATTTGAAGAAATTAACCAATCATTAATGAGCATTGATGAACCTTATGCAGACCCCTCTGTTGTCCCCTCTTTCTTACTGTCAAAAGAAATTTCGAAATATTACAAAGTAGCAATTTCTGGAGATGGAGGAGATGAACTTTTAGGAGGTTATTACAGAACTAATTACAATGCGAAAAATAAAAATAGTCTAATGAATTTAGTTTCAAAATTTTATCCATTGTATCCAAGCTTTTTAGGGACTGGAAATTTCTTTCTTGCTAAGTCTTCTAATTTAAAAACAGCATTCACTTCTTTTTTGGAAGATAGAAACTTATTATATCTTTTAGGCCTAAATTATAGCCCAGAGGGCTTTAATGATATAGAACTTAATTTTTCTGATGACAAGTATAAAAATTTATTACTAGCTGATTATAAATTTTACTTACCGGAAATGATGATGTTTAAGATAGATAGAACATCCATGGCCAGTTCATTAGAGGTTCGATCACCATTTGTAGATCATGAATTAATAGAATATATAATTTCACACAGTTATGAATATTATGATTCTTCACGCCCTAAAAGCTTATTACAAGATTACTTAGGACAGGATTTTAATTTTGAATTCACAAACAGAAGAAAAAAAGGCTTTTCTCTAGATATAGAGAAATGGATTTACAATAACATTGATATTATTAATGATTATATTGAAAATGGTACTGTAGTGAAGAGTCTTAATCCAAATATAATTAAAAAATTATCAATTAACAAATCAAGAATAAATTCGCATCGAATTTGGAAATTGTTTGTTTTAGAACATTTTTTACAAAGAACTTAGGTAGTCGTAGTCGGAATATGTTTTATCTGCAATATATAATATGTTGTTAGTTTCATTTATGGAAGAAATAGTATTTTTGCTAATTTGATTTATTAGCTCCCTATCTGTTATTAGTTTTTTGTATTTATTTTTTAAATTTGGACTATTTAGATCAAAGATAAACCCGTTCTCTCCATCTGTGATAAGTTCTTTATGATTTGGTATATCGCTTGCAATTACAACGCACCCCGAAGCCATTGCTTCGAGTAGAGTTTTTGGATTACCTTCATATAAAGATGTAGAAATATAAAATATATATTTTTTGTAAAGCTCAATTAATTCTGAGTAATTAATATTTCCGACTAAATTTATCTTAACGTTATTTTTCTTAGCCAATTCGATTAGTTCTTTTTCCATGTTTCCTTGACCAACAATATCAATTATCAATTCATTTTTAGTATCTTTAAATTCATTAATTAAAAGTTGAAAGTTTTTCTGATAAACGATTCTTCCAACACTTAATATTCTATTTTGATATCTTGACTCTAAAGCCAGGGGTTTATCAACTTCAATCCAGTTGGGTCTTATTTTAACTTTTGAGATATGACCTTTGTAAACATTATTAATATGTTCATAATCTGTTCTGCTTGTTACTGTAAAAATTTCGGAATATTTTATAGTTAATTTAGTTAATATTTTGTAAAGATAAATTTTAAGTAATTGTTTATTTTCTGATTTTGCAAAAAGATACATATCATAACCAGTTCTTACTAGTAAAGGTTTTTTTATGATCTTACTGTATAGATATGAAACCCAAGATCCTAAAAGCTGATGTTGGTGTATGATGTCAATATTTTTAAGATTTTTCTTTAATTTAAAAGGAATTAAAAAAGAATAAATAAATCTTAATATTTTTGAATTCCTGTATTTCATAATTGTATAAACTGGTAAAACTTTTAGATTTTTTTCATTTTCTAGTATCTTTTTGTCATCAAAACCTCCAAAAGACACAAATGTAAATTTAGTTCCGTACTTTTTGTTTATTGTTTTATAGAGTTTCAATTCACGCTCTAAAGTTCCAGATTCTTTCCAGGTTTTTATGGAGTAGTCATATGTCAAAAAAATTGCTACGTTCACATTATGTATTTTAGTAATAGATTTATTTCATACTTAATAAAGATTTATTAGTTTTAAGGTATTAAGTATAGGAGAAAAAGTAAATACAAATGAAAAGTGTAACTTATATATTCATAAGGAATAGAAAAAAAAATTATGAAAATAATAATATTGAAGCTAGAGAATTTTACTACGGATTAACTTCTATCGATAAAAACAAATACAAAGTTAATGTAATTGAGTTACATAATTCAAACACATTATTTAGCAAGGTGCTAAGCATTATGGATAAGTTCTTAAATAGATTTTTAAGCCTTCCATTCAATATGGGGAAGCTTTTAACTTTTAAAAATTTAAAAACTTTACTTAAAACAGACAATTTAATCTTAGTTACTGAGACAATAGGTTGCTCTGCTATACCATTTTTGATTATTTTAAAACTCTTTAAGAAAGTGAAAGTATCACTTTTTGTAATGGGGTTGTACTCAAAGAAGCAAAGATATCCAATTTTTAGATTTTTGCATAACCTAATAATTAGGTTATTAATTGTTCTTTTAGACAACGTTTTATTTCTTGGCAAAGAAGAATTAAATATTGCTAAGAGTTTTCATTCTGATAATAAAAAATTAATATATTTCCCCTTTTGTATAGATACGGATTTTTGGAAGAATAAAAATTCATATGATACTAAAAAGAAAAAAATAATATTTGTTGGAAATGATGGAAATAAAGATTATGAATTTGTATTAAAGTTAGCCAAAGAATTAAAAGAGATCGATTTTCTTGTAGTTAGTAAAAATGTTTTATTTAATGAAACAAAAATAGACAATCTTGAAATTATTGACGGCGAGTGGGGATCAAAAGGCTTATCAGACTCAGGATTAAGGGAAAAATACCTTAATTCATCATTAACTATCATTCCTCTAAAGGAGTCATTTCAACCATCTGGGCAAAGTGTTGCTTTACAATCCATGTCATTAGGAATTCCAGTTATGATTACTAAAACAAAAGGCTTTTGGGATCTAGATTCATTCATTGACAACAGGCATCTTTTTTTTGTTGATAAAAATGATATTAATGAATGGGCAAAAAAAATAAGAACTCTCTTAACAAAAGAAGAAAGAATGGCAAACATTTCTTCAGAAGGCAAGAAACTAATACTGGAAGAATATAATCTTAAAGTGTTTAGCAATAACCTTAATAAGATAATAAATGGATAGTAGAATCAAAAACTTAAACTATCCTATATAAGAATGAGTAAAGTTGAAAATGTTTGTGGGCCTTATCCTGTTGATTTTATAAAACAAGACATAGGCAGCAATCCTGATTTTGTATTTACAAATGATGCCGCTTATCCTACTGTTCAAGTTTGGGATATAGATGGAAACACAGTTTTTGTTAATTCGTTTATTGAGTGTGAACACTATGTTTCAGGGGGTTGGTATTTTTCTCCAGTTCAATCTTTAGAAAACAACCTCCAGTTATCCCTTATGTTTCTTTCTCTAGGATTGCTACTAATAAAAGTAGTTGTAAACTATTTGAAAAAAAATGATTACTTGGCTTAAGAAAAGGAATAATTTAAAGATAGTAATTATTTTGTTACTACTATTTGTTCCTTGGGTCGTTTCAAATTATTTTGATGCCATAGTACCAGAGCAACCAAGCCAAGAAGACTTAGTCTTTTATGAAATAAATCCTTGTAAGGTTTCTCTTTTTGAGTTTTTGCTAAATAATACAAACACTATTTATCAAGACCATTATCAATTTAGATTTAATGACATTTCATCTATAACTTGTTTTGGAAAAATATCTGGATTAACAGAAATAGATTCAACTTTTTATATTTCAATAGGAACAAATTCATTTGTAAATTTATTTTTACAAAGTGTTTTTTGGATGTTGTTACTTTCATTTATTAAAAAAGGCAATACTCTTCTAAATTTAAATAAAAAAGTATATTTTCTTAGTCTTATTTTAAGTAGTTACTATTTTTCATTCTCTATTTATGCTGAAAAGAAATTTTACGAACAAAAGTTTTATCTTTTTGAATTAAACAATGTAGATTCCTATGTTTTATTATTTATCTTTATATTTCCAATAATAAAAACAACAGTTGATATATGTATTGAAAGATTTGATAATTTAATTAATTTTTTACCTGGCATGTATTTATTAGGAGGCATCTATAGTGGTTTTAATATAAGTATTTACTCTTTGGTATTTTTATTCTTTGGTTTTTATTCACTTCTAACAAAAAATAAAAATAGATTTATTAACAATTTTTTTGTTTTCTCTTCATTTATTTGGATAATTAATTCAACAACTAGACATTCATTTAACCCGGGTAAATTAAGAGGGTTTACAAGTTCATCATATGACTTCAATGCCACTTTGTCTTGGTGTATATTTTTTATTATATTACTCAATGCTTTATTATTTATTTTTCATAAGACTAAGAAGAAAGTAGATATAAATAAAATAGTTAATAATTTTATTAAATATTCAATTGCTATGTTGTCTTTAGGAATAATAGGTTCTAATTTTCCTATAGTTAATTTTTTAAACTATTACTACCTAGGTCTTCAAAAGTATGGTGTTCGGCTGAATAACCCATTTGGTTTAGATGAGTGGGGAGTAAAGATTCCATGGAGAGGGATCTTTCCAAGTGCAGAAACAATTGGTGAGTTTTATGGAATAGGAATATTATTAATCTTGGTGCTTTATTTAAGCTCTAAAGAGTTTAAATTATTTCACTTAATAGGCTTTTCATCACTTTCTCTTGGTTTGTATTTTTCAAATAATAGGAGTACATTTTTGTTAATTATATTGATAACTATTTTTATGTATTTCAAGAATTATCAGGTTTCACTTTTGCAAAAAGGTTTTTTAGTTGTATTTTTTATTTCAATTGTCTTATTTTTGATAGGACCAACCAATTTAATATGGGCATATAATGCATCAAGTTCGAATATTTTACAACATGCCATTTCTTATTCAAGCGAAGTTAGCTATTCAAGTTTTTTAAATCTATTAAATAATAATTTTGAAAGTGGATCTATATTTTGGTATATCTTTAGTATTTTTGGTTATGTAAGCTTTCTTATTAATAGATCAGAGCTTTGGGGTATATTTTTCTCAAGATATAATCCAACCTTTCTGGAAATTACATTTGGTTCAGGTCCTTTAAATTTTGGACAACTTTATGGTGAAAATATAGTTAAAGAGACAAATTCTTTTTTGCTTCCACACTCTTCTTTCTTATCTTTTCTTCTCTTTTTTGGAATACTAGGACTTCTTTTTCTTCTATCTGTTCTTATATATAAGATTATAAACTCAAGAAATAAAACTTCGATTTATGGACTTTCAATTATTTTTTATTTATTTATAAATACTTTTAAAAATGATTCTTTAAATTACCTATCTTCTTTTTGTTTCTATTTTTTCTTAATATATGTAATTACAAATATAAATAATAGAAAGCTATTTACGTCTCTTTAACATGTAGAAATTTTCATAAATGTTAAACAATAAAGATAAAAAAGCCCCTACCCCTAGGATTAAATTGGTAAATCCAAATTTTGGTTTATTACTATATGCTTCATGTTTTTCATATGGATTATAAAGCTTTATATCGACCCTTTCAGAAATTTCACAATTTAAATACTCATTGTTATTATTTGTAACAATTTTTAAGTAAGTTTTATTTATCTTACATAATGATGAATAGTTATTGGTTTGGCTAATCATGTTTTGATATTCACTGTTGTTTTCTTTTGGAAAGCCTATTAAGAAAATAACCAACAATATATATGTGAATATTTTTAGTGAATTTAACCTACCTTTCTTAAATATATTTGCACACAGGAAGACAAAACAAAGAGCAATAAAAAATGAGGAATAAAGAGTTTTAAAAGTATCACCAACAAAAGGGTCATAGTTATTTACTGGAAATCCAGAAATTGCATGAAATAAAACTGCTGCCATACCGACAAAAGGCGAGAGTAAAAACTTATTGTATTTTTTTCTTTTAATAATTTTTTTTAATATTAATAAATAAAAAACAAGCGAAGCAACCAAACCTAAAGATTGCCTCAAGTAAATATCAGTATCCTTTTGAAAAAAAACTGTTAAGGATAAATCTTTGTTACTAATTTCAGGACTTTTTATTTCATTTGACACCTGGTAGTTTATTACTTCTTTTCTATTTTTTAAATAGTTACTAGAATCATTATTCCAATAAAGATTAAAATAATCTCCAAAAGTGTCTAGCAATGTTATTGATAAAAATGAATCAGCATGATTGTGTTGTATGGGGCTAGTTACTAGATTGAAAAGATTTATTTTATAGACCGTCTCAAGAGGTGCTTTGTAGTCATAATTTTCTCTACTAGTGCTCCCACTTTCAATATCTAAAAGGTTTCTTCCATTATTTCTACTATCTTCAAATGAAATTAGTAAAAATAGCATTAAACCAATTAGTAAGAATATTGTTACAAATTTTTTATTACTTATAATTAAATTTTTAAAGTAAAAAATTAAAAAGAACAAACCAAAACAAACAAATATCGAACCTTTAGCAGCAACAGAAATTACAGCTAATGGAATTGCAAGTAATAAATATTTAAATTTTTTTGTTAATTTAAATTTTTCTAGATAAAAAATTATCCAAGGAAGAAAAGAAAACGCCATTATTTCTGGCTTAAATATCAACCTAAGAGCAAGAACCACTGGAAAAAAATTTAGTGCTAAGAGGCTTAAGTAAATTGTGTTTTTACTAAAGTTATAAGATTTTAGTAAAAAGTAGAAACCCAAACTTCCAATTAGAAAAAAAATAAAATTTAATTCTTGAATGCTTCTATTCAAATAAATATAAAAATTTTCAGCACTAAGAGGAAAATTATTTAAGTAAAAATACCAAGAATTTAAATAATAATAAAACAATCCTTGTTCTCTAGTGCTGTATTCAAGGATTCCAATATTATATTCAAAGTATCTAAAATATTCAGCAAAGTCAGGACTATCTGTTGAGTTATAATGAAGAAAATTTAGTTCTTTTACAAATATTAATGATAAGAAATAAAACACTTGTATTATATATTTTCTAATAACTACCACGAAAAAATTATACTCAGTTTTTTAGTGTTTATACTTTTAGGATATTTTTTTAAAATCGCACCTTGTTTGTTTAGATAAAACCTTATTACTATATATATGATGATATTTAAATTGTCTAACAAGTCTTTTTACGATAGACATAACTATGAATTAGATAGATTTACTATTTATGAAGACACCCTACATATTGTAAATGCTAAATCAGAGTACAAAATATTATCAAATAACGAAAGTGACTTATGTGTTATAGACTTTGAAAATGAAGATATAGATATTTTAAGCAGGGTAACAAAAAAATACAGTGTAATTGTTCTTACAGACATTATTGAAGCAACAGAAAATATATTTAAACTTTTCCAAATAATTAAAAGTTCCCTAGTTAGTGATGGAAAATTAGTTATATCATCTGTTAACACAAAGTGGAGTTTTTTAATAAAAATATTTGGACTACTTAAACTTAAAGATACTGACAGTCAAACGTCCTATATACATTTAAAGAAAATTAAGAATGTTGCTAATGGTGTTGGCCTTGAATATATAAGTTCTATATCTAGACAATATTTTCCATTTAAATTCTTTTATATAGGTACATTTCTAAATAAGGTTTTAGAATTACTATTTTTCTATTTAAATTTTGGTATAAAAACTTATATAGTTTTTCGAAACCAGGAAAAAGCTACCAAAGAAATAAAAAAAACAATAATAATTCCTGCAAAAAACGAAGAAGGCAATTTAGATAACCTTTTTAATAGAATACCTAAGGAAAGAGGCTGTGAAATTATTTTCGCATGTGGAGAGTCAGAAGATAAAACAATTGAAGTGGCAAAGAGAATACAAAATAGTGAAAAGACTACTTTAGTAAAAGTCTTCCAACAGTCAAAAAATGGTAAAGCAAATGCAGTATGGGAAGCCTTAGATATTTCAGAGGGCGATATAATAGCAATTTTGGACGCTGATATAAGTGTAGATCCTGAAGAATTACCAAAATTTTTTGAAATCATTGAAAAGAACCAAGCAGATTTTGTGAATGGGACACGGCTAATTTATGAAATGGAACCAGGCTCAATGAGACTTATAAACAAAGCAGGCAATAGGGTTTTTCAATTTGTGATTGGAATGTTAATAAAAGTTGAGTTAACTGACTCACTTTGTGGAACAAAAGTATTTAAAAGAGATTTAATAAAGAAAATTAAATGGTGGCAGACTACTTTCAAAGTAAAAGACCCTTTTGGTGATTTTGACCTTTTATTTACTGCAGCATATACTGGACAAAAAATTCTTGAGTACCCAATACACTATAGAGCAAGAACTTATGGAAAAACACAAATTTCAAGGTTTAAAGATGGATTTAAATTAGTGAAATATATTTTAAAATCATATAAAATATTTAACTCTTCTAATCTGTAAATAAATGTTTATAAATATAAAAGATAAAAGAAGTTTTATCATTCCACTGCTTTTGCTATCTCCAGTATTTTTGAATTATTTATCTAATTTAATATCTAAATTAAGATCAGATTACATATTAGTAATTAATTATTATGAATTGATTTCTTTTGTTCTTTTAATTTTTTGGTTTCTTAATATAGGATATTTAGTCAGCAATTCTCTTAGTCTAAATAGTAAGTCTTTAGGGATTGTAATATTTTTGATGAGTTTTTTCTCACTAGACAATCTGTTTTTATTTATTTCAAAAAATTACTTTTTTCATAATGTTTTTTTGTTCACTTCTTTTTTATGGTTTATATTTTTTATTTACAAAAAAGAATTATTTTTTACAGCTACATTATTTCTCCTATCTTCTTTTCAGTACTGGTATAACGATAAAAATATAGGAAAATTTAAAATTAATGAAAATTTTAAGGGAGATGTGGAAGTGCAATGGTATCCAATGGTAAGAAATATTTATGAATCAAGTTATTTTAATTCACTAATTAACCCCTATCTTGAAGGATATGGTCAGATGATAAGTTATTTTCAAGCTTTAGTTTTTAAAATCTCATTCAATTTAACTGATTACTCTTACTTTCAATCAACAACAAGAATTTTCTTTATTCTAAGTATTGTCTTTTTTTTGGAATTAAATATTAGTAAATATTTAAGAGTTTTATCATCTTTGTTTTTCATTACTTTAATAACAAATAGTGAATTTTTAAAATATTTGTTTGCAGACTCTTTAATGGGAGAAGCAGTGGTTTCATATATTTTCTTTGTTTTATTATTTAAAATTCTTAGCTCTGAAGAACTTTCCGAGAGGAACAAGTATCTTATTTTCTTTTCTTTTGGGTTTTTATTTTTAAGTAAACAATTTATAAGTACACTGTCCTTACTTGTTTGTTTATTTTTGTTCTTTAATAAAAAATATAAAAAATACTCTTTATTCGGTTTAATACCTTTTTTTCTTAATTATATAAATTATACTTTCTTGATTAAGGGCCTAGAGAGAGATCCTTACTTGTCTCAAATTGACCTCAAGGATACATTATTTGACCTCTTGCTTTTAAGAGACTTAAATTTAAATAATATAGGATTAATAATTAAAAATATCTACAAAGACAAACCATTCACTTATTTAATTTTGTTACTAATTTTTGTTACAGTTTATAACTACTTTAAGAAAAATAAACTTAGCATTGAGAATAAAGTTTACTTCTTCACAATACTTCTAAATTTTATCTTTATTTTCTTGCTTTATGTGTCAGCATGGAGAAATATGGAATTAGAATCTCCAATAAGATTTATTTTGAATTTATTACATATTAAAATTGCATTTCTTTTTCAACAGTTGGAAAAAATAGAAACTTAATTAAAAAAATAAAATTAATCATTAATTTACAACTATTATTAAAACAAATATTATATATTTGGTTAATTTGAAAAAGTACATTTTGAAACTCGATTTACTGGGATGCTATATTTTATTCCTAACCACATTAGCTATTGTTTATTCAAATATTAACCTACATTATTTATCAACATATTCTCCAGATTTTCAATATTATAAAGATTATCTCTCATATTTTTTTGGCGAGTATGAAAATAGCGGAAGGGAGCAAGGCTTACTATATTTTTTTCTTGTTTCTTTATTTATTAAATTGGGACCAAACAATTTTAGTTTAGATAATTCAGATCAATTAATTAGCAATGCTGTTCAGCTATCCAATTTATTTTTGTACATTCTAGGTCTAGTCGGCTTATTTTATTTGTTAAAATATAAAAGCTTTAAAACAAAGCATATATTACTAACTTTCTCAATAGTAAATTTTTTCCCTCAAAGCATCAACATGATCATGACTATGAAGCCTGAGATATTAGCATTTGCTATTTTGCCTTGGAGTATTTTTTTGATTTTATTATTTTTTGAAAAGAATAATTATAAGTATTTATATTTTTCATTGATTCCAAATGTATTATTGCTCACCACAAAGGGAACAATAATTGGTTCAATGTTGTTAGTTTATCTTTATATATTGATAAAAGAAAAATATAAGATTTTTACTCCAAAATTTTTTAGTATTATTTTAATTTTCATTTTATTTTTAATACCGATTTTATTTGAAAACTTTAATGCTAATGGAAAACATATATTTGAGCATACGAACGATAAACCCGAAATGCAAGATGTTGCTCAAGTAGATTTGTTATACAATATTAATTTTCGTGATTTGTACATGGATCCATTTAGACATAACCATGCAAATTCATTAGTCGGTATGGTGACTCTTGATACTTTTGGAGATTATTTCCAATGGTATGCATATCATGACCAAAGCGCTTTCATGTATATTAAAAAAGATTTTGAGAGTATTTGGTATATTACGCATTGGCGTCAATTTTTTTCAGTTATTCTTACAGTTTGTTTATATTTTTACATTGTTTATTTCTACAGAAAAGACAAGGGGAACAGAGTCTTTTACTTGTTTCCTTTTTTTGGCTTGTTTATTTTACTGCTTCAAGCATATGGAATCCCACAAAAAAACTTTGATAAAGATACG
>MDSZ01261122.1_pt1 | contig 12180 bp, 14 predicted proteins | sample 811201 | NCBI WGS metagenome assembly MDSZ01 (sample SAMN05326647, study PRJNA326480) | marine metagenome | isolation source: seawater | place: Indian Ocean: North | collected 2010
ATGAGCTATAGTGCTAAAACTAATTCCGAAATTTCTGATCAATCCTCTCTTTTTTAAATATTTAATGAATCTTATTTTATCATCCTCTAAAGTAAAATCTGAAGGAGGACTATGTACTAAAAGAATGTCTAATTTTTTACGGTTTAACCTTTTTAGTATGCCAAATAATTTTTTTAAAACATAGCTCTTTGAAAAATTAAAAATTATACTTTTTTTTTTAATTTCATTTCCTATTTTTGAGCAAATAATTACTTTTTTCTTTTTAAATACATCACCTAATAGCTTTTCTGACTTCCCATTGCCATAGATATCAGCAGTATCATAAAAAATTACTCCATTATCAAATGCTAGATTAAGGGCTTCTATGCTATCCTTTTTTTTTTGTGAGCCCATGCCTATATGACGATTTCCTATTTTATTTACCCCACCTAATTGACAAGTTCCAAATCCCAACTTATTTTTTTTTAACATAATTTATTTTTTTCGCTGGATTTCCAACAACTGTAGTATTGTCTTTAATATTATTTACTACAATTGATCCTGCTCCAACTATGCTTTTTTGACCAATAATTCTAAAAGATTTCTTATTTTGATCAGCAAAAGCTACTGCTCCTGTACAGAACCAACTATATTTTTTTAATCTAACTCTACCTGCTGTAACACTTCTTGGGCCCATCTCAACACCATCTTCTAGTATACAGTCATGATCAATTGAAACAGAAGAATTTATGATACATTGTTTTCCTAATTTTACATTTGCATGTATTACAACATTTTCAAGAATTTGAGATCCTTCACCAATTTTTGCTGTTTTTGAAATTAAAGCAGAAGGATGTATGTATGTAAAAGGTATAAGCTTAAGTTTTTTTAAATAATTATGAAGTTTTACTCTAATATGTCCATTAGGATTTCCTATGCAAATTATAAAATAATATTCGTTGAGATTTTTTTTAATATGTTTTTCCAAATTTTTTTTTGAATGAATAATTTGATACCCTAAAAACTTAAAATCTTTTTTCTTTTCATCTACTAAAATTATATTAGAAAATTTAGGTTTAAGATATTCCTCTAAAATTTTAAACTGATAACTTGCACCCCAAACTATTAATTGTTTTTTCATTTTTTTTAATTTGAATTTTTGATTGTTGACTTATTAAGAATATTTTTTACAATTTTAGCGTATTTTTTTAAATCTTTTAGATTTGCATTTAATGGAGAAGGCAATGTTATGCCTCTCCTATATAAATCATAAGCTATAAAATTTTTTTTCTTTGATTTTTTACAATAAAAAGGTTTCATATTACTCAAAGGTGAAAAAAAAGGTCTCGCTACAACATTTAATCTTAAAAGTTTTTTTATAATTTGATTAGCATTTAGTCCATAACTTTTATCAATAACCATTGTTGTTGCCCAACATCCATTTATCAAATACTTATTTTGTAAATTTAATTGAACTTTGTAATTTTTAAATTCTTTTTTATAAACTGCACAAATCCACCTTTTCTTTTTCAATATTTGATTTTTCCTTAAAAATTGTGAATAACCAAGAGATGCTTGTAAATTAAAAGGCATATATTTAAACCCAAGTTCTAAAATGTTATAAGTTGAATTTACGTCTCGACCCTGGTCTCTATAAAACTTACACTTTTCATATAAAGACTTGTTGTCAGTCACTATCATGCCCCCCTCACCCGTTGTAATAGTTTTTGTTCTGTGAAAACTAAAAGCTGAAGCTATGCCGAATTTTCCTGACTTTTTACCTTTATAGACAGAACCAAAAGACTCGGCTGCATCCTCTATCAAAAAAAAATTTTTTTTTTACAAAATTTTTCAATTTTATCCATCTCAGCCATATTACCGTATATACCTGTGGCAATGACAGCTTTTGTATTTTTGTTTACAGTATTAATTAAGCTTTCATATGACATACACCAATTCTTTTTTGAAATATCTGCAAATACATTTTTTGCTCCTGTATAAAGAACTGCTGCAGCTGAAGCAGCCCATGTACACTCTTGATTAATTACATTATGACCTTTTTTTATTTTTAATGAATGTAAAATCAAGTGTAATGCTTGGGTGCAATTAGTTGTCATTAGTCCATATTTTCTTCCATGATACTTAGCGAATTCTTTTTCAAATTTTTCCACATAGTAGTATTTTTTCTTACCATACCATCCATTTTTCATTACATCTAAAACAAATTGAATTTCTTTTTTTGTAATAGAAGGACCTGACATTTCTAAATTTTTTAGACTCATGAATTATTTTAAATTTCTTAATTTTTTAATTGTTTCTTTTATGTCCTTATCTAAATTAGACCTAAATTTAAAACCTAGAGAAGAAAATTTTTGATTTGAAACATTATATGATAATTGATTCATAATTTCATTTTTTACTTTTTTAATACTAGTTTTTTTATTTACTTTTTTGATACTATCAACAATATTTTTAACTGTGTAATTGTTAGATAAAATATTATACGTAGTATTAATTGGAATATCATTGTTAATTATAAAAGCCAAAGATCTACATAAATCGTTAAGCGACAAGTACGGTCTCCTTTGATTGTAAGCTGACTTCCATACTGTTAAAGGTTGATTTGTGGCAGACTGAAAACAGAATTTATTTACAGCTGTATGAAACCTTATTCCCGGAGAAAAGCCATAAATTGTACCAATTCGTAATATTAAAAATTTTTTTATTTCTTTTTGGATAATTTTTTCTTCCTTTAATTTTATTTCAGCATAGGGGCTTTGAGGATTTAATTCTGATTTTGAGCAATTTTCATCCACCCAATTTGATTGCGGGCCATACACACTGGTCGAGGACGCAAAAATTAGCAACTTATTCTTTTTTTTTGTATATTTGATTATTTTTTTTGTAGAAGCTAAGTTATTTTTATAAAACTCGTCCTTAAATGTTGCGCTCTGAGCAGCATCTGTTTTTGCTGCTAAATGGATTATAATATCACTTTCAGGAATATCTTTTATACTACAATTAGATAAATCAAGTTTACAATATTTAACTTTATTATTTAAATTAAAAATTGAGTTATATCTTTGAGATAAAAAATTATCTAAAAAAATTAAATTTGATTTTTGTTTTATTTTGCCACTTAATTTTCTAATTAAATAAGATCCGATATGGCCTGCTGCGCCTGTAATTAATATATTCATATAACTTATGGTGGTATAACTAAAATGATTTTAAATGAAATACAATGATTATTATATTAAAGTAAAGCAATAAATATATGAAAAAAAATAAAGTAAAAAAAATTTATATTGATCGAATAAAATCAAGAGGATCTTATCTAGATATTTTCGAATTAGGAAAATTAAAGATAAAAAGAATATTTTCTGTTTCTAATGTAAAAAAGAACATTACAAGAGGCTTTCATGCACATAAATTTGATACACAAATTATAACTGTACCTTTTGGAAAAATAAAATTTAAGACTTTTGATGGAAATAAAACAAAAAGTTTTATAATTAACAAATCCAATATTGCTATAATTGTCGAACCATATGTATGGACTGAAACTACTTATCTAAAAAAAAATACTGTTGTAACAGTTTACTCAAGTCACTCATATAATGAAAAAAGCTACATAAGATCTTTAGAAAAATTTAAGAAAATTATAAAATCTAAAAAAAATTCAAAACGTTAATTACTTTTGCTTGTTCTTTATTGCTCAAACCTGGGTAAATGGGAATTGAAACAATTTCTTTTGATAATTGATTTGTTATTTTTAAATTATTTTTAAATTTTTTAAAAATTTTTTGTTTATGAAGGGGTAGCTTATAATGAATACCACAAAAAATATTATTTTTTTTCATCTCTTTTAACAACAAATCTCTTCTTTTTGTTCTTACAACAAATAAATGATAAACATGACTAGAACCTTTAACGGTTTTAGGCAGAAAAATTTTTCTATTTCTAATATTTTTTAAATAATTTTTTGCAATTTTTCTTCTTTCTCTGTTGTCTTTATTAAGATTTTTCAATTTTAAATTTAAAATAGCTGATTGTATCTCATCTAATCTTGAGTTTATTCCAAGATAAATTGCATCTCTATTCTTGTCCCAACCATATTGGGACATGCTTTTTACTTTTTCAAATAATTTTTTATTATTTGTAACTATTGCTCCTCCATCACCTAAACATGACAAATTTTTTGTTGGAAAAAAACTAAAACATCCTAAATCACCAAAAGTACCAAGTTTTCTTCCATTAAAAAGACCTCCAGCTGATTGGGCACAATCTTCAATTAAATATAAATTGTGTTTTTTACAGATTTTTTTTAGATAATTCATATTACAACTTTGTCCATATAGATGAACAATAATTATAGCTTTTGTTTTTTTTGTAATATTTTTTTCCAAAGATTTTAAATCTATACAAAAAGATCTATCACAAATATCAACAAATTTAATCTTCACGCCTGCGTTTAAAATTGAAATCCCAGTAGCAGTTGCAGTTAAAGATGTAGTAATTACTTCATCAGAGCTTTTAAGATTTAATGCTTTCAAAGATAACAGAAGTGAGTCTGTTGCATTCCCTGTTCCAACAACAAATTTGCAATTCAGATATCTTTTAAAAGAATTTTCAAAATTTTTACAGTTTTGTCCTCTTATGTATTGTCCATTGTCAATAACCTTGGAAATATTATCTAAAATTTTTTTTTTATTCTTTAAAAAACTATATTTTGGATTGCTAAAGTAAATCATTTTGACAATATTTGTAATCTAGGTAAATGTATAATCCATTTTCCTTTTCTGCTGAATTTTTTTTTTTCTTTAAGAAAAATTTCATCTTTATGATTCCATGCTAAAAGTAAACAATAATCAGGATAATTCTTTTCAAAATATTGATAGCTCTTTATTGGAATGTGAGTGCCAGGACTAAATTTGTTAATTTTTGTAGGTGTAGTGTCAGTTATGAAATCTATTAAATTAGAGCCTATTCCACTGTAGTTAAAAATTGTTGTACTCTTAGATGTTGCACCATAACCTGCAATTGTTTTTTTCCTCTTTTTCAATTCTTGAAGCTTTGATAGCAGTGAATATTTGGATTTCTCACACTTTTTCTTAAATTCATTATAAGTTTTTAAACTTTTGAGTTTCATCTTTTTCTCAAATCTTAGTTGTTTTTCTACTCTGTTTGAAATATTTCTTTTATTATTTCTGCATATATAATATCTCAAAGATCCTCCAGCAGTTTTTAATATTTCTATGTCAAAAATCTTTAAATCAAATTTTTTACATATATTAATCATTGCAGTAAGTGATAAAATAAAAACATGCTCATCATATATTTGATCATATGATCCTTTTTTTAACATAAATGGTAAGTACGGATCTTCAGTAACCATAATTCCGTCATGTGTTAATAGCTCATCTACTCCTTTGAATACAGAGTTAATGTTTGGTATATGGGCTAATGTGTTTTGAGCAATAAAAACTTTTGCCTTACCATATTTTTTTTTAATTTTTTTAGCTGTTGAAAAATCAAAGAATCCATTAAACATGTTAACTCCTTTAGATTTTGCAGATCTTGCAACATTTAATGAGGGATCAACCCCTAAATTTCTAAATTTTTTCATTGCTAGATAATTAACCACTCCACCATCATTATTTCCTATTTCAACAGTTAGATCACCCTTTTTTAATCCAAATCTATTGATAAGTTTCATCGCCAAATTTTTAAAATGTTTTTGCATTTTTAAAGAAGTCCCTGCAAAGAAAGCATAATCTTTATGAAAAAGTTTTTTTGGGTTTGGTTGTTCTATAAGCTGGAATAAAGAACAACGAGGACAAAATCCTGGAGCTAATTCAAAAAAATATTCTTTTTTTTTTAAATTCTTTATAAATGCGTTGGCGATAGGCATCTTACCAAAGGACATAAACTTTTTTATTTTATGTTTGCAGTTTCTGCATTTAATCATTTTATCCCAATCCCTTTAGATCTTTAAAATCTCTAAAATTTATTTTTGATGAAAGTGGATTTAATTTATCTTTAGTGCTTAAAATTTTTTTTCCTTTTGGCCAATTTACAGCAATTTTATTACAAGACCAATTTACACCTATTTCATACTTAGGATTATAATATTCGCTAACCTTGTAGTGAATAATGTTCTTATTACCTAAACTATAAAATCCCGAACCTACTCCAGGAGGCATTAAAACTTGTGTGTTATCTTTGGAGTCTATAATTAACTCAATTTTTTTTAAAAAAGTCTTAGATTTTGGTCTAAAGTCTACAAATGCAATAAATATCTTGCCCAAGATTAAATGTATAATTTGTGCTTGTGGTTTTTTCCATTGAAAATGAATGCCTCTTAAAACATTTTTTTTAGATAATGATAAATTATCTTGGCAGAATAATCTTTTAGAATATTGAGAATATTTTTTTTTAACATAACTTTCAAAAAAAAACCCCCTATTATCAAAATAAGTTTTTGGTTTAATAATAAATAAATTTTTAATTTTTGTTTTTATTATTTTCATATTTTTTTCTTAAATAATCAAAATAAGAACTTTTTTTATTTTTAATGGTTTTTAAAAAAGTTTTTTTGTTAATCAATTTCTTTAATAAAGCTATTTCATTTAAATTTGCAATCTGAATTTTATTTTTTTTTTCATAATTACTAATAATTGAAGAGATTTTTGATACTTTGTTGGCATCTCCAGCATCAAACCAAAAATTTTTTATGTTATTAAATTTAATAATTTTAATTTTTTTTTTCTTAATGAGAATGTTATTCAACTCTGTGATTTCAAGTTCTTTTCTTTTAGATGGTTTGAGCTTTTTAGCAATTTTAATTGCATCTTTATTATATATATAAATTCCAACAACAATATCACGGAAAGAGGTTTTTTTTGGTTTTTCGACAATTTTATACTGTCCATTAGGATCTTTTTCTAATACACCATAATCTTTTGTTTTAGTATGCTTAATTGTAAAAATTGTGTTTAAATTATTATGATTTAAATTTTTCTTAAGAATAGCATCAATATCTTTTCCAAATAAAATGTGATCCCCTAAATTTAAAGCAAAGGGTTTATTTTTTGAAAATTTTTCTCCTAAAATTAAAGCCTCTGGTAATCCTCTTGGTTTATTTTGAGCTTTATAAGTGAAAGACACACCGATATCCCGACCACTGCCAAGTAATCTTCGATAATCTTCAATATTTTTTTTATCAGAAATAATTAATATTTTATTTATGCCATTTTTAATAAAATTTGAAATTGGATAATACACAATGGGCTTATCGTTTATTGGAAGCAAATGTTTACTTGTATATCTAGTAAACGGATCAAATCTAGTTCCCTTTCCTCCAGCTAGTATGATCCCTCTAGTTATCTTATGACTTTTCATAATTAATTATTTTTTGACAGCAAAAAAGTCAACTGCAGATAATAACCACGATTGATGAGTAATCTCCACTATGTTATACACTCTGCTATCTACCCAAAAATTTATATTTCCGATTTTTTTAACCTTATTTTTTGAGCTAAACCCAGTGAAAGTGACAATATTTAATCCCATTTTTTTTCCTTGAATGCCAGCATTAATTATGTTTTTAGAATTTCCACTACTGCTAATAAGAATTAATAAATCGCCTCTTGAAGCATAAGCCCTCAAAGCTTCTTTTAACCAATTTTCGTAACCATAATCATTTGCAAAACATGTTATTAAATCTGCCTCATTAAAATTTATAGATCTTATTTTTGAGGTTTTAGTAAAATCAACAGCTACATGACTTGCCATAGCTGCACTTCCACCGTTACCAACAATTATAATTTTATTATTTCTTTTTTTAATTTTTTTTATAAGGTTTAAAAAATTTTCGAAATCTTTTAAATCTAATTGCTCTAAACAATTCTTAATATTATAAAAATATTTTTCTTTAAATTTTTTTAGCATAAAATTTTTTGTACCAACTTACAAATTCGAATATGCCCTTTTCAAGAGGGGTGGGTTTTATTCTAACTTTGCTTAGAATTTTTTTATTCGATCCATAAGTTTTTAAAACATCGCCTTTCTGAAAAGGTAGCATTTTTTTTTTTGCTTTAACATTTAAAACATTTTCAATAATTTTGATAAAAGTCATCAAATTTCTTGGTTTCGAACCACATACATTAAAAGTTACGATTGGTATTTTCCCAGTAGGACGTTTTTTTGTTGCGAAATAAGTCATTTTAACAACGTCATCTATATATGTAAAATCCCTTTCATGTTTACCTTTATTGAATATATTAATACTTTTTTTATTCATAATATTTGCAACAAATTTGAATAAAGCCATATCCGGTCTACCATACGGACCATAAACAGTGAAAAATCTCAAACAGGTGACTGGTAGTTTATATAATGCACTATATGAATGAATAATATTTTCACCTATTTTTTTTGTTGCAGCATATAAAGATTTCGGTTGAGATGTTGGGAAATTTTCTTTCACAGGAAAATTTTTTGTATCACCATAAACTGAACTTGAAGATGCAAATATGAAATGTTCAACTTTATTTTTTTTTGATAATCTTAAAATATTTTCTAAACCCTCTACATTACTTCTCAAATATGTCTTTGGATTTTCAAAAGAGTATCTAACACCAGCTTGCGCTGCAAAGTGATAAACTTTTACAAACTTATTATTCAAAAAAACTTTGTTTAAAGTATTACTCAAAATATCTTTTTTAAAAAATAAAAAATTTTTTTTAAACTTTGATTTTAGAAAAACTATTCTCTTTTTCTTCAGATCAATATCATAATAAGAGTTCATGTTATCTATACCATAAACAAGAAAACCCTCTGACAACAGTTTTGTGCAAAAATGAAAACCAATAAAACCGGCACAACCTGTAACTAAAATTTTTTTTTTTTTACTTTTAGCCATTTCTTACAAAATCTTTTAATTTTTTTAATGAGTAATGATATGCCAGTGATTGCCCTTCTTTGGTCATACCACCTATATGGGGAGTAATAAAAACTTGTCTTCGATTTTTTTTAAAAAATTTATAAATTTTACTTTCTTTAAGTCCTTTATACTCATTTTTCAACACATCCGTGTAATAAGTTGCATTCTTATTTTTTTTCAAAAAATAAATTAAGTCTTTTTCGTTAACCAATTCTCCTCTTGAGGTATTTATTAAAATGACATTCTTTTTCATTAACTTAAATTTTTTTTTATCTATAAAATTTAAATTTTTATTAGTGGCATGAATATGCAATGCTATCACATCTAAATCTTTAATCTTTTTTTCCAATAGATTTATAATTTTTATTTTTTTATTTTTAGGTTTAATATAAGGATCATATACACAAACTTTAGCTCCAAATGATAGACAATATTTAGTAAAAATTTTACCTAACCTACCATATCCAATTACGCCCACTGTTAAATTTTTTATCATTTTCCCAGTAAAATCTAAATATGACCATCGACCTTTTGCCACTGAATCTGAACTTTCAGGTATTTTTCTTACTGCATTTATAAGAAAACCAAAAGCTAAATCAGATGTTGAGGTTAATTGATTTAATAATTTTTTATCTTTTTTTAATGATAAAATTTTAATTTTTTTTTTTTTACAAAATTTTTCATTTATATGAACAGTGCCAGTTGATGCTGTGCAAATTACTTCCACTTGAGAATTTTTTAATAATTCTACACCAAGGTAGATTTTGGACATATTTGGATTAGTAAAAATGTATTTTGCATATTTGATCTTTCTTTTTAATTCATTCATCGATGGATTTTCCAAAACACTTAATTTGAAGTTTTTTTTTGCTTCATCAACAAATCCTTCAATATGACGAACAGGAGTAATTATTAGTAAATTATCTTTTTTCATTTAACTTTATTCCAGCTAAGACAAAATCATCACTATTATCAATATTTATAAATCGTGAATCAGGAAGTATGTAAGGTATTGAGATCTTTGACTGATATCTAATCTTTTTTAATATAAACTTTCTCGACATTGCATAAATTGAACCTGCTCTTATAAATGCTTCAGGTTTAAGATCTTGCCTTCTTGTCTCCAGCTTTTCTTTCACACTAAAATCGCATAATCTATTTTTAATTATTTTTTTAATTCTTGCTGGGTGATGATCATAGAGTTTTCCTACTGCTATCACACTGTCAGCTTTTTTTTTAATCTGTAACTTTATAATATTATCTATATCTCTTGAGGTTTTAAGCGGATTTGTGCACATTATCTCTACAACATAATGAAATTTTTTTTTATAAAAATTTTCAGCATTAATTAGGCTATGCTTCAACGCGTCTGCAGATGAGGAGGTGTCCTTTGAGAGTGTTTTTGGTCTTAAAAAAGGAACTTGAGCACCAAATTTCTTTGAAATAGATGCAATTTTTTTTGAGTCAGTTGAGACTATAAAATTTGTTAATTTTTTAGATTTTTTTGCTTCTTTAATTGTATAAAATATAAGGGGTTTGCCATTAATTTTTTTAATATTTTTATTTTTAATAGATTTAGAGCCACCTCTTGCAAGTGTCACTCCAAGTATGTTTACTTTCAACCTATCCCCTTCCAAGTATTTCCATTTTCAGTATAGTGATGTTCAACTTCAAGACTAGGGTCATACAAAAAATTTTCCTTTTTTTTCATTATATCATTTGCCCAATATCTATCTTCTTTACTTATTAATTTTTCATTAAATAAATTTTTTTTTAAAAAATTCTTTTTATATGCACAAATTGCATTGTGTAAAAAATATCTTTTCTCAAGCTCAGAGTACATATTTTTTATTTTTTTGTTCACAAAATGACTCCAGATATATCTCTTAGAAATTTTTTTCCCTTTCCAGATAGGTATTTGATTTCCAAAAATAGCCCGATACTTTTTCAAATCATTAATTATTTTTTTGGTTGAAATCTTTTTAAGAATACAATGAGCTGACATTATTAAGATATTATCATTCTTAGCCTTTTTAACTCCTAAATTTAAAGATTTCCCTGGAGAGTAATCATTTATATTTAATATTTTTATATCAGTATAATTTTTATTTGGAGATAACTTTGTATCTTTTATAAAATGTTTTATGATGTGTATAGTATCGTCATTGGAATTGTTATCAACAATCAATATTTCTGGAGTATTCAAATGATCAATTATTGACTGAATACAATGACCAATCCACCTTTCCTCATTTTTACATCTTATAATAACTGAAAATTTATCTTTTACCACTCCATCTACCTCTATATCTTTTATAAATATCTATTTCACATTTTTGAACATCAAGTCCTTTGTTTAAATTCATATAAGCTACGGTGTCTCTAAATTCAGTTATAAGCTTTAAATCTTTTGGTAAAATTGCAAACTTATTATCTCTTCCAGGTAATTTTCTATCTATTGTGAAATGTTTTTCAACATATTTGGCATCGTTAGCAATTGCAAATATAGCATCATCGACACCAGGTAAGTGACCACTGTAACCAATATCTTTTAATTTTTTTTTCATAGTGAAAAATTTTGGAAAGTTTACATTTTCTCTTTGAAGAGGGTAAGAGGATACACAATGCATAAAAATAACGTTTTTAATATTTATTTTTTTAATTATGTCTGTAAATTCACTCCATTTACAAGCTCCTACAGAAATAATTACTTTTTTATATAACTTTGAAGCTTTTTTAATTAAATTCATGTTATAAACTTCATGACTGGGAATTTTAATTTCATTAAAATTAAGTTTTTTTAACATCACGAGATCGTCAATATTAAAAACAGATGTTAAAAATTTAACTTTGTTTTTTTTACAAATATTTATTAAAAATTTATAATTATCAAGTCTCAATTCTGCTTTTTTATAAATTTTAATTCTACCATCCTTATCCCAAGGACCTTTTTTTAAATTTTGAGTACTCCAAGTTTGAAATTTGCAGTAGTCTGCACCAGCTTTCGCAGCCTCTTCTATCATTCTTTTAGCTAGTTTCATATTGCCCATATGATTCCAGCCAATTTCAGCGATGATTTTAGTTTTCTGATTTTTTTTCACCTAATAACCTTATTAGTTACCTGCGTGTTTTAAGAATAACATCAATAATTATAATTTTCTAAAAATTTTTTTCAGTGCATAAATCAAGCCAATTGAGCTATTAGTACTGGTCAGCTGCACGCATTACTGCGCTTCCACATCCAGCCTATCAAC
>MDSZ01015583.1_pt1 | contig 12179 bp, 12 predicted proteins | sample 811201 | NCBI WGS metagenome assembly MDSZ01 (sample SAMN05326647, study PRJNA326480) | marine metagenome | isolation source: seawater | place: Indian Ocean: North | collected 2010
CGTTGATAGGCTGGATGTGGAAGCGCAGTAATGCGTGCAGCTGACCAGTACTAATAGCTCAATTGGCTTGATTTATGCACTGAAAAAAATTTTTGAAATAAAAGTTATTAATAATGAAATGTTTATTTCTTGGTTATAGTTCTAAAAAAACTAAACTCATTAAGTTCTTAAAAAAAAAAGGATTTAAAGTTCAAAACTTAACCAGAAAAATTAATCAAAAAGATATAATCGACAAAGATATTGTTATTTCTTTTGGGTATAAAAAAATCATTGATAAAAAATTAATAAAAAAAAATAAATTACCTATCATTAATCTTCATATTTCTTATTTGCCTTATAATCGAGGTTCTCACCCAAATTTTTGGAGTTTTGTCGACAAAACTCCTTCTGGTGTAACTATACATGAAATAGATCAGGGAATAGATACGGGAAAAATAATTCATCAAAAAAAAATCTATTTCAATTATAAAAAGAATAAATCTTTAACTTTTAAAAGTACATATAAAATCTTAATTAAAGAAATTGAAAAACTTTTTATGAAAAAATTTGAAAGCTTAATTTCAATGAATTATAAAAAGAAATCTCAAAAAAAAAAAGGAACTTTTCATTTAAAAAAAGATTTACCTAAAAGTTTTAAAAATTGGGATGTGAGCATTTATAAATTTGTAAAATCAATAAATAGGTGAGTTTTTTTTATAAAATTTATTAGATTTTTTTCCAAGTATTTTTGGGTAGTTTTCAGATCCAAGGCCAATTTTAGGTCTGAAATTTCCAATATTAGATTTATTAAATTTCTGACCTTTTTTTATATCTTTGATTGCAAATATTGATCTCCTAAGTTTTTTTGATGTTTTTTCAACTTTTTTTAGTCCAATTATTTCTTTACCAAAGGACTCATGAATTCTTTTTACTCCAAAAATTAAATCTTTTAATTGATCTTTGTTTATTGAAAATTTTGAGTCTGAAGTCTTAAGTTTGTTTGAGATTATGAAATGTTTTTCTATCATGCACACTCCTAATGATGTTGCAGCTAAAGATGTATAGATATTATTAGTATGATCAGATAGGCCAATGTTAAAATTTTTAAAAATTTTTTTAAATTTATTAATTGTAATTAAATTTGCATCTTTTTCTTCTGAGGGATACCCTGAAACACAATATAAAATTGTAATTTTGTTGTGATATTTATTTATGCATTTTATAGCATTTTTTATTTCTTGAAGTGAAGCCATTCCTGTAGAAATTATTATTGGTTTTTTTTTGCTTGCGATGTAATCAATCAAATCTAAATCTGTTATTTCAAATGAAGCAATTTTATACAATTTAACTTTAAATTTTTCTAACAGATCAACTGCTCTTTTGCTAAAGGGTGAGCTAAAAAGTTCAATTTTTAATTTTTTTGCTAATTTAAAAGCATCTTTATGCCATTTAAAAGGAGTGTGTGCTTTTTTGTATAAATTCCATAAAGATTGATTTTTCCAAATTCCATCTTTAATTAAAAATTTTTTTTCAGAGCTTTTGATAGTTATATCTTGAGGCTCATATGTTTGAATTTTTACTAAATCAGCTCCACATTTAGAGGCTTCTCTAATATGATCTAAAAATAATTTTTTTGATCCTTTGTGATTTCCAGAAATTTCCGCAATAATTAAAGGTCTTTTGTTTTTATTGATTGATAATTTGTTATTAATTTTGATAAACACTTTGGATCTTTAAATTACAATATATATAGAATATCTTATTATAATGAGCAAAAAAAAAAATTACAAATATTATTCAGAAATAATAAATAAAATTCAAAAAACCAGATCAAAAAATAATAAAAACTGGATGGATCTCTTAAGATTAGCATTTAAAGAGAATCCTAAAGACACTAAAAAAATTGTGAAAGGTATTTTTAAAGAAGATTCCAGAATTACTAAATTAATTAAGCAATTAACAATTAATTAAAATTTAATTATATTTTTTAATTCTTCATCAAGATTTATTGATCTTTTACAAAACAATTCACAAAATTCATCAATTATTTTTTGTCTCTCTGGTAAATTCCACCATTTATCTAGAGTTTGATAATTTTTATTTATAAATTTTGCAGCATCTTTTGGGTTATCAAAACAGATTTGATTATCTTTAAATTTTTTCAAATAAAGTTTAAATTTTTTATCAAATCTTGAATGTGTTTTTTGATCAAATATTACTATTGTTGGTCGATTTAAATATAAAGACTCGAAAAAAGGTGTACCTATAAAAAAATGGACACTTAAATTGTAATCTAAAATAATTTTTTTAAATGGTTTTTCTATACCCATAAATTTAATATTTTTATATTTTTTTTTGATTGAATTTTTTAAAATCGGATATCTTGTAAGTTGTAGAGCTTTAATTTCATTCTTTTTTAAAATTGGTCTTTTTAAATTTTTTAAATACTTGATTGTTGAATTAAAAATATTTTTATTAATTGAAAAATTATCTAAATAACCATTAGGAAATTTTTCCTCCATTTCTGTAAATGAGTATAAAGAAACTAATATCTTTTTATTTTTTTCAAATTTAAAATCAGTTTTTCTTTTGATATAATTTTTAGTAAATAGAAATGTCTTAAGATTTTTTTTTTTATTTTCTCCCCAAGATAATTGAGTTTTGAACATTTTATTAACATGCCAATCATCATGTTCATAGATATTATCATAACCATGTTGAGTTATTATTAATTTAGAGCCAGATTTATAATTTTCAGCACAATAAAATTTAAATAATTCGTCATAATAAGGAAAAGTCGTAAAAATATATTCTGGTTTTTTTGGCCAACTTAAAGATTTATATTTAAATTGTAACATATTAAAATCTTCTAAAAAAATTTTTGGAAATGTATATTTAATAATATTTTTTAAAAATGATTCAAAATTAATTTTTTTGTTGTGATTTTTAAATAGATTATCTCGATCGTAATTGATTGACTTATTTTGCTTAAGGACTGGATTGTTAATTGGAATATTAATGAATCTGAATTTTTTCATTAATTCAATCTTAATTTTTCTTGGAATATCCCATAAATAATAAAAAATTTTATTATCAAAACTTTTATAAAATATATTTTGGTATCTAAGTGGCTTATCTAATTTATTTATCTCGTCTTTTATTATTAAATTATTTTTCAATGTTAGATAATTATTTTTTATATTCTTTTTATGATCAATCATTTTTGATATTGTCCAGTGGTGGAAAAGATTATATTTGTGTGTACCACTTCTTGTTAATACGTGAGCATGCCAAGTATTTTTTGGAATAAAAGTATAATCATCCATAATAATTTTGGTGAAGGATTTTATTTTATATTTTTTTTCGATTTTATTTAAAATCTCCCAATTAACCGACATTTGGTAAACAAAAGTTTTTAGCCACTTTCCAATAATTATTTCCCAGTATTTATTATCGGATTTTTTGTTATGAGCTTCATTTAATTTTTTTGATAAATAAGTAAGTAAAATATTATAATTTTTATTTACGAATTTTAGTTGTTTAGATAAATTTTTATCTTTATGAAATTCATGCAGTTTAGCTACTTTATACTTATTTTTTTTTTGAAAATATTTATTTTGTTGATATGCGTGGTGAAATAAAATTTTTTTCTTATTATTTATAAGCTTTTGTTGGGAATTACTTAACAATTTATCATCAAGATTAAAAGTTATTAAGTTCATCTTTTACTTTGTATAAATATTTGAAATTTAATTATTTTGATTAATGCATACTTGTTTTAATCATAATTAAATTATTATCTTAATAGTTGTAATTTTGCTAGAAATATAGTTAAACATTTTTATGAAGATCATTGCAGTAATACCAGCAAGAGGTAACAGCAAAAGAATACCTAACAAAAATTTACTTAAAATAAACAATCAATATATTTTGAAAATATTATACCTAAATTTGAAAAACATGAAAATTTTCTCCAATATTGTGCTATCCACGGAGTCCACAAAAATTAAGAAATTAGCAAAAAAAATTGGTTATGATGTAGTAATTGATAGACCAAAACATTTGTCTAATGATAATTCAACAACAAATGCTGTAATTGCTCATTCAATTAACGTTCTAAAAAAAAAAATTGAATTTTCGCATGTATGCTGCGTTTATCCTATGGCAATTTTATTAGAAAGAAAGAATTTGATTAATGCAAAAAAAATTATGAAGAATGAAAATGAAATTATATTTCCAGCATTAAAATACTCTCATCCTATTCAAAGAGCCTTTAAAATTAAAAAAAATTCAAAAATAGAGTATAAAATATCAAAAAAAAAATTATCTAGAAAGACTCAATCTTTTAAAGATTATTATCATGACGCCGGTCAATTTTATCTTGGACATATAAATGCTTGGAAAAATTATTCATCCAGTAAAAAAAAATGTATAAAACTTCCTTTAACTCGGGCTGTTGATGTGGATAATAATGATGAATTTGAATTATTAAAATCTAAATTTTTTTATATCAATAATAAGTTTATTTAATTATTTTTTTTAATTGTAAACAAATGTAATCAATTTCTTTTGTTGTCAAGGTATAATAGATTGGAAAACTTAAGCTAGATTTAAAATACTTTAAAGCATTAAGAAAAAAGTTCTTTTTATAAGATTTCTTATAAATTGAAAATTTAAATATAGGTATATAATGTACTTGAGAAACTATTTTTTTTTGAATAATTTACCAATTAATTGATCTCTTGAAATTTTTATTTTACTTAAGTTTAGATTAATAATTAAAAGATGGTAAGCTGAAATTTTTTCTTTATCTTTATCTGTAAAATTTACATATTCTTTGATTGAGGATAATTTTTTTTTGTATTTTTTTACAATTTGTCTTCTCTTTTTAACGAACTTATCAAGTTTTTTTAACTGACTTATTCCAAGTGCACATTGAAAATCATTCAATCTAAAATTAAAGCTTGAATTAATTATATTATAATTCCATATATATTTCTTGTAATTAGTTTTAGCTCTTATAATTCCATGGTTTCTAAAAACTATTAGTTTTTCAAATAATTCTTTACTATTTGTTGTAACCATACCACCTTCACCTGTTGTAATATTTTTCAATGGATGAAATGAAAAGATACTTAATTCACTATACTTGCAACTACCAATTTTATATGGTTTGGATATTTCGTATTTTGCACCAAGAGCATGGCAAGCATCTTCAATTATATTAAATTTAAATTTATTTTTTAATCTTGTAAATTTTTTCATATCACATGGAATACCTCCATTATGCATTACAACTAAAGTACTTATCTTTTTTAAATTATTATCTTTTATACATTTTTCTAAATCTACAGGTCGCATTTGACCTGTTTTAGGATCAACATCTGTAAGGTATATTTTTGCTTTAGTAAAATTTGCCATGTTATAAGATGCTATAAAGTTGATAGAAGGCATAACAATCACGTCTTTTTCATTTATACCTAATGCTAAATAAGCAAGCATTAATCCAGCAGTTCCATTGGAACATGAAACTGAATATTTAGCTCCAACTTTTTTTGAAAAAAGGTTTTCAAATTTTGTTACCTCTTTTCCTGTAGTAATTAAATTATTCGTTAAAGCTTTTTTAACAGCATTGATGTCACTTTTGTCAATATATTGTCTACCGTATGGAATAATTTTCATAGAGTTTTTAAGTTAACACTAAATTGATCATTTTTAAATAAAGTTGATAATTTAAGTAATTTTGGTAAACACTTATTTAGCTTGGTGAAATATAACAAATTAATCAAATTCATAAAATTACCAAAATTTTAAATTTTAATTTAAATTCATGAAAAAAATCTCAACAATATTAAAAGATTTAAAAAAACTGGGAGTTTCAGGTGTTAAACAATCTACTGAAGACGAAGGTTCTTCTTTTGAGGATATTTTACTCATGAGAAAAATTACAAAAAAAATTGGAGTAAACTTAAATGTTAAAATTGGTGGTTGTGAAGCAAAAAATGATATTTTTTTTTGCAAAAGAATAAAAGTTAATGGAATTGTGGCGCCAATGGTTGAAAGCAAATATGCTTTAAAAAAGTTTGTTCAATGTGCGGGTAGAAACAAAAATAACTCATTATTTATGAATTTTGAAACTAATCTTGCAGTTAAAAATTTAAAAAGCATTATTACCTCAGAAAGTTTTAAATTCATTGATGGAGTGATAATTGGAAGATCAGATTTAGCAGGATCTATGAATAAAGAAAAAAATTATGTAAATTCAAAAAAAATATTTAAAATTGCAGAAAATTGTTACAAGCAAATTGTTAAAAAAGTAAACAAAAAAATAATCTTAAAAATGGGTGGTTCTATAACACCTGAGTCAAAGATATTCATTTTAAAGTTATTTAAAAAAAATCTTTTGGATTTTATTGAAACTAGAAATATAGAGATAAAATTATCAGATAAATCTATTAACAATTTAGATAAAATAATTTTGAAAGCATTTGAATTTGAAATTGAACTTTTAAAAATTAGAGTAAAGGTAATTCAAAAAATTGACCCTTTTTTAGCAAAAGAATATAAAAAAAGAATCGTGGAAATAAATAAAAGAATTAATTAATGTTTTATTTGTGAATTATTTAACAGCAGTAATACCAGTTAGAAAAGGATCCCAAAGGGTAAAAAATAAAAATTTTAAAAAATTTAATAATCAGAATCTTTTGATACATAAGATTTTGAAACTTAAGAAAACCAATTTATTTGATGAAATTATTGTAAATACAGACTCAGAAAAAGCCATAAAAATTTCAAAAGATTTAGGTGTTTCATATCACAAAAGAGATAACTATTTTGCTAGTTCTAAATGCCCCAATAATAAATTTTGGCAACATGTTGGTCAAACAACAAATAGTAAATATATTTTTTTTACTAACTGTACTTCTCCTTTAATTAAATTATCAACATATAAAAAAGCTATCGAATTATTTGAAAAATATAAGAAAAAAAATGGGAGTCTTAATACTGTTAACTTGGTAAAAGATTTTTTATTTTTAGATAAAAAATCAATTAACTTTAATGCAAATAAAGCTCCAAATTCTCAAAACTTACCAGATATTTACAGATTAAATTTTTCAATAAACATTTTACCAAGAAAAACTATGATAAAAAAAATGAGCGTAGTCGGAAAAAATCCTTATTTTTTACCATTAGATGAAATTGAGGGTTTTGATATAGATACAAATTTTCAATTTGATTATGCTAATCATTTACACAAGAAATTTTTTAAAAATTAAAATATATTTATTAATAGAATGAAAATTTTAGTTACTGGTGGAGCAGGTTTTATAGGAGCTCATCTTGTCAAAAAATTGATTGATCTAAGACATAATGTTTTGGTTGTTGATAATCTAAAAGTTATTGGTGGCATTCCTTTTATTCATCCAAAATGTAAATTTTTAAAAGGTGACATATTAGATAACAAAATACTTAAGCAAATTAAAAAGTGGAAACCAGAAATTATTTATCATATAGCCGCTCAATCTGGAGGAGAAAGTGCTTATGATAATCCCAAAAATGATTATTTGAGTAATGGCTATGGTACTTATCTTTTATCCCTCTTAGCAAAAGAATTAAAAATAAAAAAATTTATTTATACAAGTTCTGTTGCGGTATATGGCTCAAATCCACAAAAAAAGATAAATGAAAAAACAAAGATTAATCCAGATTCAATTTATGGTATCTCAAAATATGCAGGTGAAATGTTTATTAATCAAATTTTAAAAAATACAAAAGTTCAAACTTTAATATTTAGGGTTTTCAATACTTATGGTCCAGGAGAAAATCTCAATTACTTAAAAAAAGGAATGGTTAGTATTTATTGTAGTTACTTGTGGAGAAGTAAGCCAATATTAGTAAAAGGTTCTTTAAATAGATTTAGAAATTACCAATATATTGATGATATCATAAATATTTTAATACTAAGTTTAAAAAATAAAAGATTAAATAAAAATGAGGTTATCAATTTAACCACTGGAAAAGCAGAAAAAGTAAAAAACCTTTTAAAAAAAATTTTTAAAATTAACAAAAAAAAAAATTATAAAGTTATTGAAACAAAAGGAACCCCAGGTGATTCATTTGGGTATGATGCATCGAATACTTATCTTAAACTTAAATTTAAAAATTATAAATTTATACCTTTAGAAAAAGGATTAAGGCTTTATTTTCAATGGATAAATAGGGTTCCTCAAATAAAAAATTTAAAAAAATTCCATCCATTTAAGATGACAAAAGATTATTAATGATAAATTTAAAAAATTTTTTATTACGAAAAAATTTATTTTTTTATGGATAAATGGATCAGTACTAGAAAAAGTTATATCAATTGGTTATCCGACTCTGAGTTGCGTGGTGAATTTTCAAAAAAAATAGTGTTTGAAAACTTATCTCTTTGGTGGTTAACAAATTTAATGGATAAAGATAATATTAATGAGACATTGTGGTACGAAAAGTTAAATGAAAAATTAAATTTAAAAAAAAGCGATGATTATAAAAAAAAAATAAATTATTTTTTTCTTTTAACAAAGTTATTAAAAGATTTATTTTTTAAAATTTTCTCAATATTTATATTAAAATTATTTTTTAGGGATTTTAAATCTGATATTAAAAAAAGTAAAAAGAGAGATTGTTTCTACGCACTTTATACAAATTGTGTTAATTACGATAACAAGTTTATTGATAGACAATATGGATTAACAAGTTTACAAAATTTAGATAATAAATATTATATAATTGAGTTACCTGAGAATTTCTTTTTATTAAAAAACTTTTTTAAAATTAAAAAAAACCTCAAAAAAATTCCTTTAGAATTTATTATTTCAAATAAAAATTTGAAAATTATGGATATTTTTAAAATTTATTATTTTTCATTATTGTCTTTTTTAAAATTAATGACTCTTCTAAAAAAAAAGAATTATTTTTTTATTAATAAGGTAGACTGCAGCGATATACTTAAATATAAATTGTTAATTTCTTTTTTTGGATCTATTCAGAATCAACTGTTAAGAGGAAAAGCTTTAGAAAGTAGTTTAGTTAATATATCAACCAAAAATTTTATTAATTGTTTTGATTTTCATCCACAAGCTAGATCTTTTTATTACTTTGCTAAAAAAAGCAAGGTCGTTAATGTAATAAACATTAATCATGCAAATTACTCAGAAAATAATATTTTTTTTAATTATAATAAAAGAGATTTTTCAAAAAACTATTCAAGTTTCTATTCTCCAAAACCTGACATTTTTTTTGCTCAAGGTGAAAGATATTACAATGTGCTTAAAAATACTTTTGAGGGAGAAAAAATTTTTTGTTTAGGTTCATTAAAACCAGAATTAAATAAATTTAGGATTGAAAAAAAGGATTTAATAAAATCAAAAAATTTGAAAAAAACTTTTACAATACTTTGTAGTATTAATGACTATAAATCGTTTGTTAAGATATTAAATGAATGCAACTTTAGAGACTTAGATATTTATGTTGCAGCACATCCTTTAAAAAAAATTGAAACAATTAAATATTTCAAAAAAAATTTAAAGAATGATTTTATCGATGCAACAAATTTAGATAAAACAAAAATTTTTAGAATTAGTGATCAAATAATATTTGGTGATACGTCTTTGGGTCTAGAGCTGTATATAAAAAATTATAATGTTTTAAGGCTGTATTGTTCTGAATACATACCAACATTCGACATAGACGATGAGATTCCTACCGCAACTAATAAAAATGAATTACTAAATCTTATAAACAATGAACAAGTAGCACAAAATAATGTACAAATAGAAAAAAATTACTTTTATAAATACGATATGAAGGCCAGTGACAGATTAGAAAAAATACTAAGTAAACTAAATTAAGTCAAAATATTTGATTTGAGGATTATTCTGGTTTATCTATGTATCTTAAATCTTAATTAAATAAATTTGCTTTTGTCAAAACCTAACTCAAAATTTTGGAAAAATAAGAATGTTCTAATTACAGGACATACAGGCTTTAAAGGTGGCTGGCTTAGTGTTCTTTTGAATTATATGGGAAGTAAGGTAATTGGTTATGCTTTGAACCCAGTAGGAAAGAATAACTTTTTTAAAGCAGTTAATGTTAAAAAAATTTTAAAAAAAGATTTTAGAAAAGATATAAGAGATCTGGATAATTTAAAAAAAGTAATAAAAAATAATAAACCAGAAATAATTTTTCATTTAGCAGCACAATCTAGTGTTATTGAAAGCTTTAAAAATTCTCATGCAACAGTTACAAGTAATGTACTTGGTACCGCAAATTTATTAGAAGCGGTGAGAGATTTTAACTTTGTAAAATCTGTAGTTATCATTACTACAGATAAAGTTTATCAAAATTATAAAGAGCAGAAATATTTTAACGAAAATTCTCAATTAGGTGGAGATGATGTTTATAGTGGAAGTAAAGCTTGTTGTGAGCTGTTAGTTCATAGTTATAGAAAATCTTTTTTTCAAAATTCAAATTGTTGTATTGCAACAGTTAGGGCTGGAAATTGTTTTGGTGGAGGAGATTGGACACCTGAAAGAATTGTAAAAGATATTTTAGAAAATTTTTACACTAATAAAAAATTAGTTTTAAGGAATCCTAACGCAACAAGACCGTGGCAACATGTTTTAGAACCTCTTGTAGGATATTTATTATTAGCAGAGAAACTTTATTCTAAAAAAGGTTATTTGTTTAATCAAGCTTGGAATTTTGGTCCAAGTTTGAAACAAAACATGAAAGTAAAAAAATTAGTTCAAATTTTTAAAAGTAAAATGAATTCAAAATCAAAAATAATAATAAATAAAAGAAGTAAAAAATTTCATAATAAAAAAATTAATATATTTGAGTCAAAGCATCTTAATATCAATAGTAAAAAAATTATAAATAAATTAAAATGGAAACCAAAATTGTCAATTTTGAATTCTGTGGATTTAACATATGAGTGGTATTCAGCTTTTAAAAAGAAAAAAAATTTATTAAAATTAACAAATTATCAAATCAAATATTATTTAGATTTATAAATTTTTAGAATTTTTATCATTATGGTGATTTTTTTAACAGGAGGTTCAGGTTTTATTGGTAAAAATTTTTTAAAATTAGCTTTATCTAAAGGTCATTATATTTACGCCATTTCTAGAAAAAAAAATCAAAAAAAACAAAAAAATTTAAAATGGTTAAAAGGTGATTTGGATGATGATTGGAGCAAATATTTAAAAAAAACAGATGTTTTAGTTCATTTGGCTGCCATGGGGTTAAAAAGGATACCGAATGGTCAATCTTACAAGGTCTTAGAATTGAATGTAAGAAAATCATATAATATGACCGTAAGTGCTATTAAGTCAGGGTGCAAAAATTTTGTCATCGGAAGCACTTCATCGGAGTATGTAAATAATGGACTTTGTAATAATAAAAAATTAAGTAGAAATAGTGAAAGGGGTTTCAGTTCTATTTATTCACTAAGCAAAATAGTTTTTACTGATTTAATTAAGCATTTATCTCAAAAAAAAAGAGGAAAATTCAGAATTATGAGAATTTTTCCAACTTATGGGCCGGGTGAAGAAAAAAAAAGATTGTATCCTAGATTAAAAAGTTATGCAAAAAAGGGTAAAGATTTAAATATTTTAAATCCTTATGAAATGAGAGATTTTACTAAAGTGGAATATGTGTCAAAAGTATTGTTAGATGCTTGTGTTTTTCGTAACAATAAATCTTTTGAAATTTTTCATGTCTCCTCAAATAAGCCAAAAAGAGTTGTAGATTTTTCGAAATTGTTTTGGAAAATGTTTAAAGCTAAGGGAAAAATACTGTTTAATAAAAATTCAAAAAAAAATTATAGACATATTTCAGATATTAATTCTACTTGGAAACTTAAAAATGAAAAATAAAACAGCTGTAATATTGTGTGGAGGCAAAGGATCAAGACTTGGCTCTCTTGGTAAAAAAATTCCTAAAACTTTAGTTAAGGTTCAAAATAAAGAAATTCTTTGGTATTTGATTCTATTTTTAAAGTCATCTGGTTTTAATAATTTGATTTTACCTTTAGGATACAAAGGAAATCAGATTAAAAAATTTTTAAAAAGATATGATAATTTTGGAATAAATATTCAAGCCTTGAATACTGGTATTAATTCCAACATTGGTTATAGGATAAATAAAATTTCAAA
>MDSZ01196499.1_pt1 | contig 12177 bp, 10 predicted proteins | sample 811201 | NCBI WGS metagenome assembly MDSZ01 (sample SAMN05326647, study PRJNA326480) | marine metagenome | isolation source: seawater | place: Indian Ocean: North | collected 2010
ATTTCTTAACTCCTGTTAATTTCATCGCAGATAATAAACTTATGGTTCCTGAAACATTATTTTCATAATATTCAATGGGATTTAACATGGATTCTTCAACAGATTTCAATGCTCCAAAATGAATAACTGATTTAACTTTATATTTGTTTATTAATTTGACTAATTTATTTTTATCTCTAATGTCGCCATCCTCAAATTTAACTTTATTTTTAATGATTTTTTCTAGTCTTTTAATTACACTTGATTTACAATTTGAAAAATTATCATAAATAACAAAATCTAAATTTTTATCAGAAAGAATTGTTGCTGTGTGCGAACCAATATATCCAAATCCTCCAGTAAGAAGAATGCAACTCATATTAAATAAATCATCCAACTTTTAACTAATATACATTAAAACATTTAAAAAAAAAAAATTATTTTTCTATTTTTTCTTTAGAAAATAGATCTTGAATAATTGCAGATGGTTTATATCCAGAAACAATTTTTTCCAATATTTTAATTATTTTTCTTGAATCATTATCTGATATTGCTTTTTCTAAATTAATTAAATAAGGATTAAGAATTTCCCAATTCAAGAAGTCTTCTTTAGCCCTAAATATCTTTGGATGAATCGTCAAACTTGCATTATTTCCAATTAAAAGTTCTTCATATAATTTTTCACCTGGTCTTAATCCAGTAATTTCGATTGATATATCACCTTCTTTGCTATTCTCTTCTTTTAGTTTCAAACCTGATAAATTTACCATTTTCTTTGCCAAGTCAATTATCTTGACTGAATCACCCATATCTAAAACAAAAACATCCCCCCCATCTGACATTGCACTAGCTTGAATAACTAATTCAGCTGCTTCTTGAATTGTCATGAAATATCTTGATACATCAGGATGAGTTAATGTTATGGGCATTCTATCCTTAATTTGTTTTCTAAACTTAGGGATAACTGAACCAGAAGAGTCCAAGACATTACCAAATCTAACCATAGAGAATTTTGTTATTTCTTTACTTGATTTTTTATCATAAAGAGCTTGCAAAATCATTTCGCCCAATCTTTTGCTGGCTCCCATAACACTAGTTGGTCTTACAGCCTTATCAGTTGAAATAAAAACGAAATTAGATACTTTACTTTTTATAGACTCCTCAGCAATTACGAATGTTCCAAATACATTATTTTTTAATCCTTCTGCAAGATTTTGCTCAACAATAGGAACATGTTTATAAGCAGCAGCATGATATATGGTGTCGGGCTTCCATGTGTTCAACAAAATACTAATTTTCTCTCTATTCTGAATAGAAGCCAATATTGGAACTATTTCTAAATCTAAATCATTTTGAAGAGTCTCTAGTTCATTCAAAATAGAATAAAGAGAAAATTCATTTGCATCCAATAATAATATTTTCTTAGGTCTAATATTTATAATTTGTCTACATAATTCACTTCCAATTGATCCCCCAGCTCCAGTAACTAAAACTACTTTTGATTTTATATTTTTTTGCATAAGTGCTTTATCAGGTTCCACTTTTTCTCTACCCAAAAGGTCATCTATTTCTAATTCAACAAGATCAGATTTGACAATATTTACTTTGGCAAGATCGGAAAGTATAGGTAGTGTTCGAATTAATAAGTTATACTTACTTACTTTTTCGATTATTTGAGTTCTTTTAGCAGGTTGCATTTTTGGCAAAGCTAAAAAAAGATATTTTATATTTTTTATATTTACTAAAAATTCTAACTTTTCAGCCAGAAAAATTGGTTTTCCTCTTAAAACTCTTCCGCTTTTTGAGGGATCGTCATCAATAAAGCCAACTACTTTAAAAGTGTCATTATCTTCTAAAGCAATTGATAATTGTCTACCAGCTTGTCCTGCTCCATAAATAATAGCTTTTGGTAGCTTAGATTCTTTTAATCTATTTTTGTATAAATCTCCAATCCAATAACCTACTACAGCCCTTGAGCAACCAACCGCAAAGAATAATAAAATAGGCTGTATAAGACCTATTGTTCTCGGAATATCTTGGAAGCTTAAAAAAGTAATTAAAAAAGAAAATAAAAAAGAATAAATAAAAATTGATTTAGATACACTTAGTAATGCAGGCCAACCAGAGTATCTAAAAATAGTTCTATATAAACCACTAATATAAAAGACAGGAATAGCAAATAAGATTGATGCTATTGAAGGCAAAATTAACACTTTTCCAAAAGGGAAATAACCAATCCTTAGATAAAAGGAAATCCAAACTGTTGAAAAACATAAAAAACAATCAATTAATATTGATAGAAAAAGTTTCTCAGTTTTTGGCAGATCCAAGAAAAATAATTTGGTTTTATGAAACTTTTTATTCATAAATCAAAAAAACACTTTTAAGACATGATGTCTATATCGAAAAAGATTTAAAATCTTCTAATTCCTATTTTTTTTGCGGGGATTCCTCCAACAATTGAATAAGGTTCAATGTCTTTTGTCACTACTGCGCCCGCCGCAACAATAGATCCTTCTCCTATTGTACAGTTTGGTAATATCACGCAATTAGAACTAATCCAAACATTATCCTTAACAATTATCTCACCTTTGCTCATTCCTTGATTAATAATTGGTATATTTGGATCTTCATAATTATGATTATTACTTCTTATAACAACATTTGGGCCAATCAAGACATTTTTACCTATTAAAATTTTACCAATACCTCTTCCATTTATCATGACATTAGAATTAAAAGAAGCATTTTTTCCAATTTCTATAATACTGCTCTCGCAGGCATAAATTTTACAATTTAATCCAAAAAAAGAATTAGAACTAATGCTTACATTTTTTGGATATTCGATTCTCAATCCAGTTTCAAATCTATTATTAACGAATTTATTCTTTGATCTATATTTATAATAAATATTTCTAAAAAAATTTCCTATTCCTCCAGGGGTAAATCTTATGAAAAATTCAATCCATTCCTTTAATTCTCTTAAAATAGGCAAAAGTATATTCATTTTATATTTTTAAAATTCTTTAATAATTTCTTTAAGATTTTTTTAAAATTAAGTAAATAAAAAATAAAGTTTTGAAAGAGAAGTAAAGGTGAGCTAAAAAAGTCTCTATTGGAAACTAATTTAGTTTTATTCTTCAATAGCTTCCTAAAAAGATTAATGTAAGAATTTACCATTTTTGAAGATGTATTTGGATATTCCTTAATCTTTGATTTGAGATAATCATATTCCTTTAACATTAACTCTAATGCTTCTATAAAATCATTATCTTCAAAAGATATTCCAAAATCTTTGCAATATTCTGGAATAGCCCCGCTATTTCTATAAATAATAGGTAAACCACACAGTAATCCCTCTATATGATGCATACCTGCAGGTTCATTTCGAGAAGCTGTTACATAAACATGATGTTTAGACAGTTCTTTGGATAATTCTTCACCGTTGATAGGAAAAATATGATTTGTATTTTTAAACTTAAAATTTTTAGGTAGATTGCCAATATAAGTGAATTCTATTTTTTCGTTCCATTTTTTATCTGAAATCATATTATCTATTCTTTCATAAATATCAAAACCCTTCATTTTATTACTACTCCAATGATGAGTAACTAATCGTAATTTTTCTTCTTTGATCCATTCACGATTATAAAAATCATTAAATATCTTTTCATCTGCTCCATTCAAAATCACAGATGAAGGCTTATTTTTATGATAAATATCTAAAGACTTTAACCATGAAGAAATAAAAACAGTATGATCAGCAAAATAATTAGCTGCTTTCAAAAGCATATTCATATGTCTCGTATTTTTTCTTTCATCACATTCATTAATCCTATGAACAACAATTGCATTTTTATTAATACATAATAAATAATTAAAAATATCAAAGGGTCCGAAAGTAATCTCTTGATTAAATGATCTTGGATCGGTTAGTAAAATAATGTCAATATCATTTTGTTTAAGATCATAAACAATTTTATAGTCTTCATCATAAGCTCCTTTTACTAATGATTGAACAAACTGGTTGCCTCCTCCCCAAGAACTTCTACTGGGTTTATAGCTTATAGCAATTTTCAATATTTTTTACCGAAACAATAATTTTTGAGATATCTAGCCATCCTTACTGAATTAAAATTTGAATTAATTAAATTTCTGCCACCTTTTTCCAAAGATTCTCTTAAATCAATATCCTCAACTAAGCATTTTACAGAATTTTTTAAATCTAATTCATTACCTGACCTAATGAAAAAAACATTCTCTTTATGCTTCATTAAATCATTATCCCATATCCCTTTTACTTTAGTCATAACTACTGCTTTAGCACAACTCATAGCTTGTAAACAAGTACTTTGACCAGAAGGCTGTAGAGTTTCTTTTAAAGGTATAATTATAAATTCAGAATTGCAATATAAATCTCTCATTTCATTATCTGTTAAAGTTTCCGAATGCCAATTACCCTTAATTACTTCAATATTTTTCTTGAAATTATTTATGGGTAAAGAAGATATAATTTTTAAATTAGGAAAACCTTCTTCCCATGAACTTATTAGTAATTCCCAATCTCTTGCTAAATCATTACCCACTGCAAGTACATATGGATCATATTTATTTACTTTAGGCTTAGGTAACCAAAAGTCCTTATCAACCCCAAAAGGTAAATAGTCAACTTTAGAATTTAAAAATAATGATTTTAAAAATTTATACTCTTCCTTTGAAATTGTTAAAAATTCGACTTTTTTAAAAATAAACTTCAAAAAATAGAACTTCAAAAAATTGGGCTTATTATTTAATAAACCCATGTAAATAAAGACTATTTTGGAATTAACAATACCAAATGCTTTTAAAAAAGATAAGCTTAATCCAATACTATTTGTCGTAGTAATTACAGTATTTGCCAAATTAAGTTGTTTATGAGTTTTATTTAATAGAAACTCTAAAACCATCTTAATTGGAAAATTAAACATTATTTTTGATAACAAATTTATTATTTTTACAAAAAAATAATTTTTAATTTGAAAAGACATATCAACTTCTTGCATAATACTTACGTTAAAGCCTTCTTTTTCTATTTCTTTATAACCATAAAAGAATTCTGATGGAAAATTTTTATTCTCAAAAAGTCTCTCTCTTCTCCCTTTCTTAAAAAAGAATAATAATGAAACTTCTTTATTCTTTTTTAAATTCATAACCAAGGTAGTTTCTAATAATAATATCTAATATTTGAATATTTCCCTAAAAGATTCTACTTTTTAAAAAACAAATTAGTATATTGATAATTTTCTTTTATTTTGTGAATAAATAATCTTCCATCTTTTATTTCATAAGGCTTATAAGAATAATTTTTCATTAAGAATTCAATGATTTTTTTACTCGATATCACATTTTTTATACCAAGATCTCCAAGCTCAATACATAGTAATGGAGACATTTTAGAAAGTATATTGTCCATACCCTTTAACACTTGATATTCAGCACTTTCGGCATCAATTTTTATAAGTTTGGGGACTATGCAATTATCCTTCACATAATCATCTAATCTTATTGCTTTTACTTTTATTTTGGTTTTTGGCATTTTTGCATTATTTTTTTTATCTCTAGATTCATTTATAGAATTAAAAGCTGATGATGATAAACCATAATCATTTAATTCAATAACTCTATTAATATCCCAAATAGCATTTTTATTAATAAAAATATTACTCTCAATTTTAGTATTTTTCTCTAAGATTCCAAAAGTACTTGGAGTAGGTTCAAAAGAGTGAACTGAACCAGTTTTTCCAACTATATCTTTCATTAAAAGTGAAAAAAACCCGAAATGCGCACCTACATCAATTAAACAATCTCCCTCAGATGCAAAATTTATTATAAAACTAGCTACCGATTCTTCAATAAAACCAAATCTTCTTATATCAGAAGAAACGACTTCTGGAAGTACTACATTCATTTGTTTTCCCCAAAATGTTTTTGTTTTTATTGAAAAAAACAATTTCTGCTTTCGAAGAAAAAAACAAAATAAAGTCTGAATAAGCATATCAGGATTTAAAAAAAACCTAACAATAGAACTTTTATTAGTTATTAATTTCTTCCTTTTTAGTGATTTATTTAAAAGATTTTGAAATATATATTTTTCCATTTAAAAATAGAGTATTTTAAGTTAGTTCAATATATTCAACTTTAAAACAAACTCTTTTTAGAAAATAAAATCTAACTAGAATATTTGTAAATATTAAAATTATCAGAGAAACTATTAAAAAAGCTTGATGGTCTTGTTTATGAAAGTCTGTAGTATATTAATTACAAATAATTTAGAACTTTAATTTAAGTTAATAAAAGTGTTAGAAAACTCTTCAATTTTAATTACTGGCGGTACTGGTTCATTTGGACAATCATTTGTTCCAATGACTTTAAAAAAATATAATCCTAAAAAATTAGTTATTTTTTCAAGAGACGAAATGAAACAATGGGAAATGAGCAACTTATACAATAATGACGAAAGAGTAAGATTCTTTATTGGCGATGTAAGAGATAAGGAAAGACTCAGCAGAGCGCTTGATGGAATTGATTATGTTGTACACGCTGCAGCAACCAAAATAGTTCCAACTGCAGAATATAATCCTTTTGAATGTGTAAAGACTAATATAAATGGAGCAACTAATCTTATTGATACGTGCATTGATAGAGGTGTAAAAAGAGTAATTGCGCTCTCAACAGATAAAGCAAGCAGCCCAGCAAATTTATATGGTGCCACCAAATTGGTATCTGATAAATTATTTATTGCTGGCAATTCATATTCAGGAGGTCTAAATACAAAATTTTCAGTTGTTAGATATGGGAATGTTATGGGATCTAGAGGTTCTGTCATACCTTTTTTCATAAAACAAAAAGAAAAGGGATTTTTCCCAATCACTGATGAAAGAATGACTAGATTCATGATCACACTGGAAGAAGGTGTTCAACTAGTCTGGGATGCATTTGAAGATATGGTTGGCGGTGAAATATATGTTAAAAAAATAAAATCAATGAGAATAGTAGATATAGCATTAGCTATCGATCCAAAAATTAAACATGTAATTGTGGGAACCAGACCAGGAGAAAAATTGCATGAGCAAATGATAGGTATAGAAGATTCTCCATTCACTTACGAATTTAATGATTATTATAAAATCTTACCATCCATAAACAATTGGTCTAAAGATCCTAAACGCATCAATAGCGGAAAACTCGTATCTGATGGATTTGTTTATTCTTCAGAAACTAATTCCGAAAAAATGTCTATAGAAACTCTTCAGAACTGGATTAAAAAATATAAGCAGAAACTATGAAAAATAATTTAATACCATATGGTCGTCAAGAAATAAACCAAGAGGATATAAATAGTGTTATTGAAGTTTTAAAGTCAGACTTTATTACTCAAGGCCCAAAAGTTCCGCTTTTTGAAGAACATATTTCTAAATACTGCGAAGCAAAATATGTATTTGCGGTTAATAGCGCTACTTCTGCTTTACATCTAGCTTGTTTATCTCTTGGAATAAAAAAAGGAGATATTGTATGGACCAGCCCAATTAGTTTTGTGGCATCGGCTAACTGTGCATTATATTGCGGAGCTAAAATAGATTTTGTTGATATAGATGAGATTTCCTACAATTTATCGGTCTCTAAATTGGAGGATAAATTAAAATTTGCTAAGAAGGATGGCTCTTTACCTAAATTGATAATCGCTGTTCATTTATCAGGTCAATCGGCTCAGATGGAGGAAATTAAACAATTGAGCTACAAATATAATTTTAAGATCATAGAAGACGCATCTCATGCTTTAGGAGGATCTTACAAGGATACAAAAATAGGTTCATGTAAATATTCGGACTTAACAGTTTTTAGCCTTCATCCAGTAAAAATGATAACCACAGGAGAAGGGGGTCTTGTTACAACAAATGATCCTTCATTAGCTAAAAAAATTAGATTTCTTAGATCGCATGGAATTACAAAAGATATCTCAGAAATGAAAGAAAAAGCTGATGGACCTTGGTACTATGAGCAACACGAACTTGGATATAATTATAGGATGCCAGATTTAAATGCAGCATTAGGTATCAGTCAATTAAGGAAACTTAATAAATTTGTTGATAAAAGAGAAAAAATATCTAGATATTATGATTCGAATTTAAAAAATTTGCCATTAAGAACACCATTTCAAAGTAGGGACTGTATTTCATCTAGACATCTTTATATAATAAGAATAGACAATTCCAAATCAAAGATAAACCACAAAAATCTTTTTCTAAAACTTAGATACTTTAATATTGGTGTTAATCTTCACTACATTCCCATACATTTACAACCCTTCTTCAAGGGATTAGGTTTTAAAAAAGGAGATTTTCCAGAATCCGAAAAATATTATGAAGAAGCTATTAGCATTCCTATTTTTACGCAATTAAAAAGAGAAGAGCAAGACTTCATTATTTCAAAAATAAAAGAATTTATATTATGAATAATTTATGTATAATTCCAGCAAGATTAAATAGCAAGAGGATTAAGAACAAAAATATTAAACTTTTTAATAATAAACCAATAATTCATTTTGCTATTGCTAAAGCCCTAGAAACCAAACTATTTAAAAAAGTAATAGTAAGTACTGATAGTTCAATAATTGCAAATTTAGCAAAGGGATATGGAGCTGAAATCCCTTTTATACGTCCACAAAATTTATCAGATGATTTTACAGATACAAAATCGGTAATTTGCCATGCAATTGAGGAGTGTGAAAAAATAAATTTAAAATTTGATTATGTTTGTTGTATTTATCCATGTGTCCCTTTTTTAAAATCGGAAGACCTAATAAATTCATTTAAATTAGTGCAAAATTCTGATTACAGATTTGTTTTCCCAGTTGCCGAACATCCTTCAAATGCGCAAAGAGCTTTATTTATAAATGAAAATAACCATATTTCTTCTCTATTTCCAAATAACGCAAAAAGAAGAACTCAAGATCTTCAAAAGACTTACTATGATGCTGGACAATTTTATTGGGGTCATAAAAATATATGGTCTGAAAATATAAATATACATAGTAAAGCTAAAGGTTACATAATTCCTCAAATCAGAGCAGTAGATATAGATAATGAAAATGACTGGATAAAGGCAGAATTATTTTATAATTATTATCAAAAAATAAATCAATGAAAAATTATTTAACAGAGCAAGAAGATTTCTGGGCAGGCGATTTTGGAGATAAATATATATCTAGGAATAAAAGCGAAAATCTTTTAGCTTCAAATCTAAATTTTTTTTCGAGAGCATTATCAAACTTAAATAGAATAGATAACTGTCTGGAGTTTGGAGCTAATATTGGGATGAATATCAGTGCTTTAAAACTTTTATACCCGCAAATAGATCCATTTGCTATTGAAATAAATTTTGAAGCAACAAAGTTATTAGCAGAAATTGTTCCCAAAAAAAATATATTTAATCAATCAATATTAGAATTTGAGCCAAAACGACAATGGGAGCTTGTTTTAATCAAAGGTGTATTAATTCATTTGAATGAAGGTCATTTAGAAAATGTTTATGAAAAACTGGTTGAATCAACATCTAAATACTTATTAATTTGCGAATACTACAATCCAACTCCCGTAAATATCTCATATAGAGGTAATGAAAATAAACTATTTAAAAGAGATTTTGCAGGAGAATTACTAGATTCTCACAAAAATATGCATTTGATAAATTACGGATTTGTTTATCACAGGGATATTTCATTTCCACAAGATGACATAACATGGTTTCTATTAGAAAAAAGATAAAATTTAATACTTTAATTAAGCAATGAGTAAAGTTCTCTTCAGAGTAAATAGTTCATACAAATTAGGCTCAGGACATATCTCAAGATGTATTTCATTAGCTGAGGAATTAAAATCGAGTAGCAAAATTTACTTTTTATGCGAAGATCTTCCAGGCAACAACAATAATTGGGTCTTACAAAAAGGGTTTAATCTAATCTCTTTTAAACACATGCAACCAAAAGATGATATAGAAATTATTAATGAAATATCAAATCAGGATAATCCTTTTGATTGGCTAGTTGTTGATGATTATAAAAAAGACATATCATGGGAATTATTGGTTAAGAATAAATTTAAAAAAATTCTTGTAATTGATGATCTTGCCAACAGAAAACATCATTGTGATTATTTACTTGATCAGAATTATTTCCAAAATCCAAAATCAAGATATATTAGCCTCGTACCAAATCATTGTACTCTACTAACATCAACAAAATTTTGTCTTTTAAAAAACTCATTTATAAAAAGAGAAAAAAAAGAATTTAAATTATTTAGAAAAAAAAAGAAATTATTTATATGTTATGGTGCCTCTGATCCAAATTGCCACAGTATTGAGACTATAAGGGCCATAAACAATTCAAAATTTGAATATTCACAAGTAGATGTTTTTACTACAAAAAGCAATCAAAATCTAATTCTTCTAAAAAAAGAATGTAATTTGTTAAATAACTGTAATCTTCATGTAGATAGTAATCAAATAACAAAATATTTGTCAGAAGCAGATTTAGCGATTGGTGCAGGAGGAACAATGTGCTGGGAAAGAGCCTATTATGGAATTCCCTCAATTGTTTTTGGAATTTCAAATAATCAAAAAATAATTTTAAAAGAATTAATTAGAGATGGACTTGCAATAGGTGAATCTTGGCATCCAAATCCAGATAAAAATACCATTGAGAAATATATAAATATTGCTATAAATAATCATGATTTACTTGAAGGCATCTCAAAACGTTCCAGTTGTCTTGTAGATGGTAATGGAATTAAAAGAGTATCTAGGATTATGAATCCTGTTGAATTGAATTTTAGGAAAGCAATGATTTCAGATTGTGATCTTATTCTAAAATGGAGAAATTCAATACAAATAAGAAATTCATCAAATAATAAAAAATTTATTAAAGAAAAAGATCATAGAGCATGGTTTTATGAGAAATTAGAAGATCAGAATTGTATCTTCTTAATAATTGAAAAAGCTAATATTCCAGTTGGTGTAGTTAGATTTGAATTGTGTAATGACGAAGCGGTTATATCTATTTATAAAGATCCAGATTCAACAGAATACCTAGATTTAATACAAAACTCTTCAAATTGGCTTAAAGCAAATCATCCAAAAATAAATAAAATTTTTGCAGAAATTATTTCAGGTAATGATAGGTCTTATAATGGCTTTATAAATGCAGGATTCGAATTATTAAGTTCTAAACTCTGTAAGAAACAAAATTTCTAAACAATGAATGAATTTTCTATTTTAGATACCAAGATAGGAAATAAATATCCGCCATATATTATTGCTGAACTATCAGGCAACCATAATGGTGATTTAAATAAAGCATTAAAACTCATAGAAGAAGCATATAAAGCTGGCGCTAATGCTATCAAGCTTCAGACTTATACTGCTGATACAATTACTATCAAACATAAAAGCTTAGATTTCAAAATATCATCTGGTATCTGGGAAGGCAAATATCTTTATGAGCTTTATCAAGAGGCTCATACACCTTGGGATTGGCATGAAAAAATCTTTGAAAAAGCTAAAGATCTTGGTTTAGATTTTTTTTCCAGTCCTTTTGATAATACGGCTGTTGATTTTCTAGAAAAGTTAAATGTGCCGGCATACAAAGTAGCTTCTTTTGAATTACTTGATTTGGGATTAGTTGAATATATTGCAAGCAAAAACAAACCTTTAATAATTTCAACAGGAATGGCATCTAAAATAGAAATTCAAGATGCTTTAATGGTATGTAAGAAAGTTAATAATCATAAAATAGTGCTTCTACATTGTGTTTCAGGATATCCAACGCCTTTAGAAGAAATAAATCTAAGGATGATCCAAGACCTAAATAAAGAATTTAATTTACCAATAGGTCTTTCAGACCATACTATGAGTGAATTAGTCCCAGTTACAGCAATTGGTCTAGGTGCTTGTGTTATTGAGAAACATTTCACACTTTCTAGAAAAGATGGCGGTCCTGACTCCGCCTTTTCATTGGAACCGAAAGAATTCAAAAAACTTACCAAAGATTGTCAAAATGCATGGGCAGCTTTAGGTCAAGGAAATTTTGAGAGGTCCAATAGTGAAAAAGATAATATCAAATTAAGAAGATCTCTTTATGCAATTAAAGATATTTCGAAAGGGGAA
>MDSZ01020544.1_pt1 | contig 12176 bp, 10 predicted proteins | sample 811201 | NCBI WGS metagenome assembly MDSZ01 (sample SAMN05326647, study PRJNA326480) | marine metagenome | isolation source: seawater | place: Indian Ocean: North | collected 2010
AAATGACGGGAAAACCGGCGGTCAATCAGCGTAAGCAACTCAATCTCTGCAGGACGACCGTATGAATCGATAGCGGTTAGGGCAGCCCGAACACTGCGCCCAGTGTAGAGCACGTCGTCAATGAGTACTACTTTTTTATTTTCAACAGAAACATCCATCAAATTTTTGTTTGCAGACAATACCTTTTCTGTCCGTCTAAAGTCGTCTCTGAAAAAAGTGATGTCGAGATAGCCATTTGAAATATCATGTAGGTGGTCTTCCTCCTCTAGAATAGACAGGATACGTTTTGCCAAAATCGTACCACGGGGTTGAACCCCAATAAGGACAGAATTGGAAAAATCTTGGTGGGTTTCGCGTAACTGACAAGCCAGGCGATTGAGGATGATTTGAATTTCTTTTGTATCGAGGAAAAGTCGATTACTCATCCAGAATTATTTAAGCAAAATTAGGAAATTAAAATGAATTAAATCGATTTTAAACAGTGAATACAAATTGGTGTGTAACCATTTTTATCTTGTAAGGATAAAAAAATTAATCTTAGTCCTTTCCAATATCCATTTAAAAATTAATCATAAATTAGAGGAGTTAAAAACAAATCTGATGGTTAAACCTACTCTATTTTTCATACTTGTTATTACAATTATTTCTTGTAATAACCCAAAACCCCAGCCAAAGGCAATGGTTATTGTACATGGGGGTGCCGGTTATGTTTCCACCGATTTAATGCTCCTTGGCGAAGAAGATGGGATTCGGGATGCAATCGAAAAATCACTTCAAAAAAGCCATCAGCATTTGGCAAATGGAGGCACCAGTGTTGAAGCCGTGCGAATTGCAATCAATATTTTAGAAGACTCCCCTTACTTTAATGCAGGAAAAGGGTCTGTGTTTACCTCATCTGGAACTAACGAATTGGATGCCTCGATCATGAATGGACAGAACGGGCAAGCAGGCGCAGTCGCAGGACTTACAAATATCAAAAATCCGATCGACGCTGCGATTGCTGTCATGGAACATTCTCCCCATGTTTTTCTGATTGGGGAAGGAGCCGAGGAATTTGCAGTGACCCATGGCATGGATACAGTACCCCAAAGTTATTTCTTTAATGAATACAGATACCAAGAACATCTTGAGGGATTGAGTGAAAACAAAACAAAGTTTGGTACTGTTGGTGCTGTAGCGATTGATCGCAATGGGAATATAGCTGCTGGAACTTCCACTGGCGGAATGAACAATAAGCGATTTGGACGTGTAGGTGACGTTCCTGTGATCGGAGCAGGAACCTATGCAGAAAACGGAATTGGGGGCTTGTCTGCAACTGGTCATGGGGAGTATTTTATACGAAATGTGGCAACCTATGATATTGCTGCACAGGTCAAATACGGCAATGAAACCCTAGACGAAGCGGGCTTTAACACCTTGATGAAGAAACTGAAAAGTCAAGGTGGTGACGGAGGTGTTATCGGGCTTGATAGCCAAGGCGGTGTGGTAATCCATTTTAATACGGTAGCCATGCCTCGTGGCTATATTAATAGCAAAGGGGAAACAGTTGTATTAATTGATATGGATTAGCCCTTATACACCTACTTCCTCAATAAATTTTGAAGACAGGCGCTTATACAAACCGTCGTTGAGTCGTTCTCGAATGATTGAAAATGCCTCGAGCGTTTCATTGATATCATCTATTGTATGTGAAGCAGTCGGGATCAATCGCAATAAAATCAATCCTTTGGGTATCACTGGGTAAACAACAATTGAGCAGAAAATCCCAAAGTTTTCTCTTAAATCTTTGACTAAAACCATGGCTTCAGGCACACTTCCCTTTAGATAGACTGGAGTAACGCAACTTTGCGTAGATCCCAAATCAAAACCACGCTCACGAAGACCAGTTTGTAGTGCGTGTACGTTTTTCCAAAGATTTGCTTTAAGTTCAGGCATTGAACGCAGCATATCCAATCGTTTTAACGCCCCTTTGACAAGAACCATTTGCAGTGATTTTGCAAACATCTGTGAACGCATATTGTATTTGAGGTAGTCAATAATGTCTTTATCTGATGCTATAAATGCTCCAGTACTTGCCATTGACTTGGCAAATGTGGCAAAATAAACATCGATATCGTCTTGGATGCCTTGTTCCTCTCCTGCGCCAGCACCATTAGCTCCAAGCGTACCAAATCCATGTGCATCATCTACAAGTAAGCGGAAATTAAATTTTTCCTTTAAAGCAACGATTTCACGCAAACGACCTTGCTCTCCACGCATTCCAAAAACCCCCTCTGAAATGACAAGAATACCACCGCCGGTTTCCGAAACAACTTTGGTCGCACGAATCAAATTTTTCTCCAAGCTTTCAATGTTGTTGTGCTGAAAAGCAAATCGCTTTCCCAAATGAAGTCTAACTCCATCTACTATACAAGCATGCGAATCGACATCATAAACAATGACATCATTTTTGGATACTAGGGAATCGATTGTTGAAAGTATACCTTGATACCCAAAGTTCAAAAGATATGCAGCTTCTTTGTTGACAAAAGCGGCCAATTCTTCTTGCAATTGCTCGTGTTCACTCGTATGTCCCGACATCAGACGCGCACCCATGGGGTAAGCAGAGCCATAATCTTTTGCTGCATCAGCATCAACTTTCCTGACCTCAGGATGGTTCGCCAATCCGAGGTAGTCGTTGACACTCCAAGTAATAACTTTCTTACCTTGAAAATACATGCGATTTCCGATAGGCCCTTCTAGCTTAGGGAATGCAAAATAGCCCTCTGCCAGTGAAGCCCACTTCCCTAGGGGGCCTCTGTTTGTGCGCATTCTGTCAAAAATATCGTTCCTCATTATTTTTAGTTTTTTATTGAGTCTGATTGAACTATTTGATATATTCAATTGCCTTTTCATCTTGCAAGTGATTTGCATCGAAAAACCCTTGCTCTTTCATCCATTGATCACTATAAATCTTACTCATGTAACGAGATCCATGATCGCAAAAAATTACGACCACTAAGCTGTTTTTGTCAAAAAATTTATTTTGTTGATTTAACTGCCGAATAGCTTGAAGTGCCGCGCCTGAAGTGTACCCAACAAAAAGACCTTCTTTTTTGGTAATTTCTCTAGCAGAATGAGCACTTTCCTCATCGGTCACCTTTTCAAAATGATCAATATATTCGAAATGGGTAGTTGAAGGTATCAGATTTTTACCCAATCCTTCAATTCGGTAAGGGTAGATTTCATTTTCATCAAACTCAGACGTTTCATGAAACTTCTTGAGAACTGATCCATAAGCATCAACACCAATGATTTTGACCTTCTCATTTTTGGACTTTAAATATCGCCCAATGCCTGAAATCGTACCTCCTGTCCCACTTGCTGCTACCAAATGAGTTACCTGACCTGAGGTTTGTTTCCATATTTCAGGACCAGTTGTACGAAAATGTGCTTCAGTATTGAGTTCATTAAAATACTGATTAATATAAACAGAACCCTTTATCTCATTGTGTAATCGCTTTGCAACTTGGTAATAAGATCGTGGATCGTCAGCTTTCACATGGCCAGGACATACATAGACGGTAGCTCCCATGGCACGAAGCATATCAATTTTATCAGGGGATGATTTAGAGGAAACTGCCAAAACACATTGATATCCTTTGATGATACTGACCATAGCAACGCTATAGCCAGTATTTCCTGAAGTTGTCTCAATGATGGTATTTCCGGGCTTAAGAATGCCTTTTCTCTCTGCTTCTTCAACAATATACAGTGCGATGCGATCCTTATTAGAGTGGCCTGGATTGGTAAACTCAGCTTTCGCGAAATAGCTACCTTTAAAACCTTTAACAGTTTCATTTAACTTGATAAGTTGGGTATTACCAATCAGTTCCAATACACTATCGTGTGCCTCAATTGTTTTTTTTGTCATAAATAACAAGCCATTGACTTATTGATTCGCCTCAAATTTAAAGAAATTTAATGGTTTTAGGAAAAAACAGATTTGATAAAAACGATTGTTTAAAGAAGGTAAAACAAAATTTAAACAAACAGAATTGAAAGAAATGATCGTTTTGAATAGAGTTTATATATCTTCGTAAAAAAATTGCAATGTTTTCAACTGAACATTATCAAAATCTTAAGGATCGCCTGGCTGCGTTAAGGAGGTCTCTTTGACGTGGACTCGCTAACTATAGATGTTCAAAACAAAGAGGAAAAAACCTTAGCTCCTGATTTCTGGGATGACACCTCAGCTGCTGAAACTTATATTCGAGCACTTCAGCCCAAAAAACAATGGCTTTCTGACATTAATCTGTTAACCTCCAAAATCGATGATCTATCTGTGCTAATTGAATTCTCAAAAAGTGGTGATGATGTAACTGAAGAGCTAAACACTCTACTCGCTGAGGTGACAAGCTCTATTGATGAACTCGAGTTCAAAAATATGCTTTCAGAAGAGGGGGATTCGTTCTCTGCTGTACTGCAAATCACTGCGGGAGCAGGTGGAACAGAAAGTTGTGATTGGGCTTCAATGCTTATGAGGATGTATATGATGTGGGCAGAAAAAAAAGGGTTTAAGGTTCGAGAGCTCAATATGCAAGAAGGCGATATAGCCGGCATTAAAACCGTTACGCTTGAATGCAAAGGAGATTATGCTTTTGGATGGCTAAAAGGAGAAAATGGCGTTCACCGATTGGTCAGGATTTCCCCTTTCGACAGCAATGCAAAACGACACACCAGCTTTGCATCAGTTTATGTTTACCCACTTGTTGATAATACGATACAAATTGACATTAACCCTGCAGATATTCTAATCACAACTGCACGATCAAGTGGAGCTGGTGGACAACACGTAAATAAGGTTGAAACCAAAGTCCAGTTAACCCATAAACCAACTGGAATTCAAATCAGTTGTTCGGAAACAAGGTCCCAGCATGAAAATAGAGAAAGAGCCATACAAATGTTACGCTCCCAACTTTATGAGATCGAACTTCAAAACAAAAGAAAAAAAAGAAATGAAATCGAAGCCAACAAGATGAAAATTGAATGGGGATCGCAAATTCGAAATTATGTGATGCAACCATACAAAATGATAAAAGACGTAAGAAGCGGGCACGAATCAAGCGATGTTAGCTCCGTCTTAGATGGCGGATTAGATCCTTTTCTCAAATCATACTTGATGATCAATCAAGATCCTAAATCCAGTCAACTGTGACTATGAATACAATAATTTTTGACCTATACGGCGTGCTAATTGACTGTAATTCTGAATATTTTTTTCTCAAAAAATTTCGAGTTGATCGTGTTGATAATTTCGAAGCTGAAGTGACTGTGGATCTTGAAGGTATATACTTTTCAAATCATACAAAATTGCAAAAAGAACTATTAAAACTTAAAATAGAAACATAATTATGACACATCGGTTTATTATTTTAACTTTTTTATTTTATTGTATTTCATCATTCTACAGCTATGGACAATTACGACAAATAGTAATTAGTGGAACAGTTATAGACGATGATAGTAAAAAGTCTCTCCCCTACGCCACAGTATCAGCGTTTGATACAGAGGGAGTTTTAATCAATGGTGGAATTACTGATGAAAATGGTGTTTTTAAACTGAAATTAACACAAGACAGCTACACCCTAAAGTTTGAATACATTGGATTTGAGAGTCTCACGACTGAATTAAAAGTTTACAATAACAACATCAACATAGGAGCCATTCAGTTGGTTTCATCTGTGGAATCTCTTGAGGGAGTTGACCTCGTTGGACAAAGTGCAGAAGTTGAAATCCGTTTAGATAAGCGAGTATATAATGTCGGTAAAAACAACCTCATTCGAGGGGGGACAGTGTCGGACGTTTTAGAAAATGTACCATCTGTTTCTGTTGATATCGATGGAAACATAGAGCTTCGAGGTAACAATAATGTGCGCATACTAGTCGATGGAAAACCATCTGGTCTTATTGGCCTTGGAGGTGTAGAAGCATTGACAAGATTACCAGCAGAATCAATCGAAAAAGTAGAGGTGATTACCTCGCCATCTGCACGCTATCAAGCTGAAGGAACAACAGGTATCATAAATATTATACTTGTCAAAAGGTTTCTAAAAGGACTGAATGGTGTTTTTAACATGTCTGCAGGAAAAAATGAAAGCTACAATGGATCTGCAAATCTAAACTATCGCAAAGGCAAGTTTAACTTTTTTACCAATTCAGGCTACAGCGATCGCACCAACAAGGGTCGTGCAGTGCAAGACAATGTTTATATAAAACCTCTTGAGTCCGTTGAGCGCTATGTTGAGGAACGTTTTTTTAATCGTAGAAGACAAGGCTTTAATCTCAACCTTGGAATGGATTTTCAAATGACTAAAAAATCTTCTGTAACCCTAAGTTATTTTACAAATGAGCGTGATGGAGGCGATCAAACAACCAATGAGCAATCGCAGTATAAAAGTGATGGGGTTTTGCTATCCAATCGTTATGAAAACGAAAATGATGAAGAGGACAGCAACCAGGTCAACATTGATTTTGAACATAAGTTTAATGAAAAAGGACATAAGCTAACAGCAACTTTTCAAACTGAAAATAATGATGAAATAGAAATTTCTGATATCGAATCATTTTTTGAAAATGGTTCGCGATCAGATGATAGTGAAATCAATACAACTTTAGAAAATCAAGAGCGAGGTTTGGTGCAGGTCGATTATGTTTATCCCATAAATAAAGATACCCAATTTGAGGCTGGATATCGAGGCACCAACAATGAAAGAGTCATAGATTATGAGGTGAAAATCCTTGATCAAAACAACAATGAAACTATCGATACCAACTTGTCAAACACCCTTGATTTTGAGCAAAAGGTGCATGCACTATACACCCAATATGGTAAAAAATTCAATTCCTTTTCATTTCTCTTAGGGTTGCGCTTCGAAAACACTCGGATATTAGTTGAGCAGTTGGACTCTGATACACCCATCAACAATAAAAAATACAATGATTTTTTTCCTACGTTAAACTTGGGTTTGGAAATCAATTCAACAACAAGTGTTACCCTTGGGTACAATCGAAGAATTTCTCGTCCAAATGCTTGGACGCTGAATCCTTTTCAGTCTAGATCTAGTAAAACCAGTTATTTTCAAGGAAACCCAGAGCTCGATCCTAGTTATTCGAACGGAGTTGATATTGGCTACATCAAACAATTTAAAAAAGTTACATTGAATAGCTCTGTCTATTATCGCAAAACCACAGATGCTGTCAATCGAGTTGCTTTAGTAACTGACGAAACTGTGTTTGTCAATGGAATCGAAACACCTGTCATCCGACGTCTTCCAATCAATTTGGGTACAAAGGAACAGTTTGGAGTTGAGTTTAATACTTCATTACGGCTAATCAAAGGCATGCGTACATATGCAAGTGTCAATTTTTATAGAGTCATAGAAAATGGTAATTACTTGGGAAGATCTTATGACTATGAAAACACCAGTTGGTCTGGAAATTTCAGCAACTCCTATCGTTTGCCACTTGCGATTCAGTCACAATTGTCTATTCGTTACAGAGGTCCAAACGAATCAGCATTTGGTAAGAGTAAAGGGTTTTTATATACAGATTTGGCTTTGAGTAAAGAAATATTAAATAATAATGCAACAATCAACCTAAGGTTTAGCGATTTGTTGAATTCAGCTAAATACGACTATCAAACGACAACTCCTGTGGCAGTAACAGATGGAATATATCAAAGGCGTGAACCTACATACACACTTACGTTTACGTATCGATTTAGACAAGATAAAAATAAAGAGCGTAGGGGAAGAAGGTCTTACGGAGAAGAAGGTTTTGGAGACTTTGAATTCTAGGCTATTCTGATTAATTAGGCTTTTTTCTTTCTTTGAACCATTCGATGAGGTTTCCACTTAACCAGTAGGGAATCACAAAACCAATTAGGAAAATCATAAGCCAAAATCCAGTGGTGAGTATGGTTAGAAATAGAATGAATCCAAGATATTGTTCAAACGTAAACATATATTTATATTGATAATGCAAATTTATTTAGAAAGTTTGATGCACACAAGTAAGGTTGATAAAATCTGCATTTGATTTTTCTTACCTTTGCATAAAGTTTTATTTCCATGTCATTCCGAGTCGAAAAAGACACTTTAGGAGTTGTAAATGTACCCGTAGATAAGTACTGGGGCGCTCAGACCGAACGTTCAAGAAACAATTTCAAAATTGGTGATCCTGGATCGATGCCAATTGAGTTAATTTATGGCTTTGCCATTCTTAAAAAGGCAGCGGCCTATACCAATGCTGAGCTCGGTGAATTAGAAGAGAACAAACGAAACCTAATTGCCCAAGTTTGCGATGAAATCTTGGAAGGGAAGCATGATGACCAATTTCCTCTTGTGATTTGGCAAACGGGTTCAGGAACTCAGTCTAATATGAATGTCAATGAAGTCATTGCTAATCGTGGGCATGTATTGGCAGGTCAAATTTTGGGTGAAGGTGAGAAAACACTGCACCCCAATGATGATGTAAACAAGTCGCAATCCTCCAACGACACCTTTCCAACTGGAATGCACATTGCAGCGTATAAACTAATCGTTGAAAACACACTTCCAGCATTAAATCAGCTCAAAAAAACGCTTTCTGAAAAGTCGAATGCATTTACAGATGTGATTAAAATTGGACGAACGCATATGATGGACGCTACCCCTTTGAGCTTGGGGCAGGAATTTTCTGGATATGTAGCACAAATTGAATATGGGGTCAAAGCCATTGAAAACAGCTTACCACATCTCGCCGAGTTGGCATTGGGTGGCACGGCAGTTGGAACAGGGATCAACACTCCAGACGGCTATGCAGAGCTTGTTGCAACCTATATTGCAGAGTTTACTGGGCATCCGTTTGTCACAGCGCCCAACAAGTTTGAAGCGCTTGCAAGTCATGATGCTTTTGTAGAAACACATGGTGCTTTACGTCAAGTTGCGGTGTCGCTTAATAAAATCGCACATGACATACGCGTCATGTCAAGTGGTCCACGATCTGGAATCGGCGAGTTATCGATACCTGCAAACGAGCCAGGGAGCTCGATCATGCCAGGAAAGGTCAACCCTACACAGTGTGAAGCCCTAACCATGGTTTGTGCCCAAGTTATTGGAAACGATGTTTCTGTTGCGTTTGGAGGCGCACAAGGTCACTTTGAACTAAATGTATTTAAACCCCTTATGGCCAACAATCTTTTGCAGTCAGCTCGTTTACTCGCAGATGCAGTAAAAAGCTTTGATATACATTGCGCTCAAGGCATCGAACCCAATACGAATGTCATTCAAAAACTTGTTGACAACTCCCTGATGTTGGTGACCGCACTCAATACGAAAATTGGATATTACAAAGCCGCTGAAATCGCTCAAAAGGCACATGAGGAAAAAATAACACTACGCGATGCTGCCATAGCGACTGGATATGTAACAGGTGAAGAATTTGATAAATGGGTTCGTCCCAAAGACATGATTGGGCGCTAAACCCTTCCTTTTAGTGCGTTAAAAGCCCAGCCAACAGCGATAAAACCTATTCCTGTTAAACTTGACCAGTAAATATATTCAGGATACTTTATCGCACCCAATAAGATAATTACGATGCCTATTATCGTTAGAATCAGTGAAGCGATAGCAAAAATCACATTTTTATTAAACTTCATGAAAAGTCAATCGTTTGAAGAGTTAGGTTTCGCAGAATTTTTCCATTTGTACGTACGAATTGCGAAAGTACGAAATAATCTTTTGGCTTCTCGTACCTGCGGAGTGTATCGAGTTTTGAAATGATCTCTGTAACCTTATTTGGCATTTGACCTTCAAAAACGATAGATAAAGACTGTCCCAATTGTTTATCTGGTTGACCAAATACAAAAAACGGTACTGAAATAACCGCTGAAAGCGCTTTCTCAATCTGTTCAGGATGCAATTTGATCCCACCAGAATTGATCACATAATCACTTCTTCCTTTCCACACAAACTCAGTGGGGGATATCAAATCCACACAGTCTGTCGTTACAAGTTTTTCGATGCCAATATGGGGCGCATGAATAACCAAAGCATCTTCTTTTATGGAAAATGTCACATCCTCGACAGCCGAGTACTGCCTTTCCCCTTTGCTCAGGTTTTGAAGGGCAACATGACTATATGTTTCTGTCATTCCATAGGTAGAAAAAATACGACTGGCATGGCCCTTTACCACAGCTCTCAGTGAATCATCGACTGGGGCTCCTCCGACAATGATTTGTTTAAATTGGTCAATATGGTCGATAGAATTGCGTAATTGGTGAGGTGTCATTGCAGTGAAATCATAGGTTTTGGAAACCCCAAGCGTAGAGGTTGGTTCGACAATATCGATCCATAATCCGGCCAATAAAGCCCTAATGAGCATCATCTTTCCTGCGATATGACGAACAGGTAAACACAAAAGTGCCTGATGTTTCGGTTGCAGATTAAATGCCTTGATTGTTGTCATCGCAGAAGCAGACAACATGGTTTTGGGAGCGAAAATTTGAGTGGGTTTGCCGGTAGAACCGCTCGTTAGGAGCACAAGATCAGGGTCATCGGAAAACCAATCCAGAATAAATTGACCCAATTCGCTTAGATATTTCTGCTTTTCGTTAATTAGCTCATGTGCATGCGACAACAAACGGTCACGATCATAGGATACTCCATTGAGACGAAAATCAGAATGCATTAGGAAGGATTTGAAACAGAGCCCGTCAATTTTGATTTCCATGAACTCCACTTGTATTTTTTGGTGAGGATAAATCCAACCAATGAATATATAATCACAGGAAGAATAATGTATTCTGCTAATACAGGGTCTGAAACATCTTTGTAAAGTGAGTTTGTTTGAAAAGCAGTCCAATCAGAAGTCACTAACAAAGCAATGACTAAATTATTGGCAGCGTGGAAACCGATAGATAGTTCGAGTCCTTGATCCATCAGGGTGATTATTCCTAAAAATAGTCCTGTAATGATGTAAACTGAAATCAAGCCATACCCCAATTTTGCTACTTCAGGATTCAATGAGTGAAGAAGCCCAAAAGAAATGGAGGTGATCAACAATGGAGCCAATCGACTCTTGAGAGCTACACCTATCCCTTGAAACAAATAGCCCCTCATCAACAATTCTTCAGCAGTAGTCTGCAAAGGAATCATCAATACGGCAATTAGTACAAGTCCAAAAAATCGTTTAGGATCATAATTCCACTCATAATTTTCAGGGGAAAGCGCCAAATCTATGGCTAAGGATAAGACCGCTAAAACAGTCACTATTAAAAACGAGAAAGCGACACGACTCCAGTCAAACGACGAACGACTAGTCACAAGAAATTTGAGTGGCTGATCATGCAAAAAACGGGAAATCATGAGAATTCCAAAAAAAGCAAATGCAAAGGGCAAAAGCATATAAAATAGAGTCGTATTCGGTTCGAGGACAGAAAGCATTTCGGTTTCTGACATTCCAGCTAACTTTCCAGCACCTGCTTCTGCCATTAAGGCAATCCCAAATGGCATAGAAGCCATAAAATAAATCAATACGATTAGAAAAATACCAACGATATACCGCCACCCATCTGATTTTCCTTTGTATGCATTCTCTATAAACATGCTTTTAATGTAAAGTCAGAAAGTTTATTAAAATCAAATCCCATTTTTTGACCTCTAAGATACAAAGGTGTATCGATATTGTTTGTAAATAATCCACCTGTTCCAAGCCCTTGTGGCAGATTGATTTGTTTTGTGCTCACCCATTGCGCAATTGCATTGAGCCCAATATTGCTTTCGAGCGCACTTGTTGCCCACCAGTCAACAGCGTGCCTTTCGGCTATTGACACCCACTGATCAGCACCTTGCCACCCACCTACCAAACTCGGCTTGATAATAACATATTGTGGTTTTATCTCTTGGATCAAATCCACTTTTTCTTGATTAGAGTTAATGCCGATCAATTCCTCATCAAGTGCGATTGGAATTGGCGAAGTTTTGCATAAAGTGGTCATTTCTTTCCTCTGGCCAGGAGCAATTGGCTGCTCGATGGAGTGAATGTTATACTCTGAAAGTCTGTTCAATTTTTGAATGGCATCTTCAGGATGAAAAGCACCATTTGCGTCCAAGCGAAGCATAAGGTCAGAACTGTGAAATCGTTTTCTAATCTGA
>MDSZ01057358.1_pt1 | contig 12176 bp, 14 predicted proteins | sample 811201 | NCBI WGS metagenome assembly MDSZ01 (sample SAMN05326647, study PRJNA326480) | marine metagenome | isolation source: seawater | place: Indian Ocean: North | collected 2010
CTTAAAGAATCAATTTCAACATACAATCTTTCTAGATTGTTAGTTTTCCCTTTTTGCAAAGCTTGGGTTACATAAAGTGGGTCATTTGATTCACCTCCTTTTAAATTTTTTTTTAATTTTTTTTTTTTTTGTCCTAAGTTTATATTTTTTTTTCTTTCCTCCCTTTATTATTTTTTTACTATTTTTATTATAATTTTTTTTATAACTTATACTTTTTAATTTAATTCTTTTGTTATTTTTTATTTTTTTAGAATTCTTTTTTAAATAAGAATTTTTTCTATATAATATATTAGACTTTTTAGTATTTTTCATTTATATATTATAAATAAAAAAATTATATATTTTGCTGAAAATGAAATTCTTGTCTAGTATCTACTGGCATAGAACTATAAACTGCTAATTCTGGAACATTATTAATATCATCATATTTAAATTGATTGTTATCCATTAAAGAATAATCAAAATTTTTAATATCTTTTTGATGTTCAAGTCTTTTCATATTTTCTTCATTTCTATTTAAAGATTTCTCATCTTTTATAAATGTTCCAAATGAATTTTTATCATAAGAATTATAATTTACTTCTGGAATTTTATTTTCACTCAAAGTTTTGTAATTTTTTATATAAACACTTTGATTTTTTATATCATCTTCTGGTTTTTGAAACTGTTCTTGATAATTATAGTTTGTAAATTTATTATCAATATCATTATTTTGAATGTTAGAACCAAAATCTGGTTTAGCTGGCATTTCAGTTCCATTAAACGGTATTCCTAAATTTCTGGATAAAGGGGATAATTGTTCTAAGCGTTTATTATTATCTTCTTTAAAGTTTGAATGAAATTTAGAAGAACAAATATCTTGTGATTGGAAAATATTAGGTTTTATATTTGAACTAAGATAATTATAGTTTGATAATCTATTATTAAATTCATCTTTTTTACTTCCTACTGTAATATTATAATCTCTAATATTATTATGTAAAGGCAAACTTTTTTGTCCTATATCTACCATTGTATTAAATGAATTGATTCTATGATTAATATCATCTTTAAAATTTCTTTTATCATTAACTAAATTAGGATTTTGATTTCCTAATAAATTATCATTTTTATAAACTTTTTGTTGTTGTTGTGGATTATGATAGTTAGAAGTCATAAAACCTTGCATTCTATCATTAATATCATTTCTTGCACCTTCATATTTTTTATCTCGTGTTAAATTAAATGAACTCATTAATTAAATAAAATAAATAAAATTTAATAAAAAAACAAAAATTAATTAATTATTTTTTGCGTTATTGCGATTATTGTTTCTCTTAGCACTATCAACTAATACATAAATAATTGCTATTAAGACTACAAGAATACCCATTTCTACTGAATAACAGCTAATTAGAACTATTAATGCTAAAAGGAATGCTAATTTAGATTCTTCTGGGAAAACAATATTTGAATTACTTAAAAGTATAACTAAAACTACAATTAGTGCCACAGTTAAGACATCTATACCTAAAGGAACATCTTCAACTTTTAATTTAAGACTATTGGCCATTTTGTTAGAGATACTATTATTTTTCATTTTATTTTATAATATATATAAATAAAAAAATTTTTGTATAAATTTTTAATCTTTTTTTTCTTTTTCCATATTTTCAATATAGTTTTTTATAATTTCTATATCTGCTTGTTGTTGCACTAACATTTGGATAGTATCTCTGTTTTCTTGTTCTTTTTCAGTTAAGGAACTACTAAAAAATAAATATGAAATACTATAATATATTCCCATTCCTAAATATTTGATTAAGTAAAGAACAATTGAGGTTGATGAATCAAGTAAAAAATACAATAGCATTTATATAATACAAAGAAAAATTGATTTATAATTTAATTAAATTATAATAAAATAAATTAAGATGGATTACGAAATGCATAATACAAATGGAAGTGTTTACACTGGAATGGGAACAATCCCACAAGTATCTAATATGGTTTTTACAGGTAACCCAGCAGCTAGTGCAGCAGCTAGTGCAGCACTAACTCCTATGTCTGTTCACCAACCTGCTGTAAGTGCATCTAGTGCATCTAGTGCAACTAGTTCAACTAATGGAAAAGCAAGGAAACAAGAAAAGCATGTATACAAGCAAAATAAACTAGCAGAAAATTGTATGGAATGGGCACATAAGTTCTGTCAAGCATATATGATTTATCTTAATCAAGAAAATGTAGATATATTTTATAAGAAAGACTCAAAACTCACTTATATGGATATTAAAAAGGCAGATGGAGGAATTACTTATACCAAAGGAGAATATGTAGGTCTAGAAGCTATTAAAACTCATCTACAGATTTTTAGATGTCTCAGTAATTATCAAGTATTCATATTTGAAGTTCAACCAGCAGGAGATAAAAAGTCTATTGAAGTGTATATGCGAGGAAATCTTACACCATCAAATGGTTACCCTAAAAGTTTCACAATGGCACTTACACTAGGAAAATCAACAAATCAAACTATTCCTCTACCAGAGGGTGAACTGAAAACACCTCAGTATATTCATAATCAATTCTTTACACTAGAATAAATAAAAAATATTATAAATATAAAAAATATATATAAAAAGTTTTTTAATTAAATTTGAATTTCTGGCACCCAGTGTGTGGTTCTTTTATCTTTAGTAGTTTCTTTTTTAACAATATTTCCTAATGAATCTTTTTTTTGTTGATATACTCTAAATTGATGATGATATGAACCTTTTTTATTCTCAACATCATGAAATTCACCAGATGAACCACCACCAGAAACATAACTATCTTTTGCAAGTTTTTTTGAATTTGTATAAATATTTTTTATATCTGTTTCTGATAAATTAACTAACATACGATGTGGTGAAATTTTACATTCGTATAGAATTTCTGATTTAAGATAGTTCCCAATACCACAAAATTTTTTTTGATTCATTAATACTTCTGCAATTGTTTTTTTTTCTAGTCTTTTAGTTTTTAAAACTTTTTTAACATATTCTAATGTATATTCTTTACTAAATACGTCTGCTCCTAATTCTTTTAATTTTTTATCTAACTCTGATTTTTTACTAATAAATTTTAAAGTTCCAAAATTTCGCATATCTGTAAAATATACATCTAAATTTTCAAATGTAAATGTAACATGACTATGTTTTTCTTTTTTAACACGCCATCCTCCACTCATTCCTAGGGTATTAAATATATAATGACCTTTCTCAAATTCAAACCAGATAAATTTACCTTTGCAATATATTTTTTCTAATTTTAAAGGTAATTTTTCAATAAAATTATTATACCCAATAGGGACTTTTTTACTATATCTACCAGAATTAATGTTTAAAGCTGCTAGGTTTTTTTTGGCAACCAATTGGTTTAGTTGATCAACTGTAATTTTAACTTCAGGTCCTTCAGGCATTTTTTTTTTATAAAATAGTATAATATTTTTTTACATCAATTTTTTAATTATACATATATTACATTTTGGATCATAATAAATTGCAAATCACTATCATTTTTTTTATTATATTTATAAATTTTTAAATTTTATCTTATGATTATTTATTTAATTTTTTGATTTAGATTTTATTCCAAACTGATTATATTTAACATTTTCAAATATTCCATAATAAATAAAAAAAATATAAATATAAAATAAAATGAAAAGTAAAAAAAAAAAAATTTTTTCTAACAAAAAATTTAGTAATACAAAAGATAGAAATAAATTATTTTATGATAAAATACTAGAATATGATATAGTAGATAAAAAAAAATATAATATTGCGTATACTTTTATGAAAAACAGTAAATTTGATTTTAAACTAACTTCAAATTTATACAATAAAATAAAAAGAATTAAAATTAATAAATTTAAACCTTATAAGATAGAAAAAAAAAAAATTAAAGAAGAAGATTACAATTATTTATTTGAAAAAATACCTAACCTAATTTATAATTCTATCATAACTAATTTAAAAAATAGAATTATTTTTAGTAAAGGTAACCGATTAATAAATATTTATTATGATAAAAATATTGACTTCCAAATGATTAGAAAGATAGATATCATCCTAAATATGTTTGATTCAATTTTACAAAACGAAAAATATTATAGCATTGATTTATTTTTATCCCCATTAAAAAAAAAAATCTATAAAAATAAATCTATTGAAAAAGTTAATATAAATACTGGTAGTATAAAATATAAAAGAAATTATATTACCATTTATAGGGAAGAGGAATGGGATAAGGTTTTAATTCATGAACTTATACATTATAAACATTTACATATACTAAGTATTAGAGATAAACTAAAATATGCTTTTAAAGATATAGATTTTAAAGGAACTATTTTAAATCCAAATGAAGCATATGTAGAATCTATGGCTATTATTTTATATTGTTTGTATAATTATCATTTAAAACAAAAATATATAAAAGTGCCTCTTAAAAAATATATTGAAATAAGAATATCTATTGAAATGGGATGGTCTTTAGGTCAATTTATAAAAATATTACATCATAAAAAATATAAATCTTATCAAGAATTATTTGATAAGGAATATTATCAAAATACAGCAATATTGTCTTATTATTTATTAAAACTATATTTTTTATATAATACGAGGTTTCAGAAATGTATTTTATTTTCTACAAGACATGAATTTAAATGTTTTAAAGACATTGATATAAAAAATATATTTTTTTCTGAAATAATAGAAAATGGATTTAAATTTATAAATCTTATTAATAAAGATGAATCTCTTTGTATGACGTGTTTAGAATAATTGGTTTTATATTTATTTTTAAAATTGATTTTTTTATATATTAAAACATATACAATATGTCTTTAATAGTTTATGAAAAAAATAATACAGTTTTAAATAAGTATCATTTAGGAGATGTTGAACCCATAGCTTTAAAAATTGCAGATAGATTTTATAATATTTGTAAGTATTATATTAAAATTACAAAAAGTGAAAACGAACTATTTAATCTTTTTATAAAAACTTTTAATCCAAGTGCTTCTGATAATAAACATTGGCAAATGAAAAATATGGATGAATTAATAGATGCAGTCAATATGTTTGATAAAATTTTAATTGCACTAAGTAGTGAAAAAGGATTAAATCTTTTCAAAGTATATTTAGTAATGGGAAAATGTAAAATTTTTCCAAATAAATTTAAACCTTATCTTATGTTAGACTGGAATATAGATTAAGTATATAATACCTAATTGGAAAATCATTAAAAATTAATTATTAATTAATATTTTTTAACAAGTGGGTTGGAGCATACAAATGCGAGCAATTTATTGCACCCTAGGGCATGAAACTTGACGTGAATAACAATTTGTCCATGGACGTTGTGAAAGCCTCGGTCTAGTGTTCCTGCTGTATTGAGTGGCGTCATACTCTACACAAATTTTTTTAATTGTATAATTTTATTTTTATTTTTGATATCTAAAAAAAAAATTGATTATTAAATATTTTTTTTCTATAATTGGGTCCTTCTAGCTTAATGGTAAAGTGCCACAACTATTACATGTGGAGATATGGGTTCGAATCCCATGGGTTCCCCCCTTGCAGGCTTGGTTAAAACCCCCTGTGAGACTTTTTTTTTATTTTGATTTTATTCGTTTATATTTTTTTAGTAATTGAATTATTATCAAAATCTAATATGTAATTTTAAATAATATTTATTCCATTAGATTGATTTACTATATTTTGTATTAATTTTTTTTTTTTTTGGATTTGCATTATTAAACCCTCAATTTGTGTTTTAGTGATAACAGATTTAGATTCTAATAAAGTTTTAATAGGATTAAATATTTCTGTTTCAAAATCATAAAAATTATGTAATTTATTATTCAAATATATATTTCCTTCAGGATTTATATCAGGATTTATATCTTTATCTTGTGCTTCTATATCTTTCCTTATTGAAGTAACGTTAAATAAATCTTGTATTTGAGAATTAAAATCGATTTGTGATTTATGACTCAAATTTCTCAGCAAATTTTGTGAGATACGACTATTTACTTCTGTTGCAGAACCACCTTTAAATTTCTTCCCACCACCAAACATTCTAACACCTTCTAATTTTTCTTTTAAATCGTATGTAAGTGTTCCTTTTAAATTTAGTGCTTCTATTTTATCAACTAAAATTTTTTTATTAATTGGACGGGTATATTTTGTATTTTCAAAAGATTCTCTTAGAGCATTACCAACTATTTCTTTGAAAGATTGATTCGGAAGAACAAAATTTATAAAATCTTTATGCTTAGTGCATTTGTCTAATCTATCTTTGATTAACAATAATTCATCATAATAATTTATAACAGAAGATATTTCATCAAAATTAAGGTTTTTTTTTTTGGATGAGGGGTTTGGGGCTTTTTCTTTTAAAAAATCACTCATTCTAGATAAAATGGTTCTTTTTTTATTTAAAATTTCTAAAAGATAAGTATTATATTTATAATCTAATATAAAAAATAATTTTTTTATTAAAATAAATAATATTTGTTTACAACATTCTGTGCAATCTTTAAAATTTAATTTTTCACTTATAAAGTTAAATAACTCTCTTTTATAAAAATTCTCATTTTTATCCCATTCATCAGTTTTAGTTTTATAAAATTCTATCTTGAAATTATTAATTAATTCAATGAATTTAGTTTTTAACTCATATCTTTTTCCTTCATCATCATCATCAATAAATTTAAAATGTTCACCAGACATATAACTTAAATAACTTGTATTAATATAAGAATTAAATTTATCTATATTTAGTATTTGTTTATCTACTATACTTATTGATTTTATATCTTTATTAAGTATTAAATTTAAAAAGTCATTTAAATTATCATCATGCAAATGTAAAAAAAATACTTCAGATAAATAAGTTTGTTCCAAATCTTGTACTTTTGTAAATATATTATTTAATCTAGAATATATTTTAATAAAAGGATTTTCAGGCATAGTAAGTATTTCATTACCATCATCAAGTGATAATTCTTTATGCTCAGCACCACCACTCATTGTAGTAAAATTATCATGATCTTCTTCACCACCTAACATAACATCTTTCTCTAGACCAAAATCCTCATCTTCAAAATCATCATCATCATTATTTATAGGTTCTACATATTCTTTACTATAAATAGAAACTTGTTCCTTATAATTAATTTCATTGTAATCATAAATCATAGAATATGTAGCAGGATCTGGATCTGGTATTTTATAAGTTCCTATTGTTTTTTCATGAGTAAAAAAATAGGGAAGGTATGTTTTATTAATAGGATTTTTTTCTTTTGAAAAGCGTTTAATTTTTATAAATTTAAAATTCACTTTTTTTTCTTCATCTAAATAATTACATAATAAATCTATTTTTATAAACTGTTTATTAGCATTATCAAATTGGTCTTTAACACCTTTTCTATTTGTAAATTTATAACTACAAGCTCTTCTATATAATTTAAGTAAAACTAAATAGTTCATATCAGAGGCATTTTCCTTTAATGCAGCAAATACTAAATTTTTATCATATAATGAGTTGTATAATACTTTAAATTTGTTATACGGTATTGCCACTAAATTAAATAAAGACCATCTTGTCATATTCAAAGAACATAAATAATTTCCTAATCTTTTAATACGTGCCCTAAAGCCACTACCTCTTTGTTTATGTCCATTTTTTTTTAAAGATTCTAAAGCTTTATCTCTACTGCCATAATCAACATTTGTTTTCGTAAAGTGCTTATTACAACAAAATTTGGGTCTAATATTTCTTAAAAAATATACACTTAATCTAGCTGCATCGTGTGCTTTAATACAAAGATCATTTTTTACTCCTGTATAATAACCCAAAATTAGTAATTTTAATGAATCTGAATTATTTGGTAAAGCATTTAGAAATTCCGCTACATCACAATAAAAAAATTGTATTAAAAAATTTTTTAATTTTAATATATAATCTTCATCATCAACTTCATCTAAATAAAGTATTTCTAAATAATCAGATAATGGATTTTTTAAACTATGTAGAATATTTCTCACTTTTTTTTCATTGTGTTTATATTTTAAAACTTTCCCTGTAATCATTGCTATGGGGATTAGTGTTCCTACAGTTCCTATTCCTATTTGTGCCCCAGCACTTAATTTAACCCCAACTGCTAATAAAATTAATACTAAAAGTCCCCCATGTAAAATATATTTATGTTTTTTATTTTTTTTTTGTTTCTTAGTCCTTTTTTTTGTTATTTTTTTTGTTCTTTTTTTTTTAAATTTGATTATTTCTTTATTATTTTTTTTTTTATATGATAATTTTTTAATTTTTTTATTCTTATAGGTTTTTTTAGTTAATTTAGAAGTTAGTTTCATAAACTATTATTATATTAAAGATATAAAAAAAAAAATTGAAAACTTTTTTATTTATCTTGGTAATAAAAAAATTATGTATTCTAAACTATCTAAAACACATTTTCAAAAAATGGAGTATAAAACGAGGAACGAGAGAAAAACAAATCTAGAAAACCAACTTTATACTCTAAAGTGTGAACAGAAAGAAAATATGAGTCATATTAAACAAATGCTTATAGATGCTGGTGTTAATATGAATGGAAAAAGTCATGAACTATATTTTATTGAGTGTGAAAAAGAGTTTGAGCGTGATACTCCCGAATTTAGTAAATTTTCTAAAATTAGGACAAGGTATAATCACCAAAATGATATGATTCGACATCTAGAAACTAAGATTTTCAATATTAGTAAAATCTAAATCTAGACCCAAAATATTGTGATCAGATAATTTATTTTCAAATGTATTTTCTATCCAATAGTTAGCATTTAATTTTTTATTTATAATAATATAATCTAATTGCTCTTTATATTTAGGGAAAGTAAGAAGTTTTTCATAATTCGTTAAATATTCATCAAACGGAAGTTTCTGTAAAAATAAATAATGTTCAAGTGTATTAAAATCATCATTTAAATCACCTGCAATAATATTTAATTTATTTTTTTCATTTTTTAAATAAGAAAACATCTCATTTTTTTGTTTTTGTCTAACTGAGCAGCAAATATCATCAAGTGTATAAATACTGTTAGATTGTAAATGTGTATTGTGTATAAGGATTTCATGGGATTTATAATTTATTTTACTAGTAATAATACCTTTCTTAATTAGATATTCTGCACCAGTATACATAGAGAAATCTATTTCTTCGGTGTCTAAAATGTCATTTTTACAAGCTGTTAGTAATCCATTTTTGGAAATTATTCCTTCTTTTTTGGATGTATGTGTGTTATAGTTTTGAGTCTCTAATTCCTTCCTAACTTTATCCAAAATATTATAGTCAAATACTTCTTGTAAACAAATTATGTTAGTATCTAATTCTAAAATTTTATCAATAATAGAATTAATTTTTTTATTTGGATTTCTAAAAAAATTAATTTTATTAGGTAAACAAGCAATATTCCAAGTTATAATCCTTAACATTTTATTTTTGTTTAGGATTATTTTTATATATTTAACTTAATTTAAAAAACATTTATTATTAATAATAAATAATGTCTTTATCAAAAATATCTAACGAGCATATAGATAATTTGTTAGTTGATTTAAATCAAAATGAAATTGATAAGAAAAAAATAATGTGTTCTTTGCAAAGAAATAGTAATAATTATGGAAAATTAAAAACCTTAGTAAGACAATTAAAGTTTATCAAAGATGAAATTAAAAATATTATTGATGATTCTTTAATGACAGCTGAATTAGAAAAAGTTAGTTGTAAATTTATAAAAAGACCTGGAAAAAATTATTATCTATATCAAAATATAGAAAAAGAAGAATTATTTTTTTCAATGTTAGAACCAGAAATGTGGGAATATGATAAAAATAATTATTATATTGGAAAATATTTGTATGATTATGACCTAACATTTCAAAAAATAAATTAATATTTTAATTTAAAATAAAATTTTTAATAATATTTATAAATGTTATTATCTGGATTTAAAAAAACTCGGTATAAAACTTATAATGAACTATTTTGGAAAAATGGATATCTTTATATAAAAGATTATTTTACAAATAAACAAGCAGATAATATAGTAAAAATTGCAGACGAATTAGATAAGTTTAATGAGGAAAAGGGGAAATGGATGATTTATTTTGAGAAAGATAAAGTAAAAAAAAAAGCAAGAATTGAAAATATAATTAATTACCATTCTGAATTAAAAGAGTTAGTTGATTATAATATAAAACCAAATTTAGAATTAATTTATCAAAAACGAATGAATTTATTTAAAGATAAAATGAATTGGAAAAAAGGTTTTGGAAAAGGATTTAAAGCACATCAAGATCAACCAGCATGGAGTGATTTTCCACCTCAGCGATTTGTTTCAGTAGCAATGTTTGGAAATAAAACTACTATTGATAATGGATGTTTAGAATTTTCAGCTGGTAATCATAAAGAAGGTTTATATGATTATGATATGTCTAGTTTAGGAGAATTAAAACCAGAAGTAGAGGAATCATTAGAATGGACTCCTATTGAAACTAGTCCAAGAGATTTATTATTATTTGATTCTTATGTTCCTCATAGAAGTAATTGTAATAAAACTAGTTTTGATAGAAGAATATTTTATTTTACTTATAATGCAGAAGAAGATGGTAATTTTTATCAAGATTATATAAAAAAAAAAAGAATAGAATTTCCACCAGATATTGAAAGGGAATCTGGTAAGGAATATAAAGTTAAAGGTTCTAGGTATAATTTAGCTAATCCTATTGAGTAACACATGAACCAATTATGAAAAGTGCAAATATTACAGCAAAACAGAATAGATTAGTAGTAATACCAACCATTGAATGTGTGGTAAAAATAACCATTAGGAACCATGTAAAAAGTAACTTTATAAGTGCAGATTTATATTGTTTAGATATTACGCCAAGAAAAATACTAACAAACATACACGTATTCATAGATATAAATATTGGACTAAAAGGGCTCATACTATTTAGTATTTCATCTAAGCCATCATCTATGATTTCATTATTAACTGGTTCTATCGTGTCTTTTGGTTCCCAATCAATTGAATAACAATTTGGAATATAGTTTAGTATTAAAATAGCAATTAGACTTTTAGTGAACATTTTTTCTAATATAATTTAATACATATTTATCAATTTTTTTACAATTCATTGGAATAACAGAATCTAAGTAAATTTAGAGGTTGTGTTCTTCCTGGTCTTTGTGCTCTTCCAATAACTTGTTTATCTAAATGGTCAGACATTTTATGATACATAATTAAATGTGTTGTATTTTCTAAATTTAATCCACTACCAAAATATTTAGAATTAAGTAATAAAATATCAATTTTGTTTGTTTTATATCTATCTACATTTCTAGCTATATATTTAGATGTTCCTTTTAATTGATTATATTTATATCCTTGACTTTTAATAAAATATTCTATTTCTTCTAATGGTTTTTCATATTCTGAAAATATTAAAATTTTTTTATGATTTTCATTCATAATTTTTTTTAAATAAATTTTTAAATTCTCTAACTTAGTTCTATCTTCATCTGTTATTGTTTTTTTTATTTCTTCACAATTATGAGTTTTTTCTTTTAATATTATTAAATTATCATTATTAATATGTGTTCTGCATAATGGACAAGAAGGATTTGAATTTATACTTAAAGTTATACATTCATAACAAAATGGGTTATTGCAACATTTTACAATAACTCTATTTTCAATTTTATCAAAACATATAGAACATGCTTCTGTTTCTAAAACTCTTTTTTTAATACATGATATTTTTTCCTCTAACTTAGCAATTTCATCTTTAATTTTTTTAATTGATTTTTCTTTTGAAGCTAATGAACTAAAAGTCATTTGTTCTTTTGCTTGAAGTTCGATATTTTTGTTATTTAATTTATTTTGTAAATCATTAGTTAGTAGTTTAACTAAATTTTCTTCATCTTCTTGTTCATAACCACTATGTTCGATAGCACTATCAATATCACCAGCATTAATCATACTCATAATTTCTGTGCTAACTAATCCATTTAATACATGTGTATATACATTATCTTTACATTTAATAATCTTAGTTTCAATATTTGGTAGTAAAAAGGATTTTTTAAC
>MDSZ01215296.1_pt1 | contig 12176 bp, 10 predicted proteins | sample 811201 | NCBI WGS metagenome assembly MDSZ01 (sample SAMN05326647, study PRJNA326480) | marine metagenome | isolation source: seawater | place: Indian Ocean: North | collected 2010
AGAAGTCTTCTCGACCCTGATGGGCGACGTGGTCGAACCGCGCCGCGACTTCATCCAGTCCAACGCACTTAAGGTCGCAAACCTCGACGTGTAAGTGCGGCGTAAGTGTGAATTGACCCATAAAACTGGAAACGCGACACATAAATCCAGAATCTGTGACGCATAAAATAAGAAGCCGAAGGCATCGCCTTCGGCTTCTTAAGTTCAAAATTGCTGAGTTACCGGTCGCTTATACTATTCCACCACCAATGCTGCGACTGGCCGGGCGTTGTTCGCCAACAGCGTTTCGATAACCAGCTTTACGATAGGCAATAACCGGATCAATTGCTCCGCCAGCGCGCTGGCGCGCCATGGCAAGGATTGGCGACACATCCGTATTGTATGCGGCCTTGAGTGTACGGTTTGCCATCAGCACATCATTTTCGTCCTGATAGCCTTCAAGCGCATCACGGTCGACCAGCAATGCCTGCACATAGGCCCGCTGGACTTCAGCCGCACTCGAAATCAGGCTTTCGATCGGATCGGTCACATTATGCGATTGATCAAGCATGTAGGCCGGATCGAATTTTTCCGGCGCGCGGCGCTCTGCCTCGACCAGTTCATTGAAAACAAGGAACAACTGATAAGGATTGACTGATCCGCTATCGAGGTCGTCATCACCGTATTTGCTGTCATTGAAATGGAAGCCGCCAAGCTTACCGAACTGAAACAGCCGGGCGACGATCATTTCGATATTCACATTCGGTGCGTGATGACCAAGATCGACAAGGCAGGATGCCTTCGGCCCAAGTTCGGTCGCGGCGAGATAGTTGCTCCCCCAATCCTGAATGACCGTCGAATAAAATGCAGGCTCGAAAATCTTGTGCTCGATGAACAGCTTCCAGTCATCGGGCACCCCGGCATAAACGGCCTTCATCGCATCAAGATAGCGTTCAAAACTGCGCGTAAAGCTTTGCTGCCCCGGGAAGTTCGTGCCATCCCCGATCCAGACAGTTAGCGCCTTTGAGCCAAGCTTCTGACCAATTTTAATACATTCAATGTTATGGGCAACTGCCTGTTCACGCACCGCAGCTTCAGAATGACTGAGGCTACCAAACTTGTATGACTGGTTTTGATCATCCTGGTCCTGAAACGTGTTGGAATTCATCGCGTCAAAACCAAGGCCATATCCCGTCGCGACATCGCGCAGTTCACCGAGATCATCGACCTTGTCCCAAGGGATATGTAGCGACACTGTCGGCGTCGCACGGCCCAACTGCTGAATGACGGCGCAATCGGCGAGCTTTTCAAAGATGTTGCGCGGCTCGCCCACACCGGGGAAACGCGCAAAACGCGTCCCCCCGGTCCCGACACCCCAGGACGGGATTGCGACCGAAAAGTCCCGGGCTGCCGTAGTCAGTTTTTCGATATCAAGGCCACGGCGAGCAAGCTGTTCACCCAGCGCGGTGTAATCTGAATCCAATGCCGAAATACGGGCATCGTTATGTTCGGCAATCAGGTCTGCCGAAATCGGGGCTTGTGAAGCCATGGGTTCCTCCCCGGGTTGTTGTAACCAACCCCTGATTTGTTTAGCGGGTGAATGACGGTGCGTGACCGGCATCAACATTGACCACGTTACCCGTAGATTTTGCCGCATTGTCAGAGGCAAGGAAATAGATCGCCTCGGCAATGTCTTCTGGCAGAACATTCAGCTTGAGCATGCTGCGCTGACGGTAATGCTCTTCAAGTTGATCGGGGTCCATGTCATAGGCCTTGGCGCGCTGTTCGCGCCACTCACCAGACCAGATTTTTGATCCGCGCAGAACAGCATCCGGGTTGACCACATTGACACGAATGCCGAACGGCGCCCCTTCAAGCGCAAGGCAACGAGCCAGCTGGATTTCAGATGCCTTTGCCGTGCAATAGGCCGAGGCCCCCGGCGATGCCACAAGCCCGTTTTTGGATGCGACAAACACCATGCTTGCAGGACGTTTTTGCAGCTTCATGATTTTGAAGGCTTCACGCGCCACAAGGAAATACCCGGTCGAAAGGATATCCATATTGCGCTGCCAGACTTCCAGACTGGTTTCATCAATTGGCGCTGCTGACGAAATCCCAGCATTCGAAACCAGAATATCGATCCCGCCAAACTCGGCACAGCTGTCATGCATCAGTTTGATGACTGAGTCTTCGCTCGTCACATTTACCGGAAGACCACGAACCTGATCCTTGCCAAATACAGATTGCAAATCGGCGACGGCTTCGCTCAGTGCAGCTTCATCGATATCGCATGCAACAACACAAGCACCTTCCTGTAACAGACGCCCGCAGGTTGCCTTCCCGATGCCACCTGCGCCGCCTGTCACGACGGCTACGCGACCGGCAAGACTTTTGGGCTTGGGCATGCGTTGCAGCTTGGCCTCTTCCAGCAGCCAATATTCGATATCGAATGCTTCCTGCTCATCCAGCCCCATATAGCTGCTGACGGTGTCAGCACCGCGCATGACATTGATCGCATTGACGTAAAACTCGCCAGCAATACGTGCCGTTGCCTTATCCTTGGCAAAAGACAGCATCCCGACACCCGGGATCAGGTAGATCACCGGATTGGGGTCGCGCATGGCCGGGCTGTTATCGTGTTTGCAGCGCTCGTAGTACCTTTTGTAATCTTCACGATAGGCAGCAAAGGCGTCGGCCAATCCTTCGATGACGGCATCCAGATCCGGATTTGCCGGATCGAAATCGATAATGATCGGACGGATTTTGGTGCGCAGGAAGTGGTCGGGGCAAGACGTTCCAAGACTTGCAAGTTCTTCAAGCTTGTTGGAATTGACGAATTGCAATACGGCATCGCTGTCATTGAAATGACCGATCTTGCGTTCACCGGCATCAATAAAGCTGCGAATGCGTGGCATCAAAGTTGACGCAATCGCGCGACGTTGAGCAGGCTCGAGGCTGTTATGGCGCTCGCCACCGAAGATTTCAGCATCTGCCGTTTTGCTATCGAACCAGGCTATTGCTTTGTTAATGATTTCAACTGTCGTGTTGTAGCATTCCTCGGCACTATCACCCCAGGTGAACAGGCCATGACTTTCAAGGACAACGCCCTTGCTGTTCGGATTGTCGTTGAAATATTGCTCAAGCATCAGGCCAAGCTGATAGCCTGGACGTTTCCACGGCAGCCAACCGATATCATCGCCATAGATTTCCTGGGTGATCGCACGGCTGTCTTTTGAGGCAGCAATTGCAATCACGGCATCAGGATGCATGTGATCGACATGCGGCTTGTTGATATAGGCATGAAGCGGCGTGTCGATACTTGCCGCGCGCGGATTGAGATTAAAGGTGCAATGGGGCAGATAGCCGACCATTTCATCTTCAAACTCTTCACCGCGATACAGCCCCTTAAGCGCACGGAGCTTGTCCATATAAAGGGTCGAGAAACCATCAAGCTTCATGCTGCCGACGTCGCCGCCAGACCCTTTTACCCAAAGCACTTCGACTTCATCCCCGCCAAGCGGATCTTTCTGCCAGACTTTGGCTGACGTGTTGCCACCGCCGAAATTGGTGATGCGCAAATCAGAACCAAGCAGGTTGGACCGATACAGAAGACGCTCAGGCTCACTCAGGCCTGCGGCGTGCTCCGCGTCCCATTTGTTTGGAAGAAGAATCTCAGAAGGAACAGATGACATGATCCGATAACCTATCGCTTGGACGTTACACATGGCGGTCTGCTATGAATGCTTTTGCCGCCTCCCATTTTTTTCAAGCAACTAAACCGGATTGCAATCACAGTCAATCATAAACGATCATTTTCTTTCAATATTGCGTTGCAATATGATTGTTTGTGACATTTTTTGTTTGACAATGATTGAATTTGCGCGAATATCAGGCCAACGGAGAGCCAATAATGCATGAACGCGAACGACACAGATTGATCCTGCGTGCCGTCGGGGAGCACCCGGTTGTTACGGTTGCCCAGCTTGTTGATATGCTGGACGTATCCGAAGCAACCATCCGCCGCGACATCGCCGCACTTGACGAAGACAACAAGCTTCGCCGGGTCCGTGGCGGCGCAGAAGCTATCAACCCGGTCACGAGCAAACAGTTGCTCGGGCGCCCGTTTTTTGTGACAAAAACGCTCAATGTCGCTCAAAAAGCTGCAATTGCCGCCAAGGCCGTGGAGCTTTGCGAAGAAGGCGACTCCATCATTATTCATGGTGGTTCGACCACCTATCAGATGGCTCCGCTACTGAAATCAAAGAAAATGCAGGTCCTGACCAACTCGTTCCCGCTTGCCGACTATCTGATCGAGCACAGCCAGAACAGCGTGGTCGTTCCAGGCGGAACCATCTATCGCGAACAGAACATTATCCTCAGCCCGTTTGAAAGCGATGTGATCCACAACTTCTATGCCTCCAAGGCATTCGTGGGTGCACAGGGCATCAATTCGATGGGCCTGATGGAAAGCGATCCCATGATCATCCAGTCGGAACAACGCCTGATTGCGCAGGCCGAAAAATTGGTGGTGATGATCGACAGTACGAAATTCACCCAGCGCAGCAACATGTTCCTGTGCCGGTTGGACAATATCGACACCCTGATCACTGACAACGGGATTCGCGATGAAGACCGCGACATGATCGAGCGCGCCAACATCAATCTTGTCATCGTTTCAGCAAAACAGGAAGCCGACCAGAATACGGCAAGCGCATAGCCCAAAGGGACAAAAAGAGCCCGGCGCCTGTCAGACAAAAAGCAATAAAAACCAATCATGGAGGAACGTTATGAAATTCAGAAAGTCTCTGATGGCAGCCGCCATTTTTGCCATGGGCATGGCATCCGTAACCGCACAAGCCGCCGACCCGGTCCGTGTCGGACTTGTTGTCAAATCACTCGGCAATGGCTTCTTTGAAGCAGCCCGTGATGGGGCGATGGAAGCAGCCAAGGAAATCGGCAATGCCGAAGTCATCTATACCGGCCCGACTTCCACCACCGCCGAAGGACAGATCGAAAGCATCAATGCATTGATGGCACAGCGCGTTGACGCAATTGCCGTTTCTGCAAACGATCCGGACGCGCTTGCGCCGATCCTTAAGCGCGCGATGGATCGTGGCATCAAGGTTATTTCTTGGGATAGCGGTGTTGCAGATGACGCGCGCATCGTTCATTTGAACCCATCAAGCAACCCGCTGATTGGTGCAATGTGCATCAAGCTTGCCGCCGATGTTGCCGGTGATGCAGGCGGCGAAATCGCAATTCTTTCGGCAACCCCGACCTCGACCAACCAGAACATCTGGATCGACGAGATGAAAAAGGTGCTGCCTGATTACAGCCAACTGAAACTTGTCGACACTGTCTATGGTGATGACCTTGCCGATAAATCCTATCGCGAAACCGTTGCGCTGTTGAAAAAATACCCGGACCTTAAAGTGATTGTTGCGCCGACTTCAGTGGGCATTGTTGCAGCAGCGCAGGCTGTTGAAGACCAGGGCAAAGTCGGTGAAATCTTTGTCACCGGTCTTGGCCTTCCGTCTGAACTTGCCGGTCATGTTGACGCCGGATCCGTCAAAAGTTTTGCGATCTGGAACCCGATTGATCTTGGCTATTCGGCCATGATGATTGCTTATCAGCTTACCCAGGGTGATGAGCACATGATGATCGAAGCCGGTCGCATGGGGACCATCACTTTTGACAAAGACGGGAATGGCGCAATGTCCGATCCGTTCGTTTATGACGCGTCGAATGTGCACAAGTTCGCTGACATCTTCTAAGCGACACCACGGAACTGGCGGAAACCCTTTACTCCCTGAGACGGTTTCCGCCACTCTTTTTCCCGATTTCATGAACTTCAGCGGGCGACACGTTTTACGTGCAGTGCCTGAAGTGGAATTTCCGTCTCCGAATTGAAGGCTTGATAAGCATGAACAGGCCTGTGCTTGAACTGCGCAATATTTCCAAGACATTCCCGGGGGTGAAGGCACTTGATGGTGTCGAGCTTCAACTTTATCCCGGACAGGTCACAGCCCTTATCGGCGAGAATGGCGCAGGCAAATCTACCCTGGTCAAGGTTCTGACCGGGATTTACACCCCGGATGGGGGCGAGATCCTTATTGATGATGCGCCCGTCAAGATGCAGGCCGCGACAGATGCAAAACGTCACGGCATTTCTGCAATCCATCAGGAAGCAGTGATGTTTGACGAACTCACTGTCACCCAGAACATTTTTATCAACAACCAGAACAGGAACGCGTTTGGCCTGCTTGATTGGCCCTTGATGCGTAAACGCGCCCAGACGCTTCTTGAATATCTGGATGTTAATATCGACCCCGATCTGCCACTGCGCGAACTAAGCGTTGCGCATAAGCATCTGGTGTCTTTTGCCAGTGCGCTCTCGATCAATTCCAGCATCGTCATCATGGACGAGCCGACGGCATCACTTTCACACCATGAAATCCAGGAACTCTATCGGCTTGTCCGCCGCCTTCGTGACGAAGGAAAGGCGATCCTTTTCATCAGCCACAAGTTCGATGAAATCTTCGAAATCTGCGATCGCTACACGGTCTTCCGTGACGGCCAGTTTGTCGGTTCTGGCGAAATCAGGGATGTGACACAGGATGATCTGGTCGCAATGATGGTCGGTCGAACAGTCAAACAAATCTATCCGAAAATCGAAGCCGAGATCGGCGAAACTGTAATGTCGGTCGAAGGCCTGTCGCATCCCACCGAGTTTGCCGATATCAATTTCCATCTGCGCCGTGGCGAAATTCTTGGCTTTTACGGGTTGGTCGGTGCCGGGCGCAGTGAAGTGATGCAGGCCCTGTTCGGGCTGACACCCACCTCGGCCGGGTCGATGAGGCTTAATGACAAACCGTTCAATCCTCGCACACCCGGTGATGCCGTTGATCAGGGATTGGTATATGTGCCCGAAGATCGCCAGCATCAGGGGGCAATCCTGACACTGCCGATCTTCCAGAATATCACCCTGCCGCAACTTGGCGGTCTGTCGCGATCCGGCTTTATCGATATGGCACGCGAATATGATGTTGCCCGCCAATATGCCACACGCCTTCAGCTCAAGGCGGCAAGCCTGTCGGAAAATGTTGAAAACCTGTCCGGCGGCAATCAACAAAAGGTCGTTATCGGCAAATGGCTGGCAACAAACCCGAATGTCATCATTGTCGATGAACCAACAAAGGGCATCGACATCGGTTCAAAAGCGGCCGTCCACAAGTTCATGGGCGAACTGGTCGCACAGGGACTTTCGGTGATTATGGTTTCGTCAGAGCTTCCGGAAGTCATGGGCATGTCAGATCGCATCATCGTCATGCATGAAGGACGCATTGCCGCACGATTTGACCGCGAAAGCATGTCGGCCGAAGCCATCGTTACTGCCGCGACAGGAGCCTGAAATGAAACACACCACCCTGATCGGCAAAATGGTCTCGCATCGTGAATGGCTGCTTGGCGCCATCATTATTCTGATGCTTGCCGGCGTCGGTTATAGCGCACCATTTTTCGTCAGCCCCGGTAATCTGGCCGAGGCCTTTGACGATACGGCCATCCTGATCATGCTGGCTTGCGCGCAGATGCTGGTCATCCTGACCCGCTGCATTGATCTTTCGGTTGCATCAAACCTTGCTCTAACTGGCATGGCCGTGGCCCTGTTCAATGTCGCCTATCCCGATACGCCTGCGATCGTGACGCTTCTGATGTCGATTGGCATCGGGGTCATTCTGGGTGCCTTTAACGGGATTCTGGTTTGGCTTGTCGGCATTCCGTCTATCGTTGTCACACTTGGCACCATGAGCGTTTATCGCGGCTTTGTTTTCCTCCTCAGTGGCGGGGAATGGGTCAATGCCCATGAAATGACGCCACAATTTCTGGCCCTGCCGCGTGCTGCTTTTCTTGATCTGACAGTGCTTTCATGGATTGCCATCGCGCTGACGCTGGTGATGTATGTCTTTACCCGTTTCACCAAGACCGGTCTTTCGATTTTCGCTGTTGGCGGCAACCCGAAAGCAGCCGTCTATAGCGGCCTTGATGTTGGCAAACACCAGTTCATCACATTTTGCATTTCCGGCGCCGTTGCGGGCATGTGCGGATATTTGTGGGTTTCACGCTATGCGGTTGCCTATGTTGAAGTCGCCCTTGCCTTTGAGCTTCAGGTCGTTGCTGCTTGTGTCATCGGCGGGATCAGTATCGCCGGGGGTATCGGTTCGATCTGGGGCGCGGCACTTGGCGCCATTTTCCTTGGCCTGATCAAGAATGCGCTGCCCGTGATTGGTATCTCGCCGTTCTGGCAACTCGCGATTTCCGGCCTGGTAATTGTTCTGGCCGTGATCATCAATTCACGCAGTGAAAAGCGTGGTGGCCGACGTATCCTTCGCGAGGCCCACCAATGATCAACGAGGAAACCTTGAAGCAGCCCATGACCAAAGAAATATCACGAGAGCTGCCAGACAGCCTCAACGGTGATTTGCGGAGCAAATTGATGCGCTGGGAAACCCTTTTAATGGTGTTTGTCGCGATTGCGTTTTTCACCAACACGCAGCTATCCCCGTATTTCCTTGATCCGTGGAGCTTGTCGGACGCAACATTCAACTTCACCGAAAAGGCGATCATTGCACTGCCTATGGCGCTGCTGATTATCGCCCGCGACATTGATCTCTCCGTTGCATCAACTATTGCATTGGCATCCGTCGCAATGGGCTTTGCCAATAGCATGGGTGTTGGTCCGATCGAACTTGCTATGATCGGCATGGCGGTTGGGGCAGTCGCCGGCTTTGTAAATGGCTGGATCATCACCAAGTTCGACATACCGGCAATTGTTGTGACCATTGGAACCATGAGCCTGTATCGCGGCATTGCCTATATCGTTCTGGGCGATGATGTATATCGCAGCTACCCATCCGATTTTGCCTTCTTCGGTCAGGGCTATGTCTGGGGGGTGCTGTCGTTTGAATTCGTTCTGTTCCTGTGCCTTGCCGTTGTGTTTGGAATTTTGCTGCATAAAACCACCTTCGGGAGACGGGTTTACGCGATTGGTAATAACCCGACAGCTGCCCTCTTTTCCGGGATCAATGTCAAACACCATCGATTGTTCCTGTTTACCCTAGTTGGGCTTTTTGCCGGGGTTGCAGCCGTTCTTCTGACATCGCGCATCGGTTCAACCCGCCCGTCAATCGCAATGGGTTGGGAGCTGGAAGTCATAACGATGGTGGTTCTTGGCGGGGTCAACATTATGGGGGGAGCTGGCAGCATCGTCGGCGTATTCATCGCTGTTTTCCTGATGGGCCTTGTCACCTTTGGCATGGGGCTGATGAATGTGCCGGGCATTGTGATGTCGATCTTTACCGGCCTGCTTTTGATCCTTGTGATTGGCACACCGATCATCTGGCGCCGCATCTTGAGCGCACGTAAATTACGATCACAAAAGCAGGGCTAGCATCATGGAAAAGATCGCCTTCAAAATGATGCTGAACCCGGGCCAGGCTAGCGAATACAAGAAGCGGCATGATGAAATCTGGCCTGAGTTGTCCGAACTTCTGCGAACGGCAGGAATTTCGGATTACAGCATCTTTCTTGATGAAGAAACCAACATCCTTTTTGCTGTTCTACGCCGTACCAAGGACCACGGTATGGATGAGTTGCCCGAACACGAAATCATGCAGCGCTGGTGGGCTTTCATGGGCGACATCATGGCTACCAACGATGATGGCAGCCCTGTCGTTGTTCCGTTGAAAGAAGTGTTCTATCTGCCATGACAGATGCGCGCGCCATTGCCGTCATTGATATTGGCAAAACCAATGCAAAGCTGGTGGTGTGGGACGCCAATACCCATGCCATCCTGTTTGAAACAAGCTGCCCAAATCGTTCAATTGATGGTCCGCCTTATCGCCATCTTGATGTCGAAGGTCTATGGGACTTCTATAAAGCCTCGCTGAAAGATGCGGCAGGCCAAACCTTGATCGGGCGGATCGTCGTAACGACTCATGGTGCCACGGTCACGGTCCTGGCAGGGGATGAGCTTGCTCTGCCGGTTGTGGACTACGAAAACACCTATGCCCCGGAAATCAATCATGCCTATGACAGCGCCCGTGATGATTTCGCCGATAGCCAAAGTCCCTGCTTACCTGCCGGGCTGAACTTCGGACGGCAGATATTTGCACTTGAACAAACCTTTCCCGAAGAAATGGCGCGTGCCACAGACTTTCTACCCTATCCGCAATATTGGGCATGGCGGTTGTCTGGTATTAAAGCCTGCGAGGTCACATCGCTTGGCTGTCATTCCGATCTATGGAACCCGTATCACGCCGATTGGAGCCAGCTTGCCAAAGCCCGCGGATGGGCCGGAAAGTTCGCGCCCATGCGTGGGGCAAGTGATGTCTTGGGCAATATCCTGCCGGAAATCGCTGCCGAAACCGGCCTGCCACCCGATTGCGAGATCCATTGTGGCATTCATGACAGCAATGCTTCGCTAGTGCCCTTGATTACCAAGGTTAAGCAACCGTTTTCACTTGTATCATCAGGTACTTGGACAATCTGTTTCTCGGTTGGTGGAGACGCGCGACCACAGCTTGACGAACATCGCGATACCCTGTGCAATGTCGATCTGAATGGCAATGTCGTGCCCAGTGCAAGGTTCATGGGCGGGCGTGAATATGCATTTCTGGCTGAAGGTCATACAGATAATCCGAATCTCTCTGATATCAAACTTTTGATCGCGTCAGAATGCTTGGCGATACCTTCATTTGCTGAAGCAGGGGGACCTTTTGGTTATCACTCGGGGCATCTGATTAACAAAGCTGCACTGCGAACTGAGCGCGACAAGGTTGCTCTTGCAACAATTTACTGCGCATTGATGATTGATTATGCCCTCGAAATGATAAGCAGTGAAGGGCCGGTGATTTTTGAGGGGCCCTTTGCGACCAACACAGCCATGTGTCAGTTGCTTGCAAGCCTCCGGACAGATCAGCAGATTTTTGCTTCAAAGGACAGCTGCGGAACCAGCTATGGCGCTGCCATATTGACAGGTCGGATGCATCAGCATCAATCACATGCTGCAGCCCGAATAGACCCGATCGCGGATACAGGTATTCTTGCCTACAAGAATTTGTGGCGGCTCAAACTTTTGATGATCGATAAAAATCATAAGCATTGAAAGATGGGTCGTATCAGTATGGACGGGTTTGATGACCCTTCAACAAATTGGCCGCCGGAGCCTCAAAGCCTAAATTTGGAATCTGTGACACATAAAATTATAACGAGCAGAGCAAGTTCAAATGAATGCTATGAATTAGCTCGGCTCGTATTTAACCGCTGAGATTTGCCGCATCTCGGCGTCTGGTTAAGTTAAAATCCCCCAACATCCCCCCATGCTTAGCCTGCAGTTCTTAGGAGCTCAGTGATGCGCCTCTTGGGGGAGTGTTTTTTGCCAAAATCACGAGCTTTTAGGTTTTGACTGATTCGTGAAGTTTATTCACGCCATCATGTGAGCCGAATATGGTGAATAATCGGCTCACGAGGGAATGTTGTGATGGGCAGATGGAACTGGCAGCATGGCGACTGGCCCAACTTCACTCGGGATCGGCAGCAGACCCAAGTCCGCTTACCTTGTGCTTATCATAAACAGGAATACCTGGTCGGCCCGGCTACCTCCCGAGTGAAGAGCTGCCCAGAGGCAAGTGCACTGCTTTGATATCCAACTCTTTTGACAAGCTATGTGAAAACCTCGCTTCGCATTAATTAGGGGCGTGGCAGTGCTGCAAGTTCGATAGGATATACTCGACAGCTCAAGTCGGGATGCTGGCAATGTGGCGTCAAAGGAATCAGTGACACCTGTTGCATCTACCACATTTGAAACGCCCGAAGTATCGATGCCTATCGCCTGACTATCTTTCAGGAAATGCTAGTGGTTCCTGCCATTTACAACCACTACCTTGCGCACACTAAGATGGCGATATCACGCTACTGTTTCTGCGCTGGTGCATCCCCGAAAGATCAGTCACATTCGCGGCCTCGCACTCGGCCCCATGTCGGCGGAGACCATGCGTTCAAGCAGGCTGGTTTGTTTGTCGAGGCACAGTTCAAGGTCAAAGTGATCGATAATCGTTTTGCGGGCCTGTCCACGCATTCGGCCCAGATCATTTTGTCGGGTCAGGCAGAAGGCCATCTTCTCGGCCAGTGTCTCGCTG
>MDSZ01270986.1_pt1 | contig 12176 bp, 12 predicted proteins | sample 811201 | NCBI WGS metagenome assembly MDSZ01 (sample SAMN05326647, study PRJNA326480) | marine metagenome | isolation source: seawater | place: Indian Ocean: North | collected 2010
GCATCCTTATTAATTCATAGTATAGAAACAGGTGATAATACAGGCATCTACCAAGATAAATTTAAATTAGTAGGAACAAGAACCAACCGAGCGATATCACAAGTTCAAGCTAGTAAAGGCCAAACTATTACCGTAAAATCCCCTTATCTAGAAACCTTTAATACCGCCTTAACCGTTGAAAACTCAACCCCAACCTTATCGCAAGTAACAGCTGAACAAGTTGGCGTTGGCGCTATTAATACAAGTATCTACATAAGCTACTTTTTACAAGATATGGATAATGATACAGTAACCTTAACACCAGAATATAGATTAAATGAAGAAGACAGCTGGGCTCCATTAACAAACTGGGTTAGCTCAACTGTAGAAAATACTGATACAATCCAAGCCTATGATATTGGCCAATTACACACAACACAAAACACCCCTATTATATGGAAAAATTTAGGAAGCTCTAATGAAACCATTTACCTAAGATTAAAAGCAAATGATGGAACTATCGATTCAGATTATATCGATATTCCTAGCATAACATTAGATAATACCGTTCCTAATCGTCCTAAATTTGATCCTATATCATCCGAAAGAATAACAAAAACAAAATATAGTCCCAATATTATTGTAACAGCCAATGCAGAAGCAAATTCAACCGTATCGCTATATACCGATACCAATGCTGACCCCGTTACAACAGCTACCACAAGTAGCGAAGGAATTGTGACCTTTAATAGCGTATTTATCTCCAATAGTAAAAATGCATCTCAAGAAATTCATTTAAAAGCAACAGATCAAATGGGCTTTGAATCAATCTGGTCTAATACACTAATAATTAAACTGGACGATGTAGATCTAACATTTTCCGAACCATATCAAGCAACAGCTAACATCCCTTTTAATGTAACACAAAATGAATTGCTAAATTTATCCCTATCCCCCGTATCTAATCCAACAGAGATAACAAACTATACTCATAAAGCAACCGTATTATTATCAGCAATCAATAACACAAATGGAAATTTTGATATAAGCGTGCCTATCTCACTTACCTTCCCAGAAACATTAACCATTACTGATAATATCTCCATCAACATTTGGAACATCAACACAAATTCATGGGAAGAACAAACAAATGTCATCACCAATCTAACATCAACATCAATCCGCTTTTTAGCTTCATCATTAGGAACATTTAGCGTAACCCAACATAATTATCCCGAAAAACCAGTAGCAAATTATATATATATCAATAACGAAATCATCAAAGAAAATAGCTATTATCCATCCTCATTTACAATATCAACAAGCATATCCGATGATGCTAACATCTCCTCTTATATAATAGCCATAACCAACCAAGCAACGAATGACAGTCAATCAAAAGAAGAAAACAATATCAACCAACCCACAAAAGAAATCAGTTTTAATGTTGAAAACTTAGCTAACGGAACCTATACAATCACCTTATTAATCATTGATGAACATAACAATCAAACAATAAAAACACAAACCATTCAAATTGATACAAGTATACTAGTGTTTAATAATCTACATGGTCCAAATCCATTTAATCCCCTAACCGAAACCTTAAAGATAGGAACCAACATTTCACTCCCTGTTGACCAATTTTCAATTGTTATTGTTGATCAAACAGGCAAACCCATTTGGGAACACCATGAAAATAATACACTAGGAGGATACTTTATCACCGAATGGAACGGATATGACACCCATGGCAACTTAGCCAAAAATGGCATTTACTATGCCTATTGTTTAATAAAAAAAGATAACACAATTAAAAAAGAACGATTAATTATCGCCATCCTAAAATAACCGTAATAATCATGAACCTACTATCAAATAAATTAAAAATAAAATTAATCAAACCATCACAGCACTTACTATTCATTGTATCATTCCTAATACTAACAAATTATTTAAGTGCATCCATATCAACGATATATGATACTTATGGAACAAAATCAAATGGAATGGGGGGAACCTACACAGAAATTGATAGTCATAGTGAAGAAATTTATTATAATTGGGCTATCCCAATAACAAAAAATTATCTCGAATGGAAATACGAACAATCCAATAAACTACTAACCAAATATTATAATCTTAGTATTAATAACCCATTTCAATTAAAAAACACCCGTCTAGGATTACTATATTCTAGTGTCCCTAACATCATGGAAACAACATTAAATAATAATAACCATCCTACTGAAACAGGAAATACGTTTAATCAAAACTTATTTGGTTTATTTACCAGCTATACTATTCCTAACAAATGGATTAATATCGGACTGCGACATACCTTTTATTATGAAAAAATTTTTAATGAAAATGGAAATTCAAATCAAATCGACATTGCTTTATTTAAACAAATCACACTATTTGATATCCCTCTAAATTTAGGAACAACGATCCAAAACATAACACAATCCCCAATTAATTGGAGTACTGGATACAAAGATACTAGCGATCAAATCTATTCAGCTAATATAAATAGTATTATCTACAAAAACAAACTATTAATTTCGATCAGCAAATATTATTCAAAAGAAACATTATATAATTCAAATCGAATAGGAATTAATTACTACCTCTACGGAACCCCAACAACCACCCCTTATCATTCTATCTACGCTGGTTATAATAATACTATCTTAACCACAGGAACAAGCCTAAATATAGATGGCTGGTTACTAGATTATACATGGTCTTACTATAATCCATTTTCAGAATTTAGTGATAACACTATGATTAACGAACATCGTCTTTCAATTGGAAAAAGCTTCCAACCCTTTACTCCTATTACAAATAAAAAAGCTAAAAATAAAACTCCTGAACCACAAGAAACACTATTTAAAAATGCAATAAAAACATCAACAATTGACACATCTATTATTGCTAATACTCAATTAACCTTACATCTTGAAAAAAATCAATGTAGCTTCTTTTTGTCTAATATCAATAAAACAATGGAACATAAATTTAATGGAAAATTTGTTATAGAAGAAATTAATTATGAAATAAATTTACCTATATTTTGGACTATCAAACCCCCTGATACAAACGAAGTAATTATGATTACAATCGAAAAAACAGAATCAAACAAAATACATATTAGTGGCTTTATTCCTGACGATATATCATTATTTATGAACAATACTCAAATACAAGACATTGCAATTGACAAATCATTTTATCATAAAATAGATACTGCAAATAAAAAACAATATCGATTAGAAATTGATATCTTATCTAAAATAAAATAACGCCATTAAACATTAGATCAATAGTATTAATATGATAAAAATCATAAAAAATATTAATTAAAAACCTTACCCATTAGCCTTAATAATTTTCTTTAATGTTGTAATTGATTTTTTATATACTCGCGATACCTGAGATTCGGATAAATTAATTCGTTCCCCAATAACCTTAAACGTTAAATCTAATTTAACATGAGCATAAATAATAAACCGCTCTCTATCATCAAGTTCTTTCATCGCCTGTTTAATTTCATCTTGCATCGCAAATGTAGCTGCATGATCCGTAGGCGTTTTGGAACTAATATAATTACTTGCTTGATCATTAACCCACTCATAAACTCGTGAAGGATCTGCTTTGGATAAATAACGAATATGATCGCGCATAGCTCCCAACATTCTCATTTGAGCCAAAGGCCAAACTTCTTCATTATGAATAGGATCCCATGACTTAATAGATTCTATTAATTCTAACTGAGCAACACTAACTAAATCATCGCCTTCTGTATCAAGAACATAAATCGGTAACGTACGCGAATAACGACGAATAATAATCTTAAGACGTTCTGCAAAAAACTCATTAACTGCCTCTAAATGATTTTCCAAAACAATGACTTTGACATAATTAACAACCGTTAACCCTATTTTATTCCAAAGATTTGTGATTATTTTATTCATTTAATACCTAATAATTTATATAATTTTTTTAACAAAACCGTAGTCAAAATTTTTGGCAAATAATCATCTGCCACCACTTTAGACAAAAACCGAGTTAATTGATTATGAAGATGATCTTTAAACCCATCATAATATTTAGGATTAAGGGATACAGGTTGCAAATCAACATCTAAAAATTGTGAATCTTTATCATGCCGAGCAGTATAAGTTGATCCTCTATATTCTGTTTGTGTAATTTTTTTACGATAAAATTCCTTGCCTGACAAACCAGCTCTCCTTTAACATCTGATTAACTAATATACAAATACCATACCCATTTTTAAAGACATTCATTCATGTATCAACAACTCCAATAGATTGAACTTTCACCTGAGGAATAACTTCATTATAAGATAATACCGATAAACTTGGATAATTACGTTCTGTAAATCGTTTAAAATGAGTTCGTAAACGAGGACTACATAATGAAACCGGCTGTTTATCCATACGACTAAAACTAACCATAAACTCCTTAATTTGCGATAAAACATCTTCACCTAATTGTGGTTCTAGGGCCAAAAAAGAACCATATTCCGATTGGTGAATCGAATTAATCATCGTTTCTTCTAAACGCGGATTAATTGTAAAGACCGTTAAAACATCTTCTTTATCTGAAAACTGCCGTGATAATTGCCGAGAAAGAGACTGTCGAACATATTCTGATAACAACGTTGTATCGCGTGAAACTTGTGAATAATCAGCCAATTTTTCAAGAATAGTTGATAAATCTCGAATAGATACCCGCTCTTTCACTAACATCTGCAATACTTTATGAACCTGCCCTAACGACAACATGTCCGGAACTAATTCTCGAACAATAGCAGCATTCGTATTTTTAACTAACTCAATTAATGATTGAACATTTTGACGTGTCATAATTTCATCAGAATGATGTTTAATAGCCTCAGAAAAATGATCAGCAATAAAATCTGTAATCGTCGAAAATGGAACAGCATTATCTTGTAAAACTCCCACCTGATCATCCGAAATCCAAGCTCCCGGTTGATTAGAAACAGGATCAATAGCCTCCACTACATCAAGCCCCAACTGAACTAAGTCTGTAATAGGTCGACTCACAAAAACATGCCCTAGCAAAGCCTCCCCAACTGCAACACGAGACCCACGAATTTCTACCAAATACTGATTTGGAGGTAAACTTAATTCATCCATAACACGAACCCCAGGAATCACAAATCCTAACTCCTGACCAATATGATAACGAACTAACGTAACACGTTCCAATAAAGGGCCATCACTATTAGGATCAATTAATGGCACCAAATTTCGCCCTGTTTTTAAACTAATAGGGTCTAAACTTAATGTATTTAATAAATTTTCTGGCTTTTTCAATGCATCTTTTGCTGATTCCTGAGAACTATCCATCGCCATTTCTTCATCCGCTTGCTGTGTAGTTAAAATATAAAAAGCAACCGATCCTGCTAAACCAGATAACATCATAAATGGTAAAGTTGGCAACCCTGGAACAATACTAATCAATAATAAAATAACAGACGTAACAGCAAATGCTTTAGGTTGTGAAAAAATTTGCTCTTTTACATCCGAACCCAAACTTTCTTTTGAAGCAGACTTTGTAACAACCAAACCTGTAGCAATAGCAATTAATAAAGCCGGTAACTGAGAAACCAAACCATCCCCTACTGTAAACCGAGCAAAGGTAGTTAAGGCATCTCCAAAACTCATCCCTTGCTGAAAACTACCAATAATTAAGCCCCCAACAATATTAATAATTACAATAACAATACCTGCGATAGCATCCCCTTTGACAAACTTATTTGCACCATCCATTGATCCAAAAAAGTTAGACTCTTTTGATAACTTATCACGCCTTGCTTTAGCTTCTTCCGCATCAATTAACCCAGCATTTAAATCAGCATCAATACTCATTTGTTTTCCAGGCAATGCATCTAATGTAAATCGAGCAGCAACTTCAGCAACCCGTTCCGATCCTTTGGTAACAACCATAAATTGAACCAAAGTAATAATAGCAAACGCTACCAACCCTACTACAAAATTACCACGAGTTACAAACTCAGCAAACGCTTCGATAACCTGCCCATTAAAATCAGATCCTAATGCCAAAATTAACTTTGTTGATGAAACATTCAACGATAATCTAAATAAAGTAATCACCAACAATAAAGATGGAAAAGCCGCAAAATCAAGTGGCTCAGATAAATACATCGAAACAAGTAATACCATAACAGAAATAGCAATATTTAATGCCATTAATATGTCCAACAGCTGAGCTGGAATAGGCACAACCATCAACGCAATAATTAAAATGATCAAAAATGCCAAAATTAAATCAGAAGCCGTAAACATCGATTTAAATTGGTTATAATTAATCATAAATAAGCTATTCCAAATATAAAATTACCTTTAAATTATACACATTGAAACAACTTTCTGCCACGTTCATTTCACAAAAAAACAAACTTTTAAATACCAACTTAACCAAAATTAACGAATAGAATTTTCTTTCTTCTTCCTTAGTTTATAAACAAACGCTAAAATTTGAGCCACAGCTTTATAAAACATAGGGGGTACATCGGAACCTGGCTCCGTACTATCATATAAATTACGTGCTAAAGGAGGATTTTCAACAATAGGAATAAAATATTCTTCAGCAATTTTACGAATATCATTCGCAATTAAACGTTTTCCTTTTGCAATAACTTTTGGAGCAAGCATTTTATTAGGCTTATATTGAATAGCAATAGCAATATGAACAGGATTTGTTACAACAACATCCGCTTCTGGAACAGCCCCCATCTGTCGCCCCTGAGACATTTGCCGCTGTGTTTCACGTTGACGTTGTTTAACAAGAGGGTCCCCCTCTAATCGTTTATATTCATCTTTAATCTCTTTTTTAGACATTTTATTCTGTTTCATATATTCTGCCCGCTGATAAAACAAATCTAAAATAGCAATAATCAAATAAAAAATTGCAACACGAATAACAATTTTAAACATTAATCGTCCCGCAATTAATAATGTTTGAACAACCGTTAATTCCTGAGATAATAAAACCAAAATAAAATCCTGAGACAACACCGAATAAATAATCCAAATAACAACCGCCATTTTTAAAATTGATTTAAATAATTCAACTAATTGCTTCATAGAAAACATTTTTTTAAATCCTTCAATTGGATTTAATTTACCAACATTAGGAACCAGAGGATCTAAAGCAAATACAGGGCCCACTTGCAAAAATTCAACAATAATGGCCGTTACCAAATTAACAGCAAGTAAAGGAATAATAACATAAAAAAATGTTACTAAAACATGCCCAAGTAAATATAAAGCAACACTAAATGTTAACTCCGTACCAATAAATTCTAATGACAAATACATCACTTCTTCAATATGACTATAAATTCGAGGAGCAAAAATCTTTAAAGATAAATAAGCCACTGTAACAATAACCGCCGATGTAAAATCCTTGCTTTTTGATACTTGACCTTTCTTACGTAATTCACTTAATTTATGAGGGGTTGGCTCCTCTGTCTTTTCACCTGAATCTTCACCCATAAAAAATCCCTTTTATTTCCTAACTATGCAACAAAAAAACCTAACAAATTAACTAAATAATCCATAACTGTTTCAATAATATCAACTAAAATTGTACCAAAATTTGGTGAAATACCTAAAAATATAATAATAGCAACTGTCGGTTTCACCTGAAATCCTAATTGAAATACATTAACCTGCTCTGCCACCTTATTTAAAATACCAAAACTAAAATCTACAATAAAAATAACCAAAATAATAGGAGCTGCTAATTTTAATCCAATAAAAAACAAAGCAGACCCTAACGACACTAAATATTGAGAACCAGCCGAAAAATCAACCGGTTGCCCCAAAGGCATAATCGAAAAACTTTCAAAAACAGCAGAAATAACCATATGATGCCCATTCACAATTAAAAATAACATCAACGATAAATATTTCATCATTAACTCTAATAAAGCAGAATTTTTACCTGACGTAGGATCTAAAACAGACGCTGAACTTAACCCCGCCTGAGTATCCATTAACATTCCTCCAAACTCAATCGCCATGATAATCAAATTAGCTGTAAATCCAATAATTAAACCAATCGCAAGCTCTACTAAAAGAGCAAAAAAATAAACAAATAATGAATTTGGTAAGGTTTGTGGTAACGGTACAATAAACATAATTAAAACTGAAGCCCAAAATACTAAGCCAACCTTACCTAATGAAAATAAACTTTTCATAGATAAAAAAGGAGAAATTAAAACCATACCTGAAAATCGTGCAAAAATAAGAAAAAAAACACTAAGTTGATAATACGTTAAAATCATCTGGCAAAAGAAGCAATATCATTCCAAAGCTTATAAGATAATTCCATAATAATACGAAACATCCAAGAAAAAGTAATTGCTAAAACCAATAAAACAGCAACCAACTTTGGAGCAAATGTTAATGTTTGTTCTTGAATTTGAGTAGTAGCTTGAATAATAGCAATAAATAATCCAACAATAAGCCCAATCCCAACGGTAGGCAAAGATCCCAATAAAATTACTTGAACAGCTTCATAAATAATAGTAGAAACCATATCAACGGTCATAAAGAGCTCTCCATAGATCTAATAATAACATCAACTGGATAATAACACCCTGACTGAGGCAACGTAATTAAAGAAAATGTTTTCTTTTCTTTAGCATTCAAAGAAATGCTATAAAATGTTTGCATCGAAACCATATTATCCTTTTGAAAAGAAACCCCAACTTCTACTAACTCTTCATTAATCAAAAACACAGCTCTATCAACAGCATTATCTTTTTTAGGAGCTAACGAAAAATTAAATTTAACGGTATCCTGTAACGAATTAAATAATGTAATATCAAATTTATAAATAACCCCATAATTACCTGTTAACTCATAATTTAAATATGAATCTACCAAATAAGGCTTCCCACCAACCTCAATAGCCATGATAGTATCTGCCGCATCAAATTTTACTGACTTCTTAAAAACTCTATCTTCAAAATGTGCAACACGATACTGATGAACACCTGATGCAATATCCGAGAAAAAAGATAACTGAGGATATTGATTATCCACCACCCCCATTTTGACTCGTAACGATGATACACTATCACGAAACAACTGTATAATTCCTGATGATGTTTGTGAGGGCTTTACAAGATGAGACAAAACATACGTAGATGATAGTGGCGGCAACTTAATGACTTTAGCATCCCTAAGATATTGAGAAAGAAATGTTTGAGCAGCCTTATGACCTGCAAAAACAATATCATCTGTAGATCCCCCGATCCCTGCACGAATGGATATCGTTTCCTCTCTTAATGACAAATTTTGCAAAGAAACAACAATCGATAAAGGAAAAGCTGAAATATTACGATGATGATATAAAATCCGAAACCCTTGTTTATCAAACGGCTTATCAAACATTAAACCAGGAACACTAATCCCTTCAGGATAATTACTAACAATATAATCCGATTCAAAAGAAAAAACAGGAAATAAAAAACCCACTCCAAAAAAAAGAAAAGAAAAAATTAAGAAAAAATATTTTTTTAAATAAAACACAGGATTATTACTGAAAACTCAATAATAAACCACGCGTAATTAAATTCCATCCATCTGTCAAAACAAATAATAGAATCTTAAAAGGCAACGAAATCATTGCAGGCGATAACATAAACATACCAAGTGACAATAAAATATTAGAAATAATTAAATCAATAACAAGAAAAGGAATAAATAACAAAACCCAATTTGAAACGCTATTTTTAACTCCGATAAAATAAAAGCAGGAATAATAACAAAAATAGGAACTTCATCAAAATTATCAGTATACTGAACCTTAGAAAACTCTAAAAAAAGAGCTAAATCATTCTCTAAAGTATACTTCAACATAAAATTACGAATAGGTTGAACACCAATATCCATAGCTTCTTTCTGAGAAATTTGTCCCGCTTGAAAAGGAGTTATAGCCGTATCAATAATCGTATTAATGGTAGGCGTCATAATAAAAACAGACATAAAAATAGCTAACCCAATTAACGCAACATTAGGAGGCGATTGCTGTGTTGCTAATGCCATTCTTAACATACTAAAAACAATAACAATACGTAAAAAAGAAGTCGTAGTAACTAAGAAAAAAGGAATTAACCCAATCAAAGACATTGCAATAAGCAAAACGATACTATCACTAAAGCCTTCGCTAGCTAAAGCTCCTAAATCAATACCCCCTGTATTAGGTAAACCTTGACCAAAAAGAGGAATTTGAAAAAGAAAAAACATACCAAGCAAAGATAAAGCAACCCTACGAAACGATAAAAAATTAACTATAAAGACCATATATCTTACAGTATATTTTTTTGTTAATCAGTTGACAATGGAAACTGATTAATAATCGTAAAAGTCTTATCAGAAACACCTAGTAAATACCGTGACCCTTGGTACTCTAAAACAACAACATTAACCCCTTTATCAACTGAAATTCTATCAGAAATCTTTAAATCACCTGTAAATAACGTTTGACGATACTTTTGTGATAAAAGATAAAAAACATAAAGTACTGCAGCAATTAAAAGTAACGAAACTAAAACCTTAAAATAATAATCAAAGGTCATCCTTTAGTAACAACAGCCTCAGAAACGATAGATTTAATTCGTAAACCAAAATTATTATCTATAGCAACAACTTCACCTTTTGCAACCACTTGGCCATTTACAACTAAATCTAAAGGCTCTCCTACTAATCGATCCAATTCTACAATAGACCCTTCTGAAAACTCAAAAATTTCTTTTAATGAAACCGTTGATCGCCCTAATTCAACCGATACATCAACAGGAATATTAGCAAACAAACCCGTTTCAACAGAATCCCCCTGAAAAGACTGCTGAACATTTGGAAACTCGATACCAGAAACATCAATATCTTTTTTTTCAACACTAGCTTGAGTATCTGCAACAGACGATTCAGCAGAGTTATCATCAGCAACAGAGAAAGCATCATCCATTACAGGATCAATATCACTCAAAGGATCATTAAAATTATTATTCTCATCTTCCATAAAGTAATTCCTCCGTTATTTTATAATAATCCTCAGCCGCAAATGAATCAGGATCAAATTCAAAAATTGTTTGATGTTTTCCAGGAGCTTCAGATAATGATGTACATGTACGAACAGGAGTTGAAACCATATTTATAAACACCCTTTTTAAACTTTCAATAATATCTTTTGATTTTTTATTGCGCCTATCAAAAAAAGTTGGAATTACATTTGTAATACTAACCCTCTTATTAAAAATTCTATTAATGATTTTTATATTTTTCAATAGCTGTTTTACACCAATCAATGATAAATATTCCATAGATACCGGTAAAATCACCTCATCAGCAAACAAAAGAGCATTCTGATTTAATAAATTCATAGAAGGAGCACAATCTAAAAAAACAAAATCATAGCCCGTTAAACCTGCTAACTGACTCTTTAAAATTAGTTCTCGTTCTTTCATAGCTCCCATTTTTAGCTCGGCAGGAAATAACCGCTCATTAGAACAAATAATATCTAAAGAATGCCTAATATTAACAACACAATCCGTAATTAATTGCTTTTCAATCAACACATCATACAATGTTTTTTTTGGAGAAAGCCCAAAATAATATCCTGCAGATCCCTGAGGGTCTGTATCAATAATTAAAACTTTAAATCCTTTTAAGGTTAATGCATGTGCAATATTAACAACTGTTGTCGTCTTTCCTGTCCCACCTTTATAATTAACTACAGCAAACCGTTTCATGAATAGTACGATTATAACGTACTATCATCTATTGATTCTAGAGGCTCTCCATCACTATTATCGTTATCCTGATCATTAACATCTGATTTATCAGAAACATCACTCGTAACTGAATCTAAGAACTCATCCTCAGAATCACCATCTCCCATTTCAAGATCAACATCATCATGAATGTCATCAGTTGCCTCTACGGCCAAGTCTGATTCTTCTACTTCAATCGTATCATCAAAAACATCTTCAGAAATATCAATCCCTACCGTATCACTAAAATCCGTACTAAGATCAGACTCATCGTCATCACTATCGATAGTACCCGTATCAACCACATCATCCGTACTATCAAACGCTATATCATCAC
>MDSZ01003226.1_pt1 | contig 12175 bp, 11 predicted proteins | sample 811201 | NCBI WGS metagenome assembly MDSZ01 (sample SAMN05326647, study PRJNA326480) | marine metagenome | isolation source: seawater | place: Indian Ocean: North | collected 2010
AATATCTTTTTTTTCTTATTGATAACATTGATAAAAAGTTACCATAAGCTCTATAAAAATAATATAATGACTTATATATATATTTTTTATTAAACGACAAAAATCTTAAAGTATAAATAATTGACAAAGTTAGATCGTAGAATAATTTTATAACACAAAAACAATATGAGTAAATTTTTCCATTTAATTCCTCATAAATAATCAATGTACAAGCTCCATGCCCCATAGCTCTTTGGGCAAACCATTTAAAATTAATTCTTTTTTTTTTTGATATATCATAAATTTTTGAAGTTTGATTCCAAATTATTTTGATTCCCTTGTTGCTAAACTTTTTAAAAAATAACTGATCTTCTCCACCATATTTTTGAATATTTAGAGAAAATCTATTTTTAGATTTTATTATTGACCTATTCAACATAACATTATTAGTTGATGCCCAATCAGTATATGATTCGTGCTTTAAATTTCTTTCGGTAATATTTAAGTAAAAGTTATTTTTTGAAATATGAGGACCTGTAATAATTTTTACATTAAATTTTTTTAAAACTTTGATATTATTAATTAACCAATTTTTATCTAAAATACAGTCATCATCAACAAAACACAGGTAATCTGTTTTAATTTTAGATAACTCATAAAGTGCTCTATTTCGTGCATATGAAATACCTATTTTTTTTTCGTTAACAACTTTAATATTGTAAAAAAATTTTCTAAAATCATTTTGTAAATTTTTTATGTTATTGTTAATTACTAGAATTTTTACAATAGAATTCGTATCTTTATTTAATTTTTTTATACTTTTTATTGTCTTTAATAGTTGAATATTTCTATTTTGTGTACAGATACAAAATAGATATATTTTTTTATTTTTTTTTGGCATTTAGATATATGTATTCAAATGTTTTTCTGAAAGGCATCTTTAATTTAAATATTTGATAAAAATTTTTTTTTTTTAAATAATCATTTATTTCACTAAAAGTATAATTTTTCTTTATCATATCATCATAGTGATGTTCTAAATATATCATATGAATATTTTGAATCCTGCTATTTAATCCTTTTATTACATCAAATTCATAACCTTCAGTATCAATTTTTAATAAATCAATTTCGGTAATTTTATTTGTAATTAAGAATTCATCTAATCTTTTTATTTGAATTAATTCTTCAGTAAAAAGTTTCTCTATACTTAACCCAAAAATTTTTCTTTTTAATTTAAAATATTTAGAATTTTCATTTATTTGATTCAAGGTTGATGATGAACTTTCTTGAGAATAATTTAAAACTTTTTCTTCATTTTTCACTCCACATGCATAATTATAAATTTCAACATTTTTAAACTTTTGAGATACTTTTTTAAGATGACTAAAATTTTTTTTACTAGGTTCAAAACTCAATATTTTTTCAACAATAAAATATTTATTAAAATTTATAATTGATTCTCCTTTGTGAGCTCCAACGTCAATTATCAAATTTAGATTTCTATCTAATTTTTTTAATAATTCATTAAATATTCTTTTTTGATGAAAATAGTCAAAAAAATCTAATATTTTTTTTACAATATATATCTGCATTTATTTTACTAAATAGCGAAAAAAATATTTAAAAATATTTTGCATTAATTTAAGCCCATCATTAATTTTATTTACTTTACTAGCTCCAAATTCTCTTTTACTTTCTTTTGAAAAAATTTCTTTACAAATAAATTCTTTATTTGCCTTAATTAAAATTTCAGTACATATTCTAAAATCATGTGATGACAAATCTAATTTCTTAAAATTTTTTGTTTCTGCCATACAATACAAAAAAAGAGCGTCAGTAATTTTAAAATTAAATAAAATGTTGATTAAAAGTGTAAAAAAATAATTTCCAAATTTAGTAACAATAGTATCATCTTCACTTTTTTCACCACCTAAATATCTTGAACAAAAAATAAAATCTGTTCCATTTTCAATTTCTTGATACATCTTACTTAACGAATTTGAGTCAAATGACCCATCTCCATCAAAAACACAACAATACTTTTTGTCTGAATTGTTGATGCCATTTATGAGAGAATATCCAAAACCCATTTTTTTTTTTGGATCAACTAGAATTTTACAACCTAAGTTCTTTGCAATTTCTACCGTTTTATCTTCGGATTGAGCATCTAAAATTGTGATAAAATTAAAATTTTTACTTTGCAGATCTTTAATTGTTTTTTCAATATTACCTTCTTCATTAAAAGTAGGAATTAAAATCTCAATGTTATTATTCATTTTTTTTTAATAAAACAACATGTCTTAACTTATTTTCAAAATTTTTAATATATTTGATTTTATAGTTGACTAGTAATTTTTCCAAATTATTTACATTTACGCCAACAATAATATGTTCTTCATCCTCAAAAGTCTTAAGAATATCAACAATTGTATCTATATCGAAAGGATCTGAAAAAAAAATGACAATATTTTTATTTAAACTTTTAATTTCATTAAAAATTTTCTCTCTTTTTTCTTTGTTCCTCAAATCTAGTTGAAAAATTTTAGATTTTTCTTTGAATTTATTACTAAATGAAATTGAATTAATAATCTTTTCATTTATTTCTAATCCATAAAAAAGTATTTCTAATTTTGATAAGAAATATTTTCCCACTCTTCCATATCCACAACCCATATCAATTAAAACAAAGTCAGAATATTTTTCTCTTTTTATGAAATCCAGCGCAATACTAAGAAAAAAATAAGGAGTGGGAGTATGTTGAGTATTATATTTTAATTGTGTTTTGGTTTCCTCGTATGTAGAGGTTGAGGTACTATCGTGAATGTAACTAGTAAAATCCAAAAATTTCATTAAATAATAAAGCTCAATTATTGAGGCATAAAAAAATGTTATGATACCGTAATTTTTAATATTCTTAATTATTAAATAAAAATTATAAAAATACTTTTTCATGATTAATTAATATATTGAATTTTATTAATGACAATTAAAACTAATCAAATTATACAAATAATTCAAACAAACTTAAAAAAATGAAAAAATATATTGTATTTATTGTTATTATTCTTGCAGCTATTTCAATTTTCTTTTTCATAAAATATAATGTCGAAAATAATACTCAATTATTTTATAAGTATAAAAATAAAATTCCATTAAAAGTAAAATATGAAATTCGAAAATATTTAACGAGAATTAATAATATTTATATTTACAAAAAAAATAATTTTGAATTTGAAAGAAGAAAAAACACTATCCAGTTAAATGAAGATATACCTGGAAATGAATTAATTCTATTCAATAACCCTGATCTAATATTTACGGGCCCAAGAGCATATTTTGCCTCAAATGATAAGAACTTATTTTTAATTACAGGGACTGGAATATTAATGACAGTGCCAATAGAAAATATTTCAATAGATAAAGAAAATATAAAATTTAAAAAGATAAATACAAATATAAGCGATTATTTAAAACCGTATAAAAACAAAAGTTCAGTCTACTCTAAAACATCAATGATAAAAAACATAATGTATAAAAATGGCTCACTATTAGTCTCATATGTAAAAAAAATAAACGAAACTTGTTATAAACATTCAATTTTGCAAGGTAAGATAAACACAGTAACTATTGATTTCCATGAATTTTTTACGATTGATGAATGTAGAGATTTTTATAGTGATTATGTTGGCGGTAACTTAGCAAACTATAAAGATAACAAAATACTTTACACAATTGGTGATTGGTCAATTTGTGAAGATAGTAGATGGTTACAAAAAGGAAAAGGTTTTTGTACAAAAAATAATTCTCAAAGTATGACAAGCGCTTTAGGAAAAATTTTTGAAATTGATATTAATTCAAAAGAATCAAATATAGTATCTATAGGTCATGATAATCCTCAAGGAATTTTTTATGACTCTATTAATAATATAATATTCTCAACTGAACATGGTCCTAAAGGAGGAGATGAACTCAATATAAATATCAATCCTTCGATAACAAATATCAAAAATTACGGATATCCTATTTCCTCATACGGAGAACATTATGGATATCCTGACCCAGGTGCTAATTACAAATACGAGGAAGCTCCACTATATAAATCTCATAAAAAATTTGGTTTTGAGGAACCAATTGATTACTTTGTGCCTTCAATAGGTATTTCTGATATAGAAAAAATTGAAAATAAACTTTTAGTTGGAAGTTTAGGAAGTGATATTAGTCATGGTGATTTGTCTTTTTATATTTATACACTAGATGAAAAACAAAAAATTATTAAAAGAGAGATCTTTAAAATTTTTCAGAGAGTCAGAGATATACATATTTTAGAGAATTATATACTTTTGTTTCTTGAAACTAATGGATCAATAGCAATTTATAAAACTACTTAAATTAAAAAAAAATAGAATGAATATTCAATTAAATAATAAGTCTCTAAAGATATTAGCTTTTTTGACAGTTTTTTTTGGTTACATTTCTTTACAGATAGGTTTTTTTAATAATGAAGATTTTGTAGGTGGAGCTAAAGCTGATTATGTAACTTATCGAGATTGGATAAATCTATTTTTAAATGATTTTAAATATTATTTTTTTAATTATGATGAATTAGATGAAAGGCATTCACCAGTAATTATTATTTACTTCACATTATTAAATAAAATTGGCCTATCTGATACAATAATAAGATATATTCATTTGAATATCTCTGTTTTAGTTTTCTATTTTTTTTATAAATGCTTACTAATAAAACTTAAAAAAACAAATAAATATATTTTAATTTTATTTGCAGGATTAGTGTTCATTTCCCCAACCTTAAGAGCGCTGGCTATCTGGCCAGATAGTAGAATTTATGGTTTATTTTTCTTTTTATTATCAATATTCTTTTTTTTAAAATTTGAAAATGATAAAAAAATAAATAATGTTTATTTAAATATTATTTTTTTAGCTATTTCTTCCTATATAAGTCCTAATTTTTCATTGTTTTCAATTTTTTTCTTTTTGAATTATTATTTATTTTACGGTTTTTCATATAATTTATTTAAAATTATCATATTTAATTTATTTCTTTCATGTCCAGCTTTTTATTATTTATTTGTTTTAGATGTAATGTTTTTATTTGAGGGAGGAACGCCCGGAGATGCAGTCATTGAGGGCAAAATTCCAAATAGATTAAATTTTGGTAATAAATTAATTTTAATAAGCTCAATGATCTTTTTTTATTTAATCCCCTTTTTAATTTCAAGAATCATAATTCTTAATAAGATAAATATTAAACAAATAATATTAAGTTTAATTATAATTATACCTTCTATAATAATTTTTAATTATCAAACTTCTTTTACTGGTGGAGGAATTTTTTTTCACGCCTCTAAAACTATATTCAATAATAACTTATTTTTATTTTTTATTGCGTTTATTTCATTATTGATAATCTTTAATATTTGTGAAAAAAATTTAGAAAATATTTTACTCGTAATATTACTTATCTTATCAAATGTACAATTGACTGTTTACCACAAATATTATGATCCATTACTTTTGATCTTATTTTTTACTTTGTTCAAGCTTGACCTAAAAAATATTAATTTAAAAAGTTATGTTATTTTTCTTATGTATTGTTTGTCTTTTCTATTCATTTCTATAATATATTAAAAAGTTATATAATTATTTGTAAAAAATTTTATAACTATATTTTTCTTTAACATTTAAATCTTTTTTATAAACGCATGGAGATTTAGTTGCCCAACACATATTTTGATTTATTGGATAATAAATTTTTAAATCATTTTTACTAATATTTTCAGAGGGAATTTCTTTTATAAAGCTTAGAGGTGAATTGATTAGATCATAATTATATACTGTGATTTCTTTTTCAATTCTGTTTATATTTCTTATTTCAAAAACAAATAAAGATAATAAAATTAATCCTATCATAGTATTTTTTTTCCTTTTGAAAGAAATCTTAAAACTTTCCAATACCAAACTTATTGGAAAAAAAAGAGCTAATGCAATTATAGCAAAACCACCATATCTTAATGATGGATGCTTAAAAAACCAAATTAAAGAAATTATAGTTATAAATATTATAGGTAAAATAATTTTACGATTTTGACTATATCTAAGTTTTGAATAAAAAGAAAAAAAACATATTAGAGAAATAGCGATAATTCCGAGTAAAAAATCTGAAACTTTATTAAAAAAGTATATATCAATCCAATTTTTTAACCAATTAAAATTGGCAACATAGATTTCTGGATTTTCTACCCTAAAATTTGGGCCTGCCCCACCCTTAGACCATAGCTCATACCAACTATTTAAATACTTAACATTTTCAATACTTTGACTCCATAATAAATTTTCAAAGCATGTAAAATAAAGTGGATAAATTAAACAACCATTATTAAAAAAATTTTTTAGAATATAAACAAAAAAGATCAATACTAAAAAAAAATTTAATCTATTAAAAATTAAACTAATTTTAAATTTATCATTTTTAATAATGAAAAATAAAACAAAAAAAACTAGAACTAAATATGATAAAAAATAACTTTTAATTGTTATTAAAAAAACCAAAAATATTGATAATAATTTAAAATTAAAATCATAATTTTCTATTTCATAAATAATGTTTAAAAAATATATAAATATAAAGAAAACAAATATTTGACCTGTTCTGTCAGTTCCATATTCAGAAATTCTATAAAAAATTACATTTATAAAAATAATAGATAATAAATATAAATAAAAATTTAAATTACTATTCTTAATATTTTCCTTATTAAATAGTTTTTCAATAATCAACATATTTGAAAAAAGTAATGTTGAAAAATAACTTAAATTAATCAATTTAAATTCAATAAATGGTAGAAAGAATAATGAGCTAAAATAAAAAACTGATGAATGTGTTCTATGTGCCAAGCCAAAATTTCCATTTCCAATTAAAATCTTATTTTCAATTAAATTTACAATGTAAGGTAAATGATAATAAGGAAAATCATCATGAGTTTTTGAAATTAATAATGATGGTAGTAATATTAAAATTAAAGTTATAAAAAAAAATAAAAAAATTTTTTTTTTTTCTTTAAAAAAATATACAAAAAATAACAAACCAATTAAATGTATGATTAAATTATGATACTCTCCATGGGGAATTAATAAATTAGAAATATAACTATAAAATGTTAGTAAAATAACACCTAATATTCCATACAGTCCATATTCTAAATTTTTTTGTTTAAGAAATAGATTGTTGAATACAAATCCATAACCAATAACAGATATCAGTAAAAGAAAAATTATGGGTATTGAAAAAAAAAATGTCAAAATATATTTTTATTTTTTAATCTAAGTAAATTAAATCCTTTTTTTGACCTTCATATGGGCCAGTTTTAAATTCATAAATCCTGGTATTATTGGTAAGTGAAACCATTTTATGAGCACCTGAAAAAGTAATCGAAAAATCTCCGGTTTTTAAAATTTTAGTTAATAATAATTTTTCATCTAAATCATAAAGATATATTCTAACTTTACCTGAAAATATCATCCAAGCTTCTTGAACAATTTTTTTTTTCTTTTTATTGTTTTTCCAAAAATGTTTATGTTTTTTGACACTCTCATTTTTTTTTAAAGGAATAAAACAAGCTTGTAAGAATTCATTTTCTGGAGAAATATTTACTCTTTTCTTTTTATTTGATTTATTAAAAATTATATGAAGTAATTTTTTTTTTCTTAATTTTGAATATATTTTTTTCACTTCCAGTATAGAATATTATAATTATAAATATTATCTTATTAAAGTAGGTTTAAATCTAAATGTATCTGCCTCGTAATCTTTGCCTCCTCGCAAACCTGTAGTAAATACAATAAATTCATTATTTTTTGTTATTTTTAAAGCATGCATTTCAAAAGGTGGTGTTTCTATTAAATAACCTTCTTTTAACAATACTTTTTTAGATTTTTGTTTTGAACCTTTTTTTTTATACCAATACTCTAACTCACCTTTTGTGCAGTACATATATTGTGTTGTTTTTTTGTGAAAGTGATCACCTCTTCTAACACCTTTTTTAGACTTTATGATGGCTACATGATTAATATTTTTTTTATAAAATATATCTGTAATAGTTCCTCTCTTATCTTTAAAGTCAGTTTTTAATTTTTTAATTTTCATTTAGATATTTATAAATTTTATTTTTTTATTAATTTTTTTCAATTTATTTTTTAATAAATTACTTATATTCCAGGCAAGGATAATACAAGCTATTTTATCAAATTTTTTTAGTTGTTCATCTTTTAAAATTTTAATTCGAGTCTTTGGAGTATATTTATTTATTTTAAATTTGGAGCCATCCGTGAGGAATCTAATCTTCCTGTAATCTAAATTATAATAAGTTAGTAATGTATTTGCTTTAGCAGCAGCTCCAATACCAAATACTTTATAATTATTTGATATTAATTTATCAATCTTATTTATGACAATTTGTTTTTTTAACATAATAGATTCATTAAATTTTTTATAGAATTTGATATTATTAACACCTGTTTTGTTTTCATTTCTTATCATTTTTTTTGTATCCATTACTTTGAGATTATTCTCTTTTAATATAGCAAATGTCCTTATGCTTCCTCCATGGTATTCATTAAAATCAATTTTAAAAATTTTAAAACCATTTTCTCTCAATAAATTTTGAATGTTTTTAATTGTAAAATAAGAGATATGTTCATGATAAATTTGATCAAACTTTTTTTCATTTATAGATTTAGTAAAATACGGTTGTTCAAAAATGAAGATACCATTTTTAGATAAAATATTTCTAACTCCTTTCAAAAAATTTGAGGGGTTATCTGAATGATTAAATACATTATTTGCTATTACAATATCTTGAAAAGAATATTTTTTTTTTAAGATTGTACTTTTTTTATAGTCAAAAATTAAGTTTTCTGAATTTATTTTTAATTTTTTGACTAAATTAATCATAAATTTAGATGCATCAACTGCAACAACTTTGTAGTTTTTTTTCGCAAAATTCTTTGATAAATACCCATCATTAGCACCGATCTCTAATACTTTTTTAATTTTTGTTTTTTTTAAAACTTTTTCTACATCTTTTAAAAATTGATCCCAATGATTTCTAGAATAAGATGAATTAGAAGAAGTGTAAGAGTAATCAACCTCAGAATATCTATCCTTAGGATTTGTTATATATCTTAGTTGAATGAAAGAACAACTTTTGCACATGTCAACTATCAAAGGATATAAGGGATCTTTTTTTTTTAGATTTTTTTTACTTATAAATCTATCTGCAAATGAATGAGTTCCCAAATCAATAATCTTCGATAATCTTTTTTTATTACAACACAAACATTTTTTTCTTATTCTCATAAATAATTTGTTTTTTTATATATTATTAATTAGGCTGCAAATTTTTCTTATTTCTTTAACTTTAAGATTTAATGATGATGGTAACCAAATTCCTTTCTTACAATAGTCATTAGAGACTTTCAATCCTTTGATATATTTATAAATTTTTTGAGAATTTAATGGTGGATATACATCTCTAGTTAAAATTTTATTTCTTTTTAAAATTTTTTTAATTTGATTTTTTTTTGAAGAATACAAATCAAATGACCAAGGAGTTTCATTTTTACTTCTTTTAAAAATTTTAATTTTTTTATTATCTTTTAAAAACTTATAATATGTATCGTAAACATATCTTTTTTTTTTGATCCTGTTTTTAATTTCATCTAATTGACCAGAGCCTAAAACTGCTTGTAAATCTGTAATTTTAAAATTAAAACCTAGTGAATTATGAATATCTATCCCATTTTTTATTCGTCCAAAATCTTTAAATTTTCTCAATTTTTTTGCTAAACTTTTATTATTTGTAACAATTACCCCTCCTTGACCCATTGTAATTAATTTTGGCATACTGAAAGAAAAAGAGCCTGCAATACCAAATGTACCTAAATGTTTTGAACTCAAATAACTTCCGATAGAATGGGCCGCATCTTCAATAAGAGTAATTTTATTTTTTTTACAAATTTTACTTATTTTTTCAATATATCCAGCTCTACCGTTTATTGATGTATAAATTAAAAACTTTGTATTTTTAGTTATTTTTCTTTTGAGATCGATTGGATCGATGCATAGATTTTCAGGCGAGATATCAACTAAATTTACTTTTGCTCCTGAGAGTATTGGAGCGTTTGCAGTCGCAACCATTGTATAATTTGAAACTAAAACTTCATCGTTTTTTTTTATACCTAAACATGTAAGAATAGATGACATCGTTAACGTTCCATTAGGATAAGTTATTGCCTCTTTAGTATTTACGAATCTTGCAAACTTTTTTTCAAAATTTCTTGATTGATTATGCTCAGTAAACCAACTACCTGAATTAATGTATCTTTTTAAATTATCTAAAGTTTTTTTATTAAAAGTTGGCTGAATTTGATAAATCATTTATTTTTTTGATTTATTCAATTTTAATGCAATTTTTTTAGCTTGTTCAATATTTAAATTATATAATTTCAAATCATTTTCCAATAAAATTCTACATATATCTTTAAACTTATACTTTGGTTTCCATTTAAGGATTCTTTTAGCTTTTGAACTATCTCCTTTTAAACTAGGTACTTCGGCTGGGCGTAAAAATTTTGGATTATCTGTTTCAACAAATTTCTTCCAGTTTAAACCTACAATTTTGAACACTTCTTTGACAAACTCTAAAATTGTGTGATTCATTTCAGTAGCAATTACAAAATCATCAGGCTTTTTTTGTTGTAAAATTTTCCATATAGCTACAACATAATCCTCAGAATGACCCCAATCTCTTTTGATTTTTATATTTCCTAAGACTAGTTTTTTTTCTTTACCTGCTAAAATTCTAGCAAGTGTATAAGTTATTTTTCTCGTTACAAAATTTATACCTCTCCTTGGTGACTCATGGTTAAACAGAATTCCATTAGCAGCAAACATTTTGTGTGCTTGTCTAAAATATTTTGTTGTATAGAAGGCTGCAACTTTTGATATTCCATAGGGACTCTGAGGATTAAATTGACTATTTTCATTTTGAGGAGGTGGAGTAATTCCAAACATTTCACTTGAGGAAGCTTGATAAAACTTACATTTTGGATGATGTTTGGTTATTGCATCTAAAATCCTGTAAGTAGCAATTGCATTAATATTTAAAGTTGATTCTCCAGTATAAAAACTTATACCCACATGACTCATTGCAGCTAAGTTATAAAATTCATCTGGTTTTATTTTTTTTACTAAGGATAAAATGCTCGATGTATCAACCATATCAATATAGTGAAGGTTTAAAATACCTTTATTCTCATATTTTGTAATTAAATCTTGAATTCTATCAATATTTAGGAAACTTGTTCTTCTTAATAATCCGTGAACGATATATTTTTTTTTTATCAATAATTCAGCAAGATATGAACCATCTTGACCTGTTATTCCAGTTATAATCGCTATTTTTTTTTTCATTTTAAGAATTTTGAGAACCTTATATTACAGAAAATTAAAAAAGCTAACAAATAAAATCCTGTTGTTTGAAGCATAAATCTAGGAATTGTATGTGTAATCCAATAATCAATATTTTTAAGGTCCATGAATAAATGGGAACCATAGATAAAACTTAAATTTAAAAAAAAGAATAATAAAAAAAACTTTAAATATATTGGATTTTTTACAAATACAACAATGATAGTTAATGAAATTAAACTTATTAGCATTAGAAGATTATCTAATAAAAACATTAAATAGTATTTTGAAACTAGAAAAAATCTTTCAAATAAGACCTTATATTCAAAACCAAAAATTGATTTATTGTAAGTTTCGCCTTGTAATAAAAATGGTAGTTCTAAAGATTGATAAATAAAATATTTTAAAAAAAATAAAAAAAATACTGAACTAACTAAAAATATTTTTTGTTTATAATTATTTGAAAAAAATAAAAAAAGAATTGTAAAGATAAATGAATAAATCATTCCTTCATTCTTAATCCAAAAAAGAATATTGAATGAAAGAATCAATGTTATAACCTCTAAACTATATAATCTTTTAGAATTGTCTTTTTTATCTAGAAAAATTGAATATAAAATTTTAGATACAAAACAAATAATAGAAAATAAAATTATATCTTGGTAACCATTAAAATGAATATAATCAAAACCTAAAAAAATTAAC
>MDSZ01059386.1_pt1 | contig 12175 bp, 7 predicted proteins | sample 811201 | NCBI WGS metagenome assembly MDSZ01 (sample SAMN05326647, study PRJNA326480) | marine metagenome | isolation source: seawater | place: Indian Ocean: North | collected 2010
CGTTAATCATTTGAGGATGAAGTGCATTTTTCTTTTGGGGACGATTTAAAATTATGGAAAAAATATGATCCTCATATTTATAATCCATAAAATCAAAAACTAGTGAATTGATTTTTTTTATGTCACAATTTTCAAATACATTCATAATAGAAAATCACATTCTAAAGACTCCGAATGAATCAGATCCCTTAATTTCTGAATTGTACACCGCTGCTAAAGCCATTTTTAAATATTTTCTAGTTTCTGAGGGATCTATTACACCATCATCCCACACTTCGGATGTTGTATGCCAAACACTTGCTTTTTCGTCAGCTTCATTAGCTAGTTTAGTTTTTTCTTTTTTAAGTTGATCTTCATCAATAACTTCACTATTTACTTTAGCCTTATTCCTTTTTATTATCTCCATTACTCCTGACAACTGATCTGCACCCATTACACCTGACTTAACATTTGGATAAGAAAAAAGAAACCTTGGGTCAAATGATCTACCACACATTGCATAATTTCCAGCACCATAAGAATTCCCAACCTGTAAACCTATATGTGGAACATTGCTTCCAGCTACAGCATGGATTAATTGAGATCCACTATTGATCATTCCATTTTGCTCATATCTTTTTCCAACCATGAAACCTGTCGTATTGTGAATAAATAAAAGTGGAAGATTGGATTTATTGGCCAATTGTATGAAGTGAGTAGCTTTTCTCGCAGACTCAATAAAAATAACACCATTGTTAGCTATAATTCCAACAGGATAACCGCCTATTTTTGTCCAACTACAAAACATTGTTCTTCCGTAGTTCGCCTTAAATTCTAAAAATTCTGATTTATCTACAAATCTTTTAACTAATTCTCTAATATCAAATGGTTTTTTAAGATTTGAAGGTATAATACCCAAAATTTCCTTTTGATTAAATATAGGTTGAATTTGCTCTTCACTAGTTTTGTTTATTACAGGCTCACAAATTTTTTTAACCAGTTTTTTGGTTATTGCTATCGCATCCTTTTCATCTGAGGCTAGGAAATCTGAAACACCTGAAATACTACTGTGCATTTGCGCACCACCTAACTCTTCATCATTTGCATCCTCATTTGTAGCCATCTTAACAAGTGGTGGACCAGCTAAAAAAACTTTTGCATTATTTTTTTGAAAAATTGAATAATCTGACATTCCAGGAACATAAGCACCTCCAGCTGTCGCATTTCCAAAAACAACAGAAATCGTTGGAATTCCTTTTTTTGATCTTATCGACATTTCTTTAAAAAACTTGCCATAATTATTAAAAACTCTATCCTGATCAGGCAAATTTGCACCACCACTTTCAACTAAGTTAATTGTTAATAGTCTGTTTTCAGAAGCAATTTGAGACAACCTTAAATTTTTAAGACTGGTTGCATAATCAATAGCGCCTGCCTTTCGCGTAGCAACATTAGCATTTACCAGGCACAAAATATTTGAAACATAACCTAAAACAACAACTGTAGTTCCTCCAGCACCAAAACCATTTTCATGTTTCAGCCCCGCAAAAGGCATCAATTCTACATAGGGTTTACCTTTGTCAAGAAGTAAATCAATCTTATCTCTTGCGAGAAGTTTTTTTCTTTTTTTTGACCTTTTTATTTGTTCATTTGTACCCTCTGACTTGGATAATTTTGTATAGGAATTTAGTTCTTTCAACAATTTTTTCATTGAAATTTCGTTTTCTATAAAACCTGGGCTTAAAATATCAACATTCGACTTTTTGACTTTCATGTTAAAAAAAAATTGAAAATATTCTCCACTAAATCATTAATAAAATTAATGAAAATTAATGAGACCTATTAAAGCTCATAAATGAATATTTGGTTCGAATAAATAAATTAAATTAGAAGTTTTACCTATATTATAACTTATAATGAATTTATCAGTTAGGACTAAAGTTTTCTATGGACTTGGTTTTGTTTCTGTTGGAATTAAAGACGTTCTATACACGCTATTTGTATTTTTCTATTATAATCAAGTTTTGGGACTAGATCCATTGTATACTGGGCTGGCCACATTTATTTCTCTTTTTTTTGATGCATTTTCAGATCCCATTATTGGAGCATTATCGGATAATTCTCAAAACAGAAAATGGGGACGTCGTCACCCATTCATGTTTTTGTCTGCTTTACCTTTGGGAATATCAATATGGTTGTTATTTAATCCATCAGCCAACTTAAACAACTTTGAATTGTTCTGTTGGCTCACCATCTTTTCAATATTCATAAGGTTTTTTCTTACTATGTACATTGTTCCTGCAATGTCTCTTGGAGCTGAACTTAGTACAAATTACAACGAACGGACTGTTTTGACAAGTTTTAGATTGAGTTTTACAACTGCATTACAACCTCTTATTTTTTTTATTGCAATTTACTTTTTTTTCGACTCGGAAAATAGTTTTGATACAGCACTTCAGGATCCACTAGCTTACAGACCTTTTTCAATTTATTGTGGAATAATTATGGCATTAAGTATTTTAATTAGCTCGTACGGTACCAAAAACTCAATTCCTTTTCTACCAATAAATTCAAAAAGGGAATCATTGATATCAACAATACAAATAATAAAAAGTGCCTTAAATTTAAAATCATTTTCTACTGTTTTATGTTTCACAGCACTAGTTTACATTGCCTTTGGAATTGGAAATACAATTACAACCTATCTTTTAACTTACGTTTTTGGTTTTAATGAGTTTGAAATTGTTTCAATACTTGTTGCGGGAGCATTTGGTGGTATATTCTCTGCTTATTTTGGACCCAAACTGGGAGAAATTTTTGATAAAAAAAAGGCTACAATAATTTGTACGATTTTATTTAGTTTAGGGATGACATTACCATATTTTCTAAGACTATTAAATCTGATTCCTAACAATGAAAACCCGATAATTATTTTTATTGTCTTCTTTTTATATTTATTTGCTTTTACTTTTCTTTGGTGTGCCATGAGCCTATCATCATCCATGATGGCAGATGTTGTTGATGAATACGAATTAAAATCAGGGAAAAGAAATGAAGGTATATTTTTTTCAACTCTCTCTTTTGCGTATAAATGTACTGTTGGTATAGGATATTTAGGTGGTGGATTCTTACTTAAAATTATTTCATTCCCCACTCAGGCTAACTCAATTCAAATTTCAAATGATATTATTAATTCTTTAACTTTTATTGGCGGACCCGTACTATTTTTTGTTTACATTTCTTCATTAATATTTATGTATCAGTACCCATTAAATCACCATGAATACAAAAAGATTAGAACCATATTGGATCAAAAAAATTAATTTTATTAACTTGTTTGTTAATAAACAACAAATACAAATCGAAACTGACTAAAACTTAATACCAAACTATAAAAACTTTTATATGCTAAATGAATATTTTGATTTTCCTTTCTATAAATGGGAAAAAGAACTTTCCAACAAACCTTTTTTGAGACAACCATTTGGTGATAATTGGGAGACCTACACATGGTCTGAAGCAGGCATGATGGCTCGTAAATTAGCAACAGGACTAAAAAGTTTGGGATTAAAAGAAAAAAGCCATATTGGTCTTGTTTCTAAAAATTGCAGAGAGTGGATTATTGCAGATCTTGCGATTACAATTGCTGGATATATTTCTGTTCCATTTTTTCCAACTCTAAAATCAAATGAAATAAAAAATTTGTTAAATTTTGGAGATGTTGAGGCCTTATTTGTAGGTAAGCTTGAAAATTGGGAAGAAATGAAAAAGGGAGTGCCTAAAGAAATGCCAATTATTTCATTTCCTCACTACCAAAATCATTCAAAAATTGATAAGGGAGAGAAATGGTTTGAATTTATTAATAAGTTCGAGCCTCAGTCTGAAGACTTTTATCCTAAAAACGATGATATTTGGACAATAATTTTTACCTCAGGTACTACAGGAGATCCAAAAGGAGCTGTGATTAAATACAAATCTCTTTACAACACCAAAAATGTCCACGAAGATTATAATCCACTAGGAATTGACGAAGGAGGTAACAATAGATTTATTTCATATTTACCACTAAATCACATTTTTGAAAGAGTTTGTATTGAATGGACCTGTCTAAGGTATGGTGGAAATCTATCATTTGTTGAATCTCTTGATAGTTATGCAGAAAATTTAAAAAGTGTAAGTCCTACAGCTTTTCAAGGGGTACCACGGATTTACTCTAAATTTCAAGAAAAAATTTTATTGAAAATGCCCCAAGAAAAGTTAACAAAACTTTTAAAAATCCCTGTAATTTCATGGATAATAAAGAGAAAATTAAAAGCAGCGTTAGGACTTTCTAAGGCAAAGGTCATTATTTCAGGTGCAGCAGCACTTCCTGTAGAGCTTATTGATTGGTTTAAAACAATTGGAATTTACATAACCAATGGTTATGGAATGACTGAAAATTGTTGTGTGTGTACAAATTTAAATCCATATCAAAATAATGGAATTGGATCCGTCGGAAAAATTTCAAGTCCTGATGTGAGTTTAAAAATTACAGATGAGGGTGAAATTTGTATGAAAGGTCCGTTTTTGATGGACTGTTACTATAAAAATGTGGAAATGACTACATCAACTCTTCAAGATGGATGGTTGCACACCGGTGATAAAGGGTACATTGATGATCAGGGTTATCTTTATGTAACAGGAAGAGTTAAAGATATTTTTAAAACAACCAAAGGAAAATATATTGAACCTGCAGCAATTGAAAGTAAGTTTGGTAATGTTGATGAATTTTCTCAATTATGTTTGGTAGGGTTAAATTGTGTTCAGCCTATTTTATTAGCAGTTCCCACAGAACTTGCCAAAAATAATGTCGAATCGACAACCCAAAAAATTTCTAAAATTTTAAATGATGTTAATCATGAACTTGATAATTACAAAAAAATATCTAAGATTATTCTTGTCAAAGATGATTGGACACCTGAAAATGAAATGACAACCCCAACACTAAAAATAAAGAGGGCTAAGATTGATGAAAAATTTTCAATTTTTTACAAAGATTGGGAAAAAAGAGATAATGATGTGATTTGGGAATAAATTTTAAAAACCGAATAAATAATATTATTTTGCCACATATTTTAAGAAATTCTTAAATTTGCATTTTGAAATATGGAAATTTATCAATTAGCAGATAAAAAAAATAACCAAAACAACAATTATGAATTTTAAATCTTTATTGATTAGTATTAGTTTGATATTAACCACCGCTTTTGTGGTCAACGCTCAAAACTCGATTTCTGGTAAAGTAACTGACGGAGTTGAATCAGTTGCTGGTGCCAATGTAATTTTACAAGGAACAAACACCGGAGTTTCAACAGACAACAATGGAATGTTTACCTTGAACTCCGAACAAGATTTCCCATGGACTCTTGAGTTTAGTTCGGTAGGATATGCCAATACAACTTTACAAGTTCTTTCTTCCACTCAATTGGTTTCAGTGACATTGCAATCAGGAGAATTACTAGATGAAGTTGTTATAGTTGCTTCTAGAAAAGCAGAAAAAATTTCCGATGTATTTGCATCCGTTTCGACTGTTAAACTTGACCAAATTGAAAAAAACGCCAGCTTTAATGCAACAAATCTTTTAGAAAATGTTGTAGGCGTGCAAGTTGACAGACAAGGGGCCAACAGAACCAATATAACACTAAGAGACAGAGTTGATATTTTTCAGACATCAGCTTTGGTAATGCTTGATCATAGAGATTTATCTCAAGCTGGATTGAACCTGTTCGACTCAGGTAATACTAACTTGAGTATGATTGACCTTGAAAAGGTTGAGATTGTTAGAGGACCTCAAGCTTCTTTGTATGGTGCAGGAGTTGGATCTGGAGTTATTCATTACATAAGTAAAGACCCTTTCAGTCACGAAGGTAGCACACTACAACTTCAAGGTGGAGCGATCGCCAACAGTGGATCGTTATTAAGCGGAGGTAATTTCAATATGAAATCTGTATACTTTAGACATGCTGTGAGTAATGATGACAAAACATTTGGTTACAAATTTAATTTGAGATATTCTGAGAATGGAACTTGGAGTCTTAGTGACAACCAAAATCTTGGTGTTTTTGGTGCCAGTGGTTCTAGGAACATTGTTGACCCATTAACTGGCCAAACGGTTGGAACTTCTGATCAGATACATGATATAGAATCCAAAGGAGCCGATGCATCTATATATTATAGACCGAACAATAATTTCTCATTTACAGCTGTCGCTGGTATGGGAAGTACAGTTGGTAATGCTTGGACCTCTGGGACCGGTGAAGTTTTTGGAGATCAAAATAATCATTTTGTGCAGTTTAAAGTCAAATCTAATGATCTTTTTGCTCAATATAATTACACCAAAAATATTCCTGGAAGTGAAGGAGATGAGATTGGATACAATTACAGAACCGGTTTAGTCAGCTATATTGAAAGTTCACAATCACAACTTCAAGTTCAGCAAGAAATTTCTTTGGATAAACTCAACACTTCTTTATCTGTTGGTTTTGAACATAAACTTGCTCAGTTTGAATCATTCACCAGAACTCACGGTCGAAATGAAAATAATGATGATTACAGAATTTATGGTACATATTTATCTGCCAAAACTGACTTGTCCGATAATTTGATTTTATCTCTTGCAGGTAGATATGACAGATTTGCAATGCTTGACGAGTCTGCTTTTTCACCAAGAATTGGTTTGGTATTAAAAGCCAGTCCAAAAGATATTATTAGATTGAGTTTTAACAGATCTCATACGCCGCCATCAGCTGTTGATATGTTTATGGATTTACCGGTTGCCGATCTATCAAGTTTGTCAGCAGGTTTGAACATGCACCTTTACGGTAACAGACATGCACAAACTTTTGATAATGTTAAAACCAAGTTTTTATTTGGTGGAGGGCTTGTCCCAGATAGCAGTGGAATAGGAATGTCACATGCTATTCTTTATGGGGTGTTGGCCCCTGGAATTGCTCAGGCAGTTAATTTAAACCCTGCATATGCTGCATTGAAACCATTTTTACCCTTTTTGACGGCTCAAACATCTCCTGCTTTAGTGCTTGGTACAGGAGGTTACACTACAGGAGTTAAAGTTGATCAAAATGGTAATCCTTTTGGAGATTTAGTTGGTGGAGATCAGGCAACTTTACAAGTCGACACTACATATGAGATTGGATACAAAACGATGTTTGGAGATGATATTTCTTGGAGTTTTGACATTTATCAAACAACTAAAGAAAACTTTACGACACAAACAGTTTTAAGTCCTCTAGTAGCCCTTCCTTCTTTGGGAACTGATTTTGCAGGTACTATGCAGCCACTATTTCAAGCATTTGCAACAAGTCTTGGTAACCCTGCGCCAGTAGCAGCTGCACTCGCAAACAACATGACTGCACTTATGGTTGGTGCTGCAGTAGGACAAGGTTTAAATGGTGTTGTTGGAGTTGTTCAAAGTGATCAAGCTCCACAAGACGGAAATCCTCACATCATGATGGGTTACAGGAATTTTGGAAAAATAAGTTACTGGGGATTTGACACAGCCGCTGAGTGGAATGTTTCTGAAGATTTAAATGTTTATGCCAACTATTCTGTTGTCAGTGAAACTGAATTTAGCAGAGGAGATCTTGGTGATTATAATGAAACTGCTAGTTATTATTTGAACCATTCAAAGCATAGATTAAAAACTGGTCTTAGTTACTCAACTGGAAAATTTAATTTCGGATTGGCTCACAAATATGACAGTGGATTTAATTCACTAATGGGTCCTTTTTACTCTGGTGTTGTTCCACAAAGAAATATTATTGATTTCAGTTTAGGAGTGAATGTTAACTCCAATACAAACCTAGATATTTCTCTATACAACATTGGTGGTGAAAAATACAGCGTTTTCCCTGGAATGCCATTAATAGGAATGAGTGGTGTTGCTACATTGAAAATTCAACTGTAGAAATACGCATAGACTATTTTATAAGTGTCTAATTTTAATAAAAAAATAGCTTTCGTCACTGGCGGAGGTGATGGAATTGGAAGAGCAACGTCAGTTGCTCTTTCTGCATGTGGTGCCAAGGTAATTGTTACTGATATCAATGAAAAAATGGGTAAGCAAACGGTAGACCAAATCAAATCCATGGGAAATGAAGCATCTTTCTTCAAAATGGATGTTTCAGTTGAAACTGAAGTTAAAAGTATTACTGAAATTGTTGTTGAGGAAAACAAAAAAATTGATTTAGCTATCAATAATGCAGGTGTAGGAGGGGATTTTGAATCTATTCATAAAACAGACCTTTCAGATTGGAATAGTACTTTAAATATTAATTTAAATGGGGTTTTTCTTTGCATGAAGTATCAAATTAAGTATATGTTAAGAAATAGATTCGGAAGAATAGTTAACGTATCCTCAATGGCTGGACTTAAAGGTGTGGGAGGAGGTGCCTCTTACAGTGCCTCAAAACATGGAGTTATTGGTCTAACTAAATCTGCTGCAATTGAATATGGTGACCATAATATAAGAGTAAATTCTGTTTGTCCAGGTTTTATTGATACGAAACTGATTAAGAATGTCCCCAAGAATGTAATCGACTTCAACATGAAAATTAATCCAATGAAAAGAATAGGAAAAACTAAAGAAGTTGCAGACAGTATTTTGTGGCTTCTGTCGGAAAAATCGTCTTTTGTTAATGGACATTCAATTTCAATTGATGGAGGATATGGAAGCTTATAATAATTTAAATATGAAAAAACCAAAATTTATAGATGAACTCAATATTCCTGCTATTGCAGCTCCAATGTTTTTAATATCAGGTCCAAAATTAGTTACTGAGTGTTGTAAAAATGGAATTGTTGGAACTTTTCCTGCATTAAATCAACGAACAAGTGAAGGTTTTGAAGAGTGGATAATTGAGATCAAGAAAGATTTAGAAAAATTTGAAACTGAAACAGGTAAAAAACCGGCACCCTTCGGTGTAAATTTAATTGTACATCCAACAAACCCCAGGGTAAGAAAAGACTTATCAATATGTATTAAACATAAAGTTCCAATAATTATAACCTCTCTCGGGGCTGTAAGTCAACTCGTTAGCGCAGTTCACTCATATGGTGGACTTGTTTTTCATGATGTTATAAAAAAACGACACGCTGAGAAAGCATCTGAAGCTGGTGTAGATGGTCTCATTTTAGTTGCAGCTGGAGCTGGTGGACATGGCGGAACTCTCAATCCAATACCATTTATTGCCGAAATTAAAAAATTTTTTAAAAAAACAATTTTACTCTCAGGTTGTATAAGTTCAGGAAGGGACATAGCATCCGCTCTTCAAATGGGTGCGGACCTAGCCTACCTCGGTACAAGATTTATCAATACAACAGAAAGTAAAGCTGATGAAAAATATAAAGAAATGATAATTGAATCAAAAGCAGGTGATATTGTATACACCGCTGCTGTTTCCGGAGTTAATGCAAATTTCTTAAGACCAAGTTTGGAGGCAATGGGAATAACCGAAGACATGTGGGGAGATTCAAAAAAAATTAATTTCGGAGATGAATTAGATGCTGCGCAAGCTGAAGCTAAAGCCTGGAAAACAATATGGTCAGCTGGTCAGGGTGTCACATCTATCGAAGATTGTCCAAGTACCAAAGATTTAATCGAAAGACTTAAAAAAGAATTCATTTCATCAATAGAAAATCAAGCTGAACTATTAAAGAAATTTAAATAAAAATCAGTAAACCAATCAATTGATTCAGGGTTTCTAAGTGAATCCAAACTTAATGCCAGATTTGGATTGTAACCCATAAGTAATTTTTTTATTGGAACTTCCACTTTTTTTCCACTTATCGTATAAGGAATTTGTGGAACCTCAAATATGAGATCAGGTACATGTCTTGGCGAGCATTTATCTCTTATTACTTTTTTAATATTAACTTTATCTATTTTAGATCCTGTTTGAATAAACAGTAATAACTTGTCGATTTCTGAATCAAGATGAATAACCAAACTATCATTTATGTAATCTAAATTTTCAAGTGTACTGTATATTTCAGATGTACCGATTCTAACTCCAAACCTATTTAATGTAGAATCTGACCTGCCATGAACAATAAAACTACCAGATTTTGTTTCTGTAACCCAATCTCCATGATTCCAAATCCCAGAAAATTTTGAAAAATAACTTTCATTGATCCTTTTATTTTTAGGGTCATCCCAGAAAAATAAAGGCATACTAATTAATGGCTTTGTAATAACTAATTCACCCATTTTATTTATAATTTTTTTTCCATTATGATCCCAAACTTCAATACTAGCTCCAAGCATTTTACATTGTATTTCTCCAGGTTTTGATTTTTTGTTGGGATTTCCTCCAATAAAAGCAGTGCAAACATCGGTTCCGCCGCTAAGAGAAATTATATGACTCATAGGAAATAAGTTATTCAGTTTCAAATGGGTTTCAGCAAATAGCGGGGAACCTGTGGAACCAATTGATTTCAAATTTGCTGAACCTTGACTTTCAACTTCAACCGGAACGTTATTAACCAAATTTTGGAAATAGGTTGCACCATGACCAAAATGATTAATTTGTGATTTCTCAGCAAATCTCCATATTACACCCGAGTCAGGAAAATTTGATGGTCCATCATACAAACAGAGTGTTGTGCCTAACAAGAGACAGCTCAGGGAATAATTCCACATCATCCACCCAGTTGTTGAATACCAAAAAAAATTATCTGATTTGGATACATTTTGGTGTATACCCAGAGCCTTACAGTGTTCTAATATCATCATTCCCGTACCATGGGTAATGGCTTTAGGTTTTCCTGTGGTACCTGATGAAAATAATATCCAAATAGGATGATTGAAATCAACAGACTCATAATGAAACTCATATATTTCAACCTTTGTTTTAAAAGTTGAAAATTCATTAAGATTAATCTTAGCCTGAATTGATCTGATGGAATTTTTTATTTTATCTGCTTTATATTTCAAACTATAACTATTTCCTTTGTATTTATACTCTTCATGATATAATAGAAGTTTTGGTTGTAGTTGATTAAAACGTTCTTTAACAGATTCAAAACCGAAATCAGGGGAACATGATGACCAGATTGCACCCAATGAATTAACAGCCAAAAAGGCAGCAATGACCTCGGGTCTATTTGAACAATAAGCCACAACCCTATCCCCTTTTTTGATATTATTATTTATGAAAACTTTTTGAAACTCAAGAGTTTTTGATTTTAAGGAATCCCAAGATATTTCAGTGTAAAACCCACTCTCATCTTGAAATTTTATGGCGGGCTCAGAATTGCTACTATTTCTAAAAACATTTTTTGAATAACTTATTTTGGAACCTTGAAACCAATTTACATTTAAAAAATCTTTATTGTTCTGAAATATTGATTTTGGTTTAGCATCGAATTCTATTTTAAAAAAATCAGCAATTGATTTCCAAAAATAAGAGAGATTTGAAATGCTCCAAAGATGTAGATCATCATATTTTACAAGGTTTTGATTGTAGCGTTTATTAACGTAATCATTAAACTTGGATAGTATTGATTTCAAAATTTAAGATTAAAAGGGTATTTTAGTGAGAGGCTAATATAGTTATCAATTCTATCAATAAATAAAAAAATAACTATTAAACAAACCAAGAAAAGTCAAAATATGAATTTTGAATATTCTGAAAAATCTTTAAAAATTCAAGAACAATTGAAATTGTTCATGGATAAAAATGTACTTCCCATAGAAAAAGAAATTATTGAATATAGAACGAAAAATAATTGGAAAAATTCAGTAAAAATTGAAGAACTCAAAAAGATTGCCAAAAAAGAAGGACTTTGGAATCTTTTTCTTCCCATTGAGTATGGTAAATTAAGTCCAGGACTGACTAATCTTGAGTATGCTCCACTTGCTGAAATAATGGGTAGATGTTCATTTTCATCGGAGATATTCAATTGTTCAGCCCCAGATACTGGAAACATGGAAGTTCTTGCAAAGTATGGTAATGATTTTCAAAAAAAGAAATGGCTTGAACCGCTTATGAACGGTGACATTAGATCTGCTTTCCTTATGACAGAACCTGATGTAGCTTCCTCTGACGCAACAAATATCAAAACTTCAATAATTAGAAATGGAAATGAATATGTTATTAATGGAAAAAAATGGTGGTCTTCCGGGGGAATGAATCCTAAG
>MDSZ01177945.1_pt1 | contig 12173 bp, 25 predicted proteins | sample 811201 | NCBI WGS metagenome assembly MDSZ01 (sample SAMN05326647, study PRJNA326480) | marine metagenome | isolation source: seawater | place: Indian Ocean: North | collected 2010
AGGCGGTGATACTCCCCGAGATCACCGCCGCCTAAACTAACGACAGCTGATCATCGCAACGAAGCGAAAGACCACCACTCAAACGGACGCGGCCCCACGACAGGCTTCCTCCGCGGCGTCGTACGCGGCGTAGAGGACATCGTCGAACTCCGCACGACACTGCCGGCGCGCGTCGAACGCGTCCGAGATCAGTCCGCTGCGCCCGAACGTCACTGCCGGCCCCCGTCATCTGAGGTGAAGGGACGGCTGCTGGTCCGGTGCGCGCTGTCCCGTTGGGTTGCGCCGGGGTGTCCGGCACGGTGAGCGGTAGCGCAGGTCATACCCATCACATGCGCGGCGAGCGACGAAACGTGTGCACCGCGCATGTGGTGGGTAGGCGGGAGCGGCTCCCGCGGGAGGTGGGTGCCATGTCTCGGTGGCTGGTGAACCCTGACCGTGCACGGAAAGCACGGTGGTCGCAGTGGTTGAGTGCTCTGACTGTCGCTGGCGCTGTCGGCGCCGGCGCGGCGGTCTACGCCCTCGTGTTCGCGGTGTCGGTCCGGTTCGGTGACCCTGCCGGCGCCGCCAGTCTCACCGCAGGGTTCCTCGCGGTCCTGGCGTGGCTCGTTGCCGGGGCCGCCGCGTTCGTGCTGATCGGCGTGTTCCACCGGGACGAGTCGGTGTTCCTGCCGGCGGAGCTCGCGGAGGCTGCCGGCGACGCGGAGTTGGGGGAGCGTGAGCGTTGGGAGCTCGCACTGCGCGCTCGAGGCTCCCGGTGACATCGGTGGGTCAGCGCGCTGGTATGGGATCTCACCAGTCGGCTGCGGCGGTCACGCACACGTGGCTGACCCCACCGTCGATTATCCGGGCGCTCGGCCCGTTCGACCTGGACCCGTGCGCTGCCCCTGAACCGCGCCCATGGCCGACTGCGGCACGGCACATCACGCTCCCGGATGACGGGCTCGCTGCCGACTGGGACGGGTTCGTCTGGTGCAACCCGCCGTACGGGCCGCAGACGTGGGTGTGGCTGGCGAAGCTCGCCGAGGCGGGTAGGGGTGTGGCGCTCATCTTCGCGCGCACGGAAACGGCGGGGTTCCATGAGCAGGTGTGGGGGAAGGCGACCGCTGTGCTGTTCCTGCGCGGCCGTCTCACCTTCCACACGCCTGACGGGGCGCCCGCTGCCGCGAACGGTGGAGCCCCGTCCTGCCTTGTCGCGTACGGGGATGAGGCAGCTGACCGGCTCGGACGGAGCGGGCTGGCGGGTCATCTGGTGACGCTGCGCACCGCGCATGTGGGTGAGGTGGTGGGCGCCGCCCGCCGCTGAGAGGGAGCCATGAGCGTCACCGAAGTCCACTACACATCCGACCCGCATTTCGAGCATGAGCTTGTGGCGGCGAAGCGAGGGTTCACGTCGGCCGCTGAGCATGACGCGGTGATCGCGGACCGGTGGAACGAGACGGTGAAACCCCGTGACGTGGTGATCGTGCTGGGTGACATCGCGGCGGGTGCGCCCGCCGGGGCGCTGTCCATCCTGCGGAAGCTCCCGGGACGTAAGCACCTCATCACCGGGAACCATGACCGGGTGCATCCAATGCATCGGCGCACGTTCGCGTCGTCGCTGCCGGCGTTCCTGGACGTGTTCGCTTCGGTCAGCCCGTTCGGGCGGCGGCGTCTGGAGGGGACGGAGGTGCTGCTGTCCCACTTCCCGTACGCCGCGTGGGGCGATGGGCCTGCTCGCGGCGGTGCGGCCGCGTCCCGACACAACCAGTTCCGCCTCCCGGACTTCGGTGTGCCGCTTCTGCATGGTCACACGCACGGCACCGAGCAGGGTCACGGTCACGAGCTGCATGTCGGTGTTGACGCGTGGGGTTTCCGCCCTGTCCCGCAGGAGCAGGTCATCGTCTGGCTGCGGGAGCTGCGGGAGCATCGGGAGGCAGTGGGTGCGGTGGAGCCGTTCACATGGTCGGCGGACATGGACGCTGTGCACGCTCGCGCGTTGAAGCGCCGGTGACGGTTCTCGCTGGCCGCGCGCACGGTGGTGCCGCCGCCGCACACATGTTCGGTATGACGACCACGGACCGCCACGGGAACGCTCACGACACGGTGGGGCGGTTCGCCGGCCGGCCGCCAACACCACCAGAGGGCTCACTCGCAGAGGACGAGCCGGCGCCGAACCTCGTGGGGGAGCGCCCGATCTCCATCCGTGAGGTGCGGGCGGGGACGGTCCTGCGCCTGTTCGGCCCGCAGGGGCGGGCGACGGTCGTGGCCGTTGACCGTGAGGTCCGCCAGTACGGAGGGGACGAGTTCACGTTCACGCTCGACGATGGTTCACGGATTGTTCGACGCGCTGACGGTGCGCTGCTGACAGCGATCGACGGATGACCCGCCGTCGAGCTCGAATGAGCCGGCTGGAGCGGGTCGCGTGGGTCGGGTGGGGCTGCGTGGGTGTTGGCGTGGGAACGCTCATCGGTGTTCTCGCGGAGGAAGCGGCTCGAGCACTGAGTCGGTAAGCACGGTCGCCGCGCATGTGGGTGGTATGGCAACGACCGAGAGTCCCCTGATCTACCCCGACGGGCTGAGCCCCGAGTTCACGTCCGCGCGTGACGCGTACTCGCACGCGGCGGCGCAGTTCCATTTCGCGTTCATCGCGGAGGTTGAGCGCCTCATACCCACCGGTGTCGCCGCGGTGCTGTTCAGCATCAACGACACCCCACGGCTGACGTTCGCCGGGTTCCGACTGGCCGACGGCTCGGAGCGTGATCCCGAGGAGATCGATGAGCTTCGACCGGGCCTCCACGACACCCTCGACATGCTCGCTGCCGAGCAGGGGTTCACGGATCCTGAGGCTGCGGACAGCTACCTGCTGGGGGACGAGCTCGACGACGAGCGTTGGGTGATCACCACCGTCACCGCGCATGTGAGCGATAGCTGACCGTACCCGCTGACGCACCCAAGGAGAACGAGCATGACCCTCAAGACCCCCGAGCAGATCGCAGCGATGGAGGCGCAGTTCATCTACGCGGCGGCACACGAGTGCCATGTCACGGACGTTGGCGCCGACGACCCGGGTCTCGCTGAGACGGAGCGCGCCGTGCGCAATCTCATCGAAGCCGACCGAGCCCAGCGGAGCCACGTCGTGACGATCCAGGAGGAAGGCTACGACCGCCACGCCGAAGCGCGCGCAATTCTTGCGGACTGGGATCGCGCCTCGATTCCCAACGACCGCGGCCTCCACAACGCGGGCGGCTTCGCCATGCACAACTGCGTCTCCATCCGGGAAGCCTTCCGCGCCCTCCTCGAGCCGCCCGCCGTCGAGGAGACGCCCTACGAAGTCGCGAGCAAGATCGGCCGCGCCATCACCGATGATCTGGTTACGGGCGGCCTTTCGCCTCGTGGCATCGCGGACATCGCGGCTCTTGCTGGCTATAACGCCGGCATCCAGGCGGCATGGGAGTCGTGGGTACCGGAGAATGCTCCCGGTGTCCGCGTTGCCACGCGCGACGAGTACACCGCCGTCTGTGACGTCATCGACGCCGTGAAGACCGATGACCGCTCGGAAGACACGGACCTCTACGCCGGTCGCATCCTCGACGCACTGGGAGTCCACCTGTGATCCGCGCCAACCTCACGAAGGAGAACTGACGTGACTGACATCGACATCAAAGTCCTGAGGGTGAAGGCCGAAGCGGCAACGCCGGGTCCGTGGGGAGCCGGAGACGCATGGGTGTTCACGGACCCCGTGTACCCGGACGACAACCGCCTGTCCAATGTGTTCGGAATGAATTTCGCCGACCACGAACGCGCAGACGCTGAGCATGCGCGCGGCGTGCGCAACGCCGCCTACATCGCCGCCGTCGGTCCCGACGTGGTACTCGCGCTGCTGGACCGCCTCGAGGCTGCGGAGGCCAGGCTTGCCGACGCGGACTCCAAGCTTGCCGCCGTCCGCGCCATCCTCACCGCGCGCGCCAAGGCCGGTTCGTGGGATCACGACAGCCGTGAGGTCTGGGAGGCCCTCTGCCCGCCGATCGTGAAGCATCTCGCCGTGACACCACTTCCAGTACGACCCAGTTCGGTGGATCCCATGACGAGGCGTAACCCGTACAGGCGCATCGAGAAGGTTACCGGGTGGGCCTTCACGATCTTCGCGCTGGTGGTGGTCCTCGGTCTCGCGGCCGTCGCCCTCGCAGTCTCGTGGAGTGCGTACGGCTTCATCAACGGCGTGCTCCTCCCCTTGGGCGCCTTCAGCGCATTCCTCGCTTTCGCTGTGCTGGCGGCAGCTCTCGCGCTGATGGGCGAGCGCCGGTGGAAGAGGGCGTCCCGGAAATGGGACCGAGACCACGAAGGAGACAACCAGTGATCGACATCCGGGAAGCCCTCCGCTCGCTCCTCGATTTGCCTGCGTACGAAGGGCCGGCCGACCGCGTCACCGAAGGGGAGCTGACATGAGCGCTTTCCCAGTCCCTCTCCCGGGCGCCGCGGCGCCCGTCCTCATGTGGGCACACGAGTATGAGATCGAAGCCTCCGCGCTCCAGCAGCTCCGCAACGTCGCCGAGCTCCCCGGCCTGCACGGGCTCAGGGTGATGCCCGACGTCCACTGGGGCGACGGCGCGACCGTCGGTTCCGTCATCGCGATGGAGCAGGCTCTCGCGCCGGCCGCCGTTGGCGTCGACATCGGCTGCGGCGTGAACGCCGTGAAGACCTCGCTGATGCTCGATGACCTCGACGACCGCAATCTCAAGGCGCTCCGCGCACGGTTCGAGAACGCGATCCCCGTCGGCTTCAACATGCACGACAGCCCCGTCAACGTCAATGTCCTCCCTATCCGCCACCGCGCCGCCGTCGACCGTCTCACGCGGCGCTTCGGCGACCTCCGCGCCCCCGGCATCGACAAGCTGGAGGGGCGCGCGGCCCGCCAGCTGGGCACGCTCGGCGGCGGCAACCACTTCATCGAGCTCACCACAGACCAGTCGGGCGGCATCTGGATCACGCTGCACTCCGGCTCGCGCGGCGTCGGCAACGAGCTGGCGAAGCGCCACATCTCCAAGGCGAAGGAACTTCCGGTGAACGCGGACCTCCCGAAGCACCTGGAGGAGCTCTCCCTGTTCTACAAGGGCACCGTCGAGATGGACGACTACCTCCACGACCTCGGCTGGGCGCAGGACTACGCGATGCGATCCCGCACGGTGATGATGGAGCTCGTCAAGCGCGAACTGGTGTCGTACTTCGCCGACTCGTCCTATGACTCGGTCGTCTCGTTCGCTGACGAGATCAACTGCCATCACAACTACGTCGCGCAGGAGGAGATCGACGCGCGGATGATGATCGTCACCCGCAAGGGAGCGATCTCGGCGAAGGCGGGGGAATTGGCGCTCATCCCCGGCTCGATGGCGACCGGCTCCTACATCGTCCGCGGACTCGGCAACCCCCTCTCCTTCCAGTCCGCCAGCCACGGTGCCGGCCGAAAGTACAGCCGGTCGGAGGCCAAACGTCGCTTCACCGTCGCCGACGTCGAGCGCACGATGAAGGGCATCGAGGCGCGCACGGACGCCGGCGTGATCGACGAGATCTCGCTCGCTTACAAGGACCTCGACGACGTCATCGCGGCGGAGAGCGACCTCGTGGAAGTGGTCGAGAAGCTCGACACCATCCTGTGCGTGAAGGGCTGAGCCGAAAACCAGCGTCGGCCGCCCGGCAGACGTGACGCTTGTGGGCAGGTGATCGCCGGTGCCGCCGTGCGCCGCGGGCAAATGTGCTTCTGGCCACCTACTCGCCGGCGACCGCGCATGTGGGTGATAGCTGACCGCAGCCGCTGACGCACCCAAGGAGCACGAGCATGACCATCAAGACCCCCGAGCAGATCGCACGAGAGGTCATCGAGCGCAACTATGGCCTCGGCACCGACTGGGAGGAACCCAATGAGTACGGTGAGGAGGGCTTCACTCGCGCCCAGGCTGAGAGCGACATCGACGCCGACGACATCCGCGCATTGATCGAGCAGGGCATTGCAGCTGACCGGGAGCAGCGGGAGGGGTTGCCCGCCGCGACTTCCGCGAGCGACCTCTCGAAGGAGAACTGACATGACCGAGATCGAGATCAGGCCCGGCCAGGTATGGCGTCGCGTCAAGGGTTACGGGCCGTCACGATTCCGGGTCGTGTCGGTCGGCGCGAAGCGGGCCGTGTGCTACCCCCTACCGGGCGGCCTGCCCTTCACGAAGCGCGTTTCCGCATTCCGCGCCTACGAATTGGAGGCCGAGACGTGACCGACATCGACATCAAGCCCGGCCAGGTATGGCGGCGAAAGAGCGACGGCGTGGAGACGACGGTGATCAGTGCCGACGTCTCGGGTGCGCCGTGGCCCCAGGTGCGGCACCAGGCGAAGCGTCTGATCGATTCCGACCGGAGCCAGTTCCTCCGCAAGTACGAGCTCGTGAAGGAGCCCGAGGCATGATCGCCGTCACGTCCACGAGCGACCGCACCGTCGAGCAGGTCATCGAGGGACTGAACAATGCCTGACGTCAGGACTCCGGACGGACCGCTTCACCCACACCCAGAATGCGAAGGACATCTGATGCCTGAGGACTACACGCCGACGACCGAGGAGTTGCGTCAGAAGTACGCGACCGGAGCCACCTGGCAGCATCAGAGGTTCTCGTCCGCTGCCGTCGAGTTCGATCGTTGGCTCGCTGCTCATGATGCCGAGAAGGACAAGCGGATCGCCGGGCTTGAGGTCCGGGTCGCCGCGCACGAGAAGTTGGGGCTCGCTGCCACCTACGAGGAAGCCGTCGAGAGGGCGGCGCGTGCGATCAATCCCGAGGCGTGGATGGCATACGACCAGAGCGACGCCGGGTGGCGTGAATCGATAGTCGAGCACATCCGGGTCCAAGCTCGCATCGCTCTCGATGCCGCCGGCGTCCCCGCCCTGATCGAGGAGAACGAACGACTGCGGGGCGCACAGCCGCCCACCTCCGACGAGCGGGAAGCGCTGGTGGAGATTCTTGCTCGCAGAATCAAGCCAGTCGCCTTCCTGGAACGCTCGGAGTACACACGATGGGTAAATCGACCGGTCACCGACTATGAGTGGCACACCCTCGTCCCGGAAGCGTTCCGGCACGCAGGGGAGATCCTCGAAGACATCCTGGCCTTGGACGTATGGCGGAACCGCCGCGAGCGGGTCACCGAGTGTGACGCTGCGAGGGCTCGCGCGGACGCGGCAGAGAACGTGATCGCGGAGCTCACCGATGCGGTTGGTCCGAACGTGATCTACGCGCCTGACGACCAGGGCGCCGGCGGGTGGGCTGCTGCGGAGGACGCCTAAATCGAGGGCGAATGCACGTGCTCGGTGTCATCCGCCGCATCCTCTCCCGGGATGCCCCCGTCGAGGACGCTCCTCCTCAAGGCACGAAGGTGGTTTCGGGCGTCTTCGTGCCGGGGACCGCGCATGTGGGAGGTGCGGAACCCACTGGTTGACCCTGAGGAGCAGGCGTTGAGCGACTATCAGAGTGACGCGAAGGAACTCAGAGCGGTGCTGATCACTGCTACCGCGGAGCGCAACGAACGACCTGATCTGGTTGACGGTGAGATCGAATGGGTCCGGTACGAACGTGAGGTCATGCACGCCGCTGTGAACCGTCTTCGGGCGGGCCGCGGCTTGCCGCCCGTGCCCGTGGAGCTCATTGTTCGGGCCGAGAAGCTCGCGAATGGTCACTTCGACTACGTCGCCAAGTTCGCGCTCGGAGCGGCTGACATCGCGCACGAACGGAGCCCCCGGTGACCGCCTACGAGGAAGCCGTCGAGAAGGCGGATGAGGAACCGCTGCGTATCTGGTGGAACCACAACCTCCACGGGAAGATCACCCCCGGCAAGCTCGCCGCTCACGCTGCGCACGCGGCCCTGCATGCCTACGGGATCGACTACACGCACCCCATCGTCGTCCTTTCCGCAGGCAAGGGGCGGATCGAGGCAATGGAGGTCGTCATCCGCGACGCCGGCCACACAGAACTCACGCCTGGCACCATCACGACCGGCGTGGAGCACTCACGCGACGAACGGCTTGCCGGTCACGACGCGGCACTCCTCCGTGAGCTGGCGGGGAAGATTCGCGCTGGATCTGATCGGCAGGACAAGTACACGATCGCCCTGACCCTGGAGCAGTGGGCCGACGAGAGGACCGGGAAATGACCACCTACGAGGAAGCCGCCGAGAAGGCGGTCCAGGGCAGCTGGAAGTCGTCCCCATGGTTGAACTCTGACCAGAATGACGCGAGTCGGAGCGCCTACGCGGCCGACGTGGGGAGAGTCCTCACCGATGCTGGTCTCCCGGCGCTGATCGAGGAGAACGAACGGCTGCGTGCCGAGAGGGATGAGTTCAAGCGACTGTTCGGTGAGTGTCACCCGGTTCATCTGGACGGCGTGCAGCGCGCTCGTGTCGCCGAGAGCCAGCGTGACGCGGAGACGGCCCGCGCCGACCGCCTCGCGGATGCGATCCGGGAAGCTCGCGACATCGTGCGCCCCGGGGCGTCCGTCCCTCTCGGTGTAAGTGAGGCCCGGCACGTCGATCGCCTGCTGGCTGAGTCGCACCGCATCCTCACCGCCGCCCTCCAAGACACCACCCCGGACACGAAGGAGCACTGATGAGCGAGCACACGCCGAGCCTGGATGAGCTTCGAGAGGAGTACATGCTGGCCAACACGCGACACCACGACAGCTATCAGACGGGTGTCTCGGTGGAGGCCATCCGGGAGGCTGCCGGCGCTGATTTCGACCGCGCCATCGCCGCCCATGAGACCGCACTCCTGCGGGAAGTGGCGGACGAACTGTTCTCTGGAGGCGAGCCGGACGACGTCGACGACATGCCCGACCAGCAGTTCTACGACATGCGCACGGCCCAGTGGCTGCGCGCGAAGGCCAACGAGAGGAGCGGACGGTGACCGTTAGCCGGTTCACGCGCACGGAAACCACCGAAGTCACCTACGTGCGAGGCGGTGACGTCCAGGAGCTCGCCGCTGCGCTGAAGGAGTTCGGCGAGGAGTTCGGTTCCCTTGAGGGCCAGACCTGGCGCACGGAAGACGGCGCCGTGGTGTTCGAGGTTCCGTTGGATTCCGTGATGGTCGGAGGGGACGAGAAGCTCGCGGAGAAGGCTGAGGTCGGGATCAGCGCCCCGGCGTGGCGCGCTGCGGCACCCATCGCCGACAGTGACGATGCCTCGCTCTGATGCGCGTCCTGACTGTTCGGCAGCCCTGGGCGTGGGTGATCATCCACGGCGGGAAGGATGTCGAGAACCGCACCCGCAACATCGCCGGCGACTACCGTGGGCCCATCGCAATCCACGCCGCGAAAGCTGACGATCTCGGAGCGTGGAGCGCGCTCGGTCGCCTGAACCGGTTTGCCTACAGTCTCGCACTCGACGCACGCGAGACGCTGATCGGCGGCGCCATCGTTGGCGTCGTGGACCTCACCGACTCCCACCCCGTCGAGAGTTGCATTCGTCAACAGCACGATGGCGACTGGACCGTCTGCTCCGAATGGGCAGAACGATCGGGTCACCACCTGGTGCTCGCGAACCCGCGCCCTTTCGCCGAGCCGATCCCATACCGGGGTGCCCTCGGCCTGCGCCACCTCGACGAAAGCGCCACGGCTCGGATCCGCGCGCAGATCGGAGAGCTCACGTGACGATCCACCGCATCACCATCACGCCCGCCCAGCGGTCGCGACCGGGCACGGCCAGCTGATGACCGTGTACGTCGACAACTTCATGGTGCGAGCGGACGTGCCCCACGGTGGGCGTGTGGTGCGTGGCCGCTGGTGCCACATGACCGCCGACACACGTGCGGAGCTGGATGCGATGGCGGACCGGATCGGTCTGCGCCGGCAGTGGATCCAGCATCCGGGGACCTGGAAGGAGCACTACGACGTGACGTTGACGAAGCGCGCCGCGGCGGTGCGCGCTGGGGCTGTGGAGATCGACCTGAGCCAGGCGGTCGAGCTGTACCGACGGAAGCGTGCGGGCGTCGACGGTGCGCCACCGTCGGCGGATGCCCCAGCGGAGACGATCTTCTGAGACGCCCGGTGTGAGCAAGGCCGCCCGCTGCCCAGTGTCGGTGGCCGGCCGTACGGTTGTGTCGCGCACGAGCTTCCGTTCGGTGTGCATCCCGTCGAGGAGCCGGCACAACTCCGTCCGGCGGGATCACCACCCCTAGTTGATGACCTCAGCTAGGCCCGGCGGCCCCTGGTTCCAGGGGCCGCCGTTGTCATGTGGGCCGGCACCGCGCATGTAGGGGATATGACCACCAGCGACAACGCACCCGCGCCGACGAGCAGTGCGGGTGGCAATGACTGAGCCGCTGGTGCTCGACCCGGCGTCCGGAAGTCGCATGATGTACTTCGACAAGACCGACGACCGCGTGCTCTTCGGAGACATCCGCACTGAGTCACACGTCCTCTGCGACGGTCGCGCGCTCAACATCGAGCCCGACATGGAGATGGACTTCCGGTACCTCCCATTCGCGGACGGGACGTTCCGGGTCGTCGTGTTCGACCCGCCGCACCTGGTTCGGGTGGGCGAGAACGCATGGATGGGCAAGAAGTACGGGCGCCTCGACCCCCTCAACTGGCGCACGGATATCGCCGCGGGTTTCGCTGAGTGCTTCCGAGTGCTCGCCAACGACGGGGTTCTGATCTTCAAGTGGAACGAGACGCAGATCCCGGTGTCGCAGATCCTCGCGCTGACCCCGCACCGTCCGCTCGTCGGTCACAAGTCGGGCAAGACGGCGCGCACCCATTGGGTGACGTTCATCAAGACCCACGAACCGACAAGTCAGGAGTCTGAGCGTGGCTGACATTGCGAAGCTGCTCACCGCTATTCGGGAATCTCAGCGCGACGAGGGTAGCGAGTGGTGCGGTGCCATTGAGCGTCACGGGCCGCACGGGTGGTGGGCAGGTGTCCCGAGCGTTTGGCACTGGTGCGCGGGCGTCACCGCCGTCATGGTCTCCCGCACCGAACCGACCGATCGGGGGTCTGGTGATGACTGAGTACTCGCTCGCGCAGTTGCGGGAGCTGCGCCGGCTCGCGCTCGAGCTGGGCTTCATGGACGACGTAGCTCACTGGGGTCGATTGATTCAGCAGAGCAGCCAGGGCCACACGGACGGGGGCCCGGATGCCTGACGTGCCCGTCGAGACAGACGATGATCTGCTCACCCCGATTCGGGACGCTTGCAGGGTGTGCGGCCTGCCGGAGGCGGACCACCGCGTGAGATGGGTTGATGGCGGCCCACGCCACGACTTCCAGCCACCACACCGAGCACCGCGCCCGGAGCGCATCACCGGATGCCACATCGAAACGACGTGGACGTGCACGCAATGCGGATCAGACTGCGATGTGTGGGGCGAAGCGGACGGCTGGATGCAGTGCACGACGTGCTGGACGCATTCGTACCTCGTGCCGTTCCTCACCGAAGAGCCGGTGCGCCGATCGACCGATCCGTCACCCGACCACGCGAACCGTAGCGAAGGAGGCAACTGATGCCGAAGGAATACCCGGCCCTGATGGTCGAAGACAGCGGTTACGCGGCGATCCTGCGCGGTCACGGTCTGGCGGCGGAAGACCTGCAAGCGGCTGAACTGGCAATGATCGGCAAGCCCGAGGAGGGCTGGTTTACGGAGGTCGAGGAAGCGCACTTCGACTACGTCCCGCGCGTCAAGTGGTGCTCCCGCCACCCTCTGAGTGGCGGCTGGTCGCGCGACATGGAAGGCGACTGGCACGGCCATTGGTTCGCCGTCCGAGAGACCGACATCGAGGCGTGCCACTTCACGATCATCCGACACACGGACGTCGACCCCACCGAGGTGTCCGAGCCGACCGATCCGTCATTCTGCCCGCCTCTCGAACCGGGCGATGACGAGACCTGCACTCACACGCCCACCTGCCCAACCGATCTGGAGTCTGAGCGATGACGGTGAACATCACGCCGACCGAGCAGGACTACTTCGATGACTACGTGCGTGCAGGCATCCCTCCCGAGGCGGCGCGCCGATTCGCACGCGAGGAAGCCCGCACCGAACCGACCGATCCGTCTCCTGCCGTCTGCACGCACGACGGCGGCCTGGAGTCCCGCGGGGTGGTGGTCTTTCGGGCCCGCGGCGTCGTGACCGCGACGGGGTGAGCCATCGTGCGATGGTCAGTGAGAACGACCAAGAAC
>MDSZ01257712.1_pt1 | contig 12173 bp, 10 predicted proteins | sample 811201 | NCBI WGS metagenome assembly MDSZ01 (sample SAMN05326647, study PRJNA326480) | marine metagenome | isolation source: seawater | place: Indian Ocean: North | collected 2010
CTAACGAAAGTTACGCACTTGCTGCATAATTAACTTTGTTAATTAAGTAGACGGGGTTCGGGGCACCTGGCAACAGAACGCCCCTAGAAAAAATGATAAAATTTAAATTAAAGAAATAATTACATTATGATCAAAATTAAATTACCAGCCACAAAAAATCAAAGATATATAGAAAATTTTTTTATAAAAAAAAATTTAAAGTCAATTGTTGACTTTTCCAAAAAAAAACAGCTTTCCGTAAATCAGCTGATATATAAAGAACCATACATTCCTTATTTAAGTAAACTATATCGTCTATATCAATTTGTTTTAATTAACAAAAGAACTACTGTATTTGAATTTGGTTCTGGTTGGTCAACTTTAATTTTCAGTTTAGCTCTAAAAGAGCTTAGAGATAAATTTTCTAATGAAGTTAAAAAACTACGAAGAAATAATCCATTTGAATTATTTGTTCTAGAAAATGAAAAAAAATATTTAAACATATCAAAAAACAGAGTTCAAAAATTTAATAAATTTCTTAAAATTAAGAATCCAATAAAAAGTAATTATCATTTATCAGATGTAGAAATGACACTTTTCAATGGCAAAATTTGTACACAATACAAAAAATTACCTTTATGCAATCCTGATTTTATTTATTTAGATGGACCAGATCAATTTAATGTAAAAAAAAATGTTAATGGTATTACACTTAAGCATAATGATATGATGCCAATGGTATGTGATATTTTAAAATTTGAGTATTTTTATACGCCTGGCACAATTATAATTTCGGATGGGAGATCAGCAAATGCAAAATTTTTAAAGGATAACTTAAAAAGAAAATGGGGATATATTGATGATCAAAAAAATGATCAACATATTTTTTGGTTAGATGATCCTTCTTTAGGAAAATATAATACAGAACAACTAAAATTTTATAAAAAATAATTTATGTTTAATTATAATGAAAATTAATAAAAATTCCAAATTTGCCTTAGTCGGGCATGGTTATCATTTAAATTGTTTGTTTAACGAATTAATTAAAAATAAACTTCCAAAACCTATAATTATTACACATCCAAAAAAATTTCACTTGAGAGATATAAAAAATAATAAAAATGATTTAAGTCTTTATAGAAGTATTTTTGATTTAGAAAAAAAATCAAAGGTTTTTTATATTGATGATATAAATTCTAAGAAAGGAAATTTAATCTTAAAACAAAACAAAATAGACTATATCTTTAGTTTATCTTCAAGGTTTATTTTTAAAAACAAAATAATCAATAACTATAGAAATAAAATTTTTAATTTGCATCCATCTATATTACCAGAAGAAAAAGGTGGAGGTACCTTTACCTACAGAATACTTAACAAAAAAAAATTTTGTGCTGCCTCTATTCATATTTTAGATGAAGGAATAGACACTGGAAAGATTTTGATAAAAAGTAAAAAAGAAAAACTTAAAGGACAAACATTACCTGTAAATTATTTAAAGCATACAAATCTAATTTATAAATCTTTAATTAAAATTTTTGTAAAAAAAATTGTCAAAGATTCTAAATTTTTATTAAAAAATCAAAACATAGCAAAAGGTTGGTATCTTCCAAGATTTTATACTGATATTTCCGGTGCAATTGACTTATCTTGGTCTGGAGAGAGTATAAACTTGTTTATTAAAGCATGCTCAAAACCGTACCCAGGAGCATTTTGTTTTATTAAATATAAAAAGAAAGATTTAAAAGTAATTATATACAATTCTCGTTTTATAAAGAAAAAAAAATTTAACCACCCATGGTTTATTGGAAAAATTTTTTATGAAAATAAAAATATAATTAAAATTTCTGTTAGTGATGGAATTTTAATTGTAAAAAAAGAAGATATCAAATTGAAGAACAATACAGTTTTAAAAAAATTCACTGGAAAGACACTTTTTAATTCTAACGATAAAATACTTAATTCCATGTCAACTGTAACTAATATTTTTAAATATAAGTGAATTTAAAAATGTTTTGAGAATAAGGTTTAGTTAGATTGAAGAAAATTTTTGATAGAGTAACTGGGATTTATCAAAGATATCTTTATCATATTTAATATTAAGTTCTTTTTTATTAAAGTTTTTGAAATATTGTAAATCAATATTAATGTTTTTTTCTAATTTTATTTTTTTAAGTATTTTTTCAATATTATTAGGTTTATTAAATTCTTCATAAATAACAAAATGACAATTTTCATAAGATTGAAATTTTTTATGTATAAATTTGTAAAATAAATACCATTGTTCTAACCAGTAGTTGATATTACTTAAATCTTTATAAAGAATAGAGCTATTCCATTGTTTATGATTTAAACCAAATTCATTGTGATTTAGATAATTCATGTATCGTCTGATAAAATCATCTTTTTTTTGTAATTTACTAAAATGTAAATGTTGATTTAAAAGAGAATTTGCATGTTGTAATGGTTCTCTAATTGGAATTAGAAAAATTGAATTGGGTAGTATTGTTTGAATTAAATCTATTCTTTTATAATTAAGATTATTTTTACTTAAATACCTATTCTTATGCCTACTAAGTAAAATGAGTTGAATATAATTTACTAATTCATTTTTGATAAATTGTTCATTATTATCAAAAAATATTTCATCTAATGCTTCTGGACTATTATTGTCAATATCTATTCCATCTCCATGCATCCTTTCCTTTTTTGTAATATTTTTTCTATGAAATAATTTAGAAAAATTAGGAGATAATATAAATGGCATATTATTATAAGTTAAAGATGCGTATTCATTTGATGAAAATAAGAAATTTAATAAAATTGTTGTACCAGATCTCGGCATACCAGTTATAAAAACATGTGATTGATTTTTTATATCCTCATTTTTTAAAAAAATAATTTTTTCAAGTTCAAATAGTGATTTATTAATAATTTTTTTACTTAGCACAAAGTCATGCAGAAACTTTTGAATATTACTATAGTTTTGCATAAAACTTTTTTCGTATTAAGTGATAAATTATAAAAAATAGACTGATCTCGACAAAACCCAAGATAGATGTGACTAAATTTAAAAATGAATTAGATAATAAATTTATAATAATCAAAAAAATCAATATAGAAGCGATAATTGAAAAAATCTTTATTGAAATTGTAAATAATAATTTTGAATAACCTAGGATTAACTTCTCTTTTCTAAAGTCAGATACCTTACTATAATTAAAAAGTCTTAGTATTTTTTTATAAACTTCTAAATTTAACAGAACTATATTTTTTAATCGAACATATTTTATAAATTCATAAATAATAATAGCTGAACAAATAAGTAATAAATGATTAATCAATTTAATTTACTGCTGTTGTTTAAATTTTTATTGTTCTTCTTTTGCTTCTACTAATCAGCAATCTTTTAACTGGATACCATATCAGTCCAATTAGTGCTGCAAAAATTGCTACTACTATTCCTATTGTTGCTGCTATTACTGCTATACTTAAACTTGAAGAATGACACAAACACATTTAAAAAAACCCTATCAAAAATTAACCCTTTATAAATAAAATAATTTTTTAATTAAAATAAAAAAATCATTATAGATATTTTGCATTACTTACTTTTTTTCACCATTTAATTCATCACTTTTCATAGCTGTTTTTTCTTTTCTTCTCTTAAGTAATCTCTTTATTGGAAACCATATCAAACCAAAGAGTGCTGCAAAAATTGCTACTATTATTCCTATTGTTGCTGCAATGACTCCACCGCCCATACCTGGTCCAATATAAGCAGATGCAGTATTTTGAATTGAAACAAAAAAAACTATTAATAATATTATACTAAGATTATTTTTTTTAATCATAAAATTTACTCCTTAATATATCCATTTTTTCTTTGTTAGTAATTAATCTTGACCAATGTACTTGATACACATCTGAACTATTTTCTGCTTTGTTAATATAATCAAAAACTACTTCACCATTTTTTTCAAAAAATATGTATCTTCCACTGTTCTGTTCTTCTACAAATACTCCATGTTCTGTGATCTCCATGAGACCTTGATTGACTGTTCTTACCTTATTTTCATTTAAAACCTTATCATAAGGTGATGAAAGTTGATTAGTTGTAAAATTATAAACATTAATTTCATTATTTTTATAAGCTTTATCTCTATCTGTATAAATTCTATTATTGTTAAATATGGCAATTTCCTCATTATTTATAATATCAACATCATGTTGGTGAAAAAGTTTGTCATGTAACTTCCACAAAATTTTTTTTGAGGAAGGATTAATTAATAAAATCATATTTGTATGTCCAAGAGATATAAATAAATTTCCTTTATTAGTAAAATTTGTATCTGAGTTAACTTCTTCAACATCATTAATGTGTAATGGATCTGGAACAGACATGTCTATTCTTCCAATAAATAGATGATTATGAATTCCCTCATCAATCATAATTTGAGTAATTGAAAATTCTTCAATAATTTTACCTGTATCCAAGTCTATCTTTATAATACAATCATCACGAAAATCTTTTGAAAGATATTTCTTATCAAGTTTTGAATTTTTTGAATATCCAATTGCCCAAATATATCTTTCAGCTTCATTTACATAAAAAGTATGATGAAAATTATACTCATCATTGAACCACACAATTTCATTTGTTGCAGGTGAAAATTTTACAATGATATTTCCCGTTGTTAATGAAATAAAATTTATATTCCTTGTTAAAAATGTACTTCTTAGCGCAAAGTTATCATCTGTAATATATTCTTTAAGTTTTTCATTATTTTTGGATTTTATTTTTGTAAATAACTCATAATTGAATTTATATTCAAAGATAGGTTTATAAGTTTTTAAATCAATTAATTTTATTTCATGTTTATTACTTTTGGGATTTGTGTAGTTTAACAGAAATAATATATCTAACTCTTTTTTATTTTTAAAATTAAAACCAGCTTTAAAGTCTTTAAATTTAGTTTGGTTTTTTGCTAATAGTAAAGATGATGATGATTCAAATAATATTTTTTCGATATTTACAGGCACTTCAGCAATAGTAACTGCTATATTTTGTAAAAATTGAAACCTTTCACCACCGAGATAATGATGTCTCAATAAAGAGCCAAATCCTATTGCTCCAACAAAAGATAAAAATAAGACTAGCAGTACAGGGTAGGTAAAAAAATTTCTCATCTAATATTTCATATCATAATAAATTAAAAAAAAACAATTAAAGAGAGTATAATAAAAAAGAGATTAAAAAAAAAGATTAATATTATAATGAAGAAGACAGTGATGAATTTCCAATTATTAAGTAAATATGCTAATTATCTAACTTGGAATAAGAGCCACTACACCTCTTATCTCATTAAAAATAAAGTGATAAGGTTTGCGTAATGCTTTGCCCATATGACAATGAAGAGAGTTCAATTTTATATAAATCTCATAACAAAGATAAAAAAATTGATCTCAAATGTACATCTGACGTTCATGAAAAACCAACACTTTATAAATGCACAAAGTGCAACTTAATTTTTTCTGAATATGTTCACTCTAAGTTTGAAGAGGGATATAGCAACGTTGAAGATAAAAAATATATTCAACAAATTCCATACAAAAAAAAGTATTTTGATCATTATTTCTCAAAAATAAAATCTTATTTAAATAAAGACCATAAAGTCTTAGAAATAGGTTCGTATTATGGAATTTTAGGAAATATTATTAAACCACATGTAAAAGAATATACTGGACTAGAATTATCAAAACATGCTGCGGCCTATTCAAAGAAAAATTTTGGATTAAATATTGCTAATGAAACATTAGAAGAATTTTTTAAAGAAAATACAGAGTTTGATATAATTATAATGAATGATGTAATTGAGCATTTAGATGATCCTTTTAAATCTCTTGAATTAATTCAAAAAAACTTAAAATTAAATGGGGTTTTAATTTTTACTACATTTAATATAGACTCGATATTCCCAAAAATCATGAGAAGTAAGTACCACTGGATCATGCCGATGCATAAGTTTTACTTTTCAAACTCTACATTAAAATTTTTTCTAAAAGTAAATAATATGGATTTATTTAAAATCAAAACCGACACAAGATTAATTAGTTTTGAATATCTCCTAGATAAGTTTTGTGTATTGGCACCTAAAATAAATTTTATTTTTAAATTTTTTTTAAAATTTAATTTTTTAAAAAAGATAGCAATTAAAATTAATCTACTTGATTTAAATATTTATTTTGCAAAAAAAATTAAATAAGTGGAAGAAAATTTTTAAATTTAACTCCAATTTTGCAACCTTAAAAACTATGGATAAATTTTACTCATAATTTCCCTAGCTACTAATTTTGACCCATGCGCAGATAAGTGGTCATCATCAAAGTAAAAAATATTTTTTTTATCATTTGCTACACACCTGTCTTTTACTATTGTGTTACAAAACAAATTATGAGGATAAACTCTATGAATATTTGGATTTTGAATGCTATCTAGGATTTCAAAGATTAACTCATTCCTTTTTTTGAATACATCATAACTTCCAGATAAAATAGGTAATGCATTAGTTGAAAAATTTTTTTCAAAGAGATATTTTCTATAAAGTAACCTTATTGGATGAAATCCCATTTCAGGAACAGGATAGACTAAAATCAACTTATGACCTGCTTTAAGAATATTCTCAATTTGATCTTTTAAAGCTTCTTTTGTAAATTTTTCTCTTTCTTTTCGAGAAGTTGTTTTTATACCTTTTGGCTCTAAAATAAAACGATATAAAGTTTTTGACTGTTCTTTAAAACCTTCCTCATTATTAAAGTAAGTTTCAAGAAATTTAATTGACCATCTGTAATGCATAATTATTACTAGATTTGAATTTTCATTAATAAACTTATCTAATCTATTATTTCTTTTTGAATAACTTTCTTCTATCTTTCCTGTCTTTTTATTAGAAAAATTAAAGTTATTTAAATAGAGTGCTGTTTTAAATCTATATAAACTTAAATCATTTTTCTTAATTTCTTCATTGAGTTGAAATTCTAGGGCCTCTGCATGAGAGTCGCCAACTAAAAGTATTTTTTGTGTATTTTCTTTTTGAAAAAAATTAGCATCTTTTAATCTAAGTTTTTCTTGAGGCATATTTTTAGGAAGTCTTGATAAAACTCCATCACTAAAAATTCCATAATAATTTGAAGTAATTAAAAAAATAATCGTTATTAAAAAAATCATTAATATTTTTTTAAATTGGATTCTTTTATCTCGAAAAGGTTTTTCAATAAAATAATATGAAAAAACAGACAATAAAAATGCAACAAATATAAAAAAGAATTTATGCAAATTATATCCATCAAAAAAATTAATCTCTCTCGCAAAAGCAAAAATAGGGTAATGCCAAAGATATAAAGAATAAGAAATAAGGCCTATGCCTACAAATATTTTTAACGAAAGTATTTTTGTAATGAACTCATCTTTATTTAAATACCAAATAATCAAACAAGTGCCGATTATTGGAGACAAAGTATACAATGAAGGATGAGGCATATTTTCATTGTCAAAAAACAATATTGAATGACCTATTAAAAATATTCCTATGATTGATAATATTGAATTTAGTTTAGTATTTACAGATCTATAACCTTTTTTAATTTCGAAATATGCCAATACAGACCCTGCCAATAATTCCCAGGCTCTAGTAGGTAGAACATAAAAATTAAATGATGGATGATTTTTGCTAATCCAATCTGCTAGACCCAAGCTCATTAAAAAACCTAAAATGAGAATATAAATAAGATAATTTTTAAAATATCTAAATGTAATTAAAATAATTATTGGGAATAAAATATAAAATTGTTCCTCGACTGACAAAGACCATGTGTGTAGAAAAGGTTTTAGCAGTCCACTTTCAGCACCATACTGCTGTCCTGAATACCAAAAATAAAAATTAGAGCTAAACCCTAATGAATAAATAATTGACTTACAAAAATCTATTAAACTACTTGGAATTAAAAAGATCCAAGCAAAGGGGAGTGAAAACAGCATCACTGCTAATAATACTGGAAGTATTCTTCTCGCTCTTCTCTCAAAAAATCTCTTAAATGAAAATGTGTTACTATCAAATAATTCTTTTAAAATTATTGATGTAATTAGATAACCAGAAATAACAAAAAATATATCTACACCAATAAATCCACCTTTGAATGGCTGATAACCGTATATTGAAATTTGTGCGTGATAGAGAATAACAGCAATTACCGCAATAGCTCGTAGACCATCTATTTCTGGACGATATATAAGTTTCATTAATTAATTACTTACCACAGAAAAAACAAAAAAAAAAACAATCGAACCTTAATAAATAAAAGAAAATTTAAGATTAAATTTATTTTTTATTTATTTCAGCCTGAGCTGCTGCTAGTCTTGCAATTGGTACTCTGTAAGGAGAACAAGATACATAATTTAAACCTGCTTTTGAGCAGAAAGAAATACTCTTTGGGTCGCCTCCATGTTCACCACAAATTCCTAATTTAATATTTTTATTTTGTTTTTTTCCTTTAGACACAGCAATCTCAATTAAATCTTTTACACCATCATCAATTGAAATAAATGGATCTATAGAAAAAATTTTATTATCAATATAATCGTTTAAAAATTTACCACTGTCATCTCTACTTATTCCAAATGTAGTTTGTGTTAAATCATTAGTTCCAAAACTGAAAAATTCGGCATATTTAGCTATATCATTTGCTTTAATCGCTGCTCTTGGAAGTTCGATCATAGTTCCAACTATATAGTCTATTTTAACTTTATTTTCTTCTTGAACTTTATTCGCTATATTTATTACTAACTCTCTCATAATCTTAATCTCAGCTTCTGTTGAAACTAGGGGAATCATAATTTCTGGAAATACAGATTTTACTTTATTTTTCTTTAATTCAACTAGAGCTTCAAAAATTGCTCGACATTGCATCTCATAAATTTCTGGATAAGAAATTCCTAATCTACAACCTCTGTGACCAAGCATGGGATTTTGTTCATGTAGTTCGGATATTCTAGATTTTACTTCTTTGATATCTATTCCAACAACATTTGCAACTTCTGAAATTTCTTTTTCAGAGTTTGGCAGAAATTCATGTAGTGGTGGATCTAGCAATCGGACTGTTACTGGTAACCCACTCATTATTTTAAAAATTTCCATAAAATCTTTTTTCTGATGTGGCAATAATTTTGTAAGTGCTCTGGCTCTATCCTCTGTTGTTTTAGACAAAATCATCTCTCTGACAGATAAAATTCTTTCCTCATCAAAAAACATATGTTCTGTTCTGCACAAACCAATTCCTTCAGCGCCAAAATCTCTTGCTGTTTTAGTATCTGTAGGGGTTTCTGAATTTGTTCTAACCTTAAGTTTTCTTATGTCATCAGCCCAACTCATTAATTTTGAAAAATCACCAGAAATTTCTGGCTTAACAGTTGCTACTTTTCCCTGAATTATTCTTCCAGTAGAACCATCTATTGTAATTATTTCACCTTCTTTAATTTCGATTTCGGAAGTTTTGAAAATTTTTTTTTCATAATTAATATCAATTTCACTTGATCCTGAAACGCAAGGTCTTCCCATTCCACGAGCAACTACAGCAGCATGACTTGTCATTCCACCCCTTGCAGTTAATATACCTTTTGCTGCATGCATTCCTTGAATATCTTCGGGTGAAGTTTCCACTCTAACTAATATTGTATCCTGCATCATATCGTTCAATCTTTCAGCTTCTTCAGATGTAAAGACTACTTTTCCACTTGCGGCCCCTGGTGATGCTGGAAGTCCATTTGCTATAACATTTATTTCACTTTTTTCGTCTAAAGTTGGATGTAATAATGTATCCAATGAACTTGGATCTACTCTTAAAACAGCCTGTTTTTTTGAAATTAATTTTTCTTTAAACATATCAACAGCAATTTTAACTGCAGATTTTGATGTTCTTTTTCCTGATCTTGTTTGCAATATCCAAAGTTTATTATTTTCGACTGTAAATTCAACATCTTGCATATCTTTATAATGATTTTCTAATTTTCTTAAAATTTTTTCTAATTCTTTATAAACTTTTGGCATTGACTCTTCCATTGACGCGTCTTTGACTTTGGCATTCTTTCGGGCTTTTTTAGTAATATATTGTGGAGTTCTTGTGCCAGCTACTACATCCTCACCCTGAGCATTAATTAAATATTCTCCATAAATATCATTAGATCCATCAGATGGATTTCTTGTAAAAACTACTCCAGTTGCACAATCGTTTCCCATATTGCCAAAGACCATAGATTGAACATTAACTGCGGTGCCCCATTCGGAAGGTATTTGATTTAATTTTCTATAAATTTTTGCTCTATTGCTTTCCCAAGATAAAAAAACAGAACTTATGGCACCGAGCAGTTGTTCATATACATCTTGAGGAAAATTTTTTGTAGTTTTTTCTTTTACAATTTTTTTAAAATCACTTATTAACCCATCCCAATCATTTTCATCAAGTTCTGTGTCCAAAAGTACACCTTTTGTTAATTTGTAGTTTTCAATTAATTCTTCAAAATGATGGCTTTCAACTCCCATAACGACATTTCCATACATTTGAATAAATCTCCTATAACTATCCTTTGCGAATCTTCCATTTGATGTTTTATTTGATAAAGCAATTACAGTTTTATCATTTAAACCAAGATTTAATATTGTATCCATCATGCCGGGCATAGAAACTCTTGCACCAGATCTTACTGATAATAATAATGGGTTTTTTAAATCTCCAAATTTTTTTTTTACTTCCTTTTCTATTACTTTAAGCTCTGATTTAATTTGATTAATAATTTTAAAGTTAAGTTTTTTTTTGTTTTTATAAAACAAATCACAAACATTAGTAGAAATCGTAAATCCTGGTGGAACAGGAAATCCCATTCTTCCCATCTCTGATAGGTTAGAACCTTTTCCACCTAAAATATTTTTAATATTTTTAATCTTTTTTACTTCTTTAGAATTAAAATTAAAAATTAATTTATTCATTTGTATCTTTAATCAGTTGAAAATCTATAAAATTTTCAAAAGTTTTACAGAAGAAATTTAATAGTTCCAATCTATTTTTTTTAACAATTTCACTTTCATCATTAACCTTTACATTGACAAAAAAATCAAAAATCTCTTCTTTAGCAGTGGCAAGGAAAATTAGTGTCTCATCAAAGTTTTGTTTATTTGTATTTTCTATAAAATATTGCTTAATTTGATTGATTTTCTTATAAAGAGCTTTTTCAGAATCATCTTTAAAAATGCCAGGGTCAGTTGTATTTGAAAGACTTTCATTAATATTTTTTGTTTCAGAATTTAAAATATTAAATGCTCTTTTATAGGATGATACAATGTCTAAACCAATTGATTTATTAATAATTTTATTAAGACTTTTTGCTTTTTCATATGTAATAGAAATTTCATTTAAATCTAAAGATTTAGTTGCAGCTTCAATAATATCATATCTTATATTTTTTTCTTTTAAATAATATTTAAATCTATCTTTTAAAAAAATCGTAATATCTTTTATAAGATTATCATTTGGAAATTTTAAACCCTGATCTAAATAGGTATTTTTTGAATATGAAAATAAATCATAAGCCTTAATATTTTTTTTATTTTCAATTATTATCCTTATAATTCCAAGACCAATTCTTCTTAAAGCATAAGGATCTTTTGAACTTGAAGGTTTTTCATTTATTCCAAAAAAACCTGTTAAGGTATCAACTTTATCAGCAAGTGAAAGAGTGATACTGAAAGGTTTTTTAGGCACAATGGAGTCAGGACCTATTGGTAAATATTGTTCTTTTACAGCATCAACTATTTCCTTATCAAAACCCTGAACGTGAGAAAGATGTCCTCCCATGACTCCTTGAAGTTCTGGAAACTCTCTAACAATTTCTGAAATTAAATCTGTTTTACAAATTGTTGCTGAAAGCTCAACTTTTTCCTTACTAATCAATAACTCATCTGAAATTGAAGCACCTAATTTTCTCATTCTTTGAACTTTGTCAAAATAATTACCTAGCCCTTTAAAGAAATTCATTGATTTTAGTCCAGAAACTTTTTTTACTAAATTTTGAGATTTATCCTTATTCCAAAAAAATTCTGCATCATTAAGTCTGGCATCTACAACTCTCTCATTTCCTATTTTGATAA